>Ga0316201_10002097_pt1 | contig 14016 bp, 16 predicted proteins | sample CS6wburrow_MG_FD_204516 | JGI IMG/M metagenome (GOLD analysis project Ga0316201, IMG submission 204516) | Coastal sediment microbial communities from Delaware Bay, Delaware, United States - CS-6 worm burrow | ecosystem: Environmental > Aquatic > Marine > Coastal > Sediment | place: USA... | reverse complement strand
CGGACAGAGTGTTCCCAAGCGCTTTGTATGGGGATGCCGGTTTCGATGAAGGTGCCGAGAGCATAAGAAAAATCGGCCAATGCTTGTGCCTTACTGTAGCGCCGGAGGAGTGGAACGCCTCGCATGAGACATGGCAGCAGTGGGTTTTCGGTTTTTGCCAACAGGTAGATGCAAAGGAGCAGTGCCCAGATAGGGAGGAGGAGGGCCGAACTAAGGAGCAGGTGTTGCGATCCGCTCCATTCAAAGCCGACTTCAAAATCGATCATACGCACAAGCGGCAAAACCAGCGCGGCAATATGAAAGACTCCGAGAGGGTAAAGCAGACCGAAGATAGCTTTGATTTGATTGGCACCGATTTGATTGTGGCGGTCGGAGAGAGTTAAGAGTGTTTGTGGCAGGCGTCCTGTTTGTTGCCCAGCACAGATGAAGATACGATCCGCGCGCGGCAACCAAGCTGGAGCCTGCTTCAAAATTTGAGGGAGTTCCGCTCCTGCTTGGATTGCTTGAGCCAGACGTGCGCGATCTCTGGATGGGGGCCCCTCTGCTAGAACGAAGGCCTCGGCTAGCGGAATACCGGCTTCGAGATGCTGCGAAAGTTGCAGATACCAGTTGGCGAGCAGCTTATGAGAGATCATTATTAAGGTGGGGCAAATCAGTTATTTCCCTGAAATTGTCTGCCAGTAAGTGCTAGTCTGAGCGGAATTTACAGCTTTCAGTTCATTTCGTAGAAAAAAAAGAGTTGCGCTGGCTCTTGAAGCACCTACTTTCCGCTGCTTTTTCCACTCCACCATAGAAAGTTTTAGTTATGCCAAGAGAGCACGTAATGATCGAATGCACAGAAGCCCGCGCTGAAGGTAAGCCGGTTTCCCGCTATATGACTTGTCGCGATAAGAAGCAGCAGCCTGAGCGCGTAGAGAAGATGAAGTATAATAAGAATCTTCGTCGTCACACGCTTCACCGCGAAATTAAGAACTAGTCGTTCTAAAGTCCTTTTACGAAAAACCGTCTCACGAGGCGTTTTTTTTCTGTATATATGTGGTGAAGTGCGTGCTTTTCGCTGATGCCCCCGCTCCATTGGTGGACGATTCCAGCCATCGCGCCCAGCGTTTAGCTAAGTAGTTAGAGTGGGCCTAACCCCACTATTAATGGGTGAACCAAAAAAAAACACAGGTTGAAGACCTGTGTTATGTTATTTTGATGAGGAAGTCGGATCTATTTCTTGGATCGAGTATTTCGAGCGGTGCGCCAGCTCTCACGGTGCTTGCGAATCCAATCGAGGAGTGCGCGTTCAAAACCAATGTCTTTACCTTTTTTTTCAGATTCCAGCCATTTATGGCGTAAAATCTCTTCACGTTCTGCTAAGAACTCCTGATATAGACTTGAGCGCTGGGTAAAGTCTCGTGTCGATGTATTCATCACAGTTTGGGGTTCGGCTGACATGTCTTTCTTATCGTCACTCATTATTATCGTGAACTATAGGGTGCTCAAGATTTAATTAGATACATACCATAGGAATTATAAGTAGCGAGCTTAAATATAAAATAGAGTGACCTCTATTTTATATTTAAGGCATCAATTATTTGCTGCGCGATTCTGGTAAACTCTTGGGCAGCAATCGATTCGGGGTCACTTATTACGATTGGGATACCGTTGTCGCAACCCACGCGTATCGCTGCATCGATGGGTACTTGTCCGAGAAGTGTCGTATCTAGAGCTGTTGCCGTCTTTTGGCCACCGCCTTCACCGAAAAGAGCCTGACGTGTGCCGTCGGGGCCTTCTAAATAGCTCATATTCTCCACTACTCCGAGAAGCGGCACATTGACCTTATCAAACATACGCGCCCCGCGGCGGGCGACATTGTAGGCTGCTGGTTGTGGGGTCGTGACAATGACTGCACCTTCAAGCGGAATCGTCTGAACCAGAGAAAGTTGTGCGTCTCCTGTGCCAGGGGGGAGGTCGACAATGAGAATTTCCAATTCGCCCCAATTTACATTCTGGGCGAATTGCTGAATCGTTTTCATGATCATTGGTCCACGCCAGATAACTGGAGTATCTTCGTCGACCAAGAAGCCCATCGACATGGTGCGTACGCCGAAGTTTTCGATCGGAACGATCATGTCGTTCTCAATTTCAGGCCGCCCGGCAGCACCGAGCATCAGGGGCACGGATGGTCCGTAAATATCGCAGTCCATAATCCCGACGCCGGCTTTGCCCTCAGCCATAAGTAGCTGTTGAAGGGCGCAAGCGAGGTTCACGGTGACCGTGGATTTTCCTACACCGCCTTTACCACTGGCGATGGCGATGGCGTATTTTACTTTTTGCATCGCCGGATTCGAGCTAGGTTGCGTATTGGTCGATCCGGGGCCGGCGGGGCTAGGTTGTTGCTTCGGTTGCGAAATCTCCATCCGAACCTTCACTTCGTTTATGCCATCAAGCGCGCCGATAGTGCTTTTAATGTCGGCGGCGATGCTTTCCGGTACGCTGGCGTCGCCGGTTGTGATCTCGATTCCTATGAGGGCATTTCCATCGGTCAGTTCGACTTCGCGAACGAGCCCGAAGGAAATGATATCGCGGCTGAAACCGGGAAATTTAACTGACTTGAGGGCGACTTTGATTTGTTCTGTGTCCACGTTGCGTAATTGATGTAGGAAGCGTGTACAGTGGAAGTCTTCTCGGGCGACTCAACTCGAAACGATAAAAATTCTCGAAATGTGAAATTCTGGCGTCAATGCGGATTTACGTTTGCGATTTTAACGGTCTTTGGGCTATCTGTCACCCATGCGCGTTTTTAACTTTTTGATTTTATCTTTAGTCACATGCTCTCTCCTGACAGGTGTCGCCAAGGGACAGGAAATTGATATAGGAGAGGCTGTTCGCAAAGGTGAGGGGCGTCTCGCGATAGCGGTGGATAGTTCGGACGCGATGGTTGCCGCTCTGGCCCGCCGTGCCTTTGGTATTCACGGCGGCTACACGGTCACGACTCCGGCAAATGCGGCTTTTGTTTTCAATATCGAAGGTGCGGGTGGTTCATCGGCTATGTTAACGATTAGCTCTGGGCAACCCCTGCAAGAGCAGCTCCGTCGCACCGTGCCGGGCAGCGATTTACAAAATGCGGTTCTACGTGCCTGTGATCTCGCCGTTGAAGCGACGCTCCGCACGAAAGGTTTTTTTGCAGGGAAGCTGGCTTTTGTCGGCAAACAACGAGGCGTGTCGGAGATCTATACCAGCGATCTTCTTTTCAATCGCGTGCGTCCGCTTACTGCTGATCGCTCTTTGGTGACCGGACCAAGCTGGTCTTCCGATGGTCGCAAGCTGCTTTACACGACTTACTATAAGACCGGGTTTCCAGATATTTATATGATCGATGTAAATGGAGGGCGTAAGGTACCGATTGCGACCTTTAAGGGCACCAATACCGGTGGGCATTTCAGCCCCGATGGTCGTCGTATTGCCATGACGCTCTCAGGAACGGGTAATTCAGAAATTTATATCACAAATTCCAGTGGTAAAAAGATGCGTCGTTTGACTACGAATAAAAGTCTCGAGGCCAGCCCGAGCTGGTCGCCCGACGGCAGCCGTCTTGTTTTTACTTCTGACGCACCTGGCAAACCCCAGCTTTATGAGGTCTCCGCTAATGGTGGTCCGATGCGCCGCATCCCGACTAACCTCAGTAGCTACTGCTCCGAACCCGCATGGAATCCGATCAAAGAAAACCTGATCGCTTTCACTGCGGCGGTTGGTGGTGGATTTCAGATCGCGCTCTATGATTCAAGTAAGCGGGAGAGTAAATTTTTGACTACACTTAGCGATTCCGCAGTTGAGCCGGCTTGGCTCAGTGATGGTCGTCACCTTGTCTTCACTCAACGCGACGGTGGTCGGACGCGTCTTATGCTGCTCGATTCAGAAACCGGAAAAGTTAGCCCGTTGCACAATCCAAGCTTCGGCGATGCATCGTCCGCGAGCTTTGTGTATTGAACCGTTGCGATCTATCCGCAAGTTCGCTTAGTCCACTTGCCCCGCAGGTTGTAGTTGGCTGGCTTTGATGTTTCTGGACCAGAGCTCTTTGCCTTCCGTACTCATTACACGAACCGTCAGTAGGCGGTTTTCTTCGGGGCCGGAAATATCGATTAACGCATAGTGGCGCTCAAAGCTACTGCTTCCGGGCATACGGAAAAAGTTAAGTTCGTCGTTGTTGTCCTTCGGATTGGCAGTCAAAGGGCCGACTGTCAGATCGTAGAGATTATAGCTGTTCGCGTGCACAAGACGGGTCATTTCACCATAGTATTTGCCACCGCTGATAAAAAACAGGCCGGATATCCGTTCATCACGCAGCATTTGCAGAAAGTCGGTATGCTCGCGGATGGCGTAACTAAGGTTCTCACGGCTCTTGGCCGGATTAAGGATTGGCGCACCTGCTACGATTACTTTGAAGGTCGCCGTGCTACGAAGGAGTTCCTGTCTAAGCCATTCAATTTGTTCTTTGCCCAGTATGACGGGCAGCTCTTCTGTGTCTGGGGTATCATTGCGGTAGCTGCGCACATCGAGAACAAAGAAATCGACGTCGGAGCGTCGGAATCGGGTGGCAATCCCATCGAGTGCCGAGACGCTGACGGGTTGTGGCCAGAATGCTTTAAAGCTGCTTTCCGCGTGTTCACGAAAGGAATAGTGGCGGCCTTCATTTCCTAAACTGTAATCTGCGCTTCCCCAGGTTGCATAGTTGGGTGTGTTGGCGAGGAGCGCGCTCAGTTTGGGAGTCGACCGTGCTTGGCGGTAGCGCTTCAAATAGCCACTTTTTGATGCCCAGTCGCTTTCGCGCAGATGTGCCGTATTTCCGACCCACAACATGAGTTCGGGGTTACTGGCTTCGATGGCGGAAAAAATATTGTAGCCGCCTCCGAGAATTTGGTACGGCGGCTCAAATCCCTCCTCCATCACATAGTGCGCGCCGCCAATGGCGATGCGTATATCGGGTGGAGGAGTACGATTGTGGTGAAAAGGAGGCGTTTCAAAGCTGGAAACCGTGTTCTCCAAAGTGCCGTCAATTTCAATGCGATACTCGTAGCGTTTACCCGGTTCTACTTTATCCAGAATGATATGGGCGGTATTGCCATTTGCGCGATCGGTTTCGGTCGGTAGGCTCCAGATCAGATCCGTCGCATCTTCTGATTCTGTGTAGGACACCCGAATAATTGAAGGCTCATCAGTCTGCACCCAGACGGTGGCTTCGCGCATATCGACATGCCCCAGCATGGGGCTGGAACTGAGTCCCGCATGAACGCTTAAACTAATTAGTGTGAGCGAAAAAAGAGCAACGAAGGTGCGGGACAAAAAAAACATTACGTCAAGGTGTCAAAAAGGGGAATTAAACAATAGTGGAACTGGCTTGTTCTGTGGGTCAAGTCGGGATCCGACGCGAAACACACCTTAGCATATACTTCATCTTAATAGTTGCTACGTCTTTCAACGGATATGTCTCGGCTATGGATACTGACTAAGAGTTATGCGTGGCGACTTGGAGCGATTAGGAAACCTTGATTTTTCTGTGACGGGAAAAATGTACGGTGTTCACGACTCGATCTACAAAAGGCGGGCGCGTCATCGAAGCGGCTTCGATTTCGGCAAAGATATTTTTCAGTATGCGCTCACGCTCTTCCTGACGAGGCATGTAGCGATGGCGCACCTCAACGAGTTGAGGTCGAAGCTCTAGCCACTGTGCCCGAATTTCTGAGACTCTCGGGTAGTTCCTTATGCGTTTGCTCAGTACTTTGTTGGCACGGAGGTTTGGTGATGCGTTGAGAGAGGCGCTGATCGCTACAAGGCAGTCACGTTCTTCATCGGTGAGTGATTCCCAGCTCACTCCGCAGAGTTCGCAGCGTGCCTCAGAGAGTAAGCGGTGGAGGGCATTCGTCCGAAGGCGCATGACCAGAGTAACCCAGCGCAAGGGCCAACCCTCAAATTTGTAAGCGATAAAGGCGAAGCGAGTCTTGGGGGAGAGGAGTCGAAGCTTCGTAACAAGTGGTTCTGTGGAGTTGATCGCGGCGGTCTCCGGCGCGTTTTCGATCAAAGCACTCGCGAGCATATACTCGAAGTCAGAAAGTCGCTCGGCATAGCGTAAGTGCTGCCAGAGCCCCAGAAAGACCTGTTCGACTCGTGCGATACGCTTATCCTCGGGTTCGCTAACGGAACTGCCGAAGTAAACCTGCGCCAACTCGATGTAGTTTGCCACGAGGGAGAGGTATTGCTCGCGGTCCTCGTTTTTTGCAGCCTTTAGATGAGATCGACTCGCTTTACGCTCGCGTGTGGAGCTAGTGAGCCGAAAGAAAAAACGGCGTAAAAATCCCATAGTAAGCAGTGGGGTATGGATTAGTCCTGATCTCCGGGGCGGCGCTGACACTCGTGGCGGCAGTCTCCCATGACCCGAATCCAGAGCTCGCGCAGATCAAACAAACGAATACGTGCCTCATGGCGAAAAGCCTCGAGGAATTCTGCATTCGGGTGAGTGAGCTGATTGAGCAGTGCTAAAGTTTGATTAAGCGCACTCAAGCTATTCTTGAGGTGGCAAATGGACAGGCCGAAATCACCGAGATCAAGAGCCTGTATGGATAGAAGGACATTCATCTCTGCCTGATGCAGGCTCTTAGCGTATTTCCAGCAAATTTGGGGCGAGATTCGGCTTTGGCCGTGAACCATGAAATGTTCCCAGCTTTGGTCTAAATAGCGGTAGAGTGCCCGAGTCACGACAAACACCGGATGCCGATGCAGGGTGTAGGGAGCGCCTTCGTTATTTTCCGGGCGCGAGTCATCATCCATGTCCATGATGGTGAACTCATCGGTCATAGAAATATCTTCGGCATCCCAACCCATTAGGGTCGCAACCTCGTCGAGATGGTTCGGCATATCCTTTACACTATTGTAAATGGAAAGGAAGCGCGCGGTATCGCGGTCGGAACCTTTTAAGTAGTTTCGCCACTGGGATTCACTCCAGTTTGGTTCACTGGAGAATTCCTCGTCCCAATCGCCTTCTGAATGGTCAAAATTTGGTTCGCTCATAAGGTGCGGATGACCTCCGACTGACAACAATCTGAGTGGTCGTCTTAAAAAATCAACCCCTGTTTTCCAATTCTTCTGAATTTGCTTTTGTGAAAGCGACCAATTAGACATTTAATGCTTATTTGAAATAGCCCCCTTTGGGCTGAATTTGCCTAGTCTCCCTAATTTTAAAAGCTAATGAGTGACAATATCTTCCGAATGAATTGTTGGTTTGAGGGCCACGTACAAGGCGTGGGCTTTCGGTACCAGACCGTGAGTGTTGCCAAGGGCTTCGAGGTGACTGGAAATGTGCGAAATCTTCCTGATGGGAGGGTCCATCTCTACGCGGAGGGAGAAGAGGCGGAGGTGACCAGCTTCCAGCGCGAGGTCGAGTCGGAGCTGAAAAGCTACATTCGCGAGTCCGAGATCAAAACCGATCGCGGCCCGCGTATGGCACAGAGTTTCCGTATTGTTCAATAAAGATGTCTTCGCCTGCGATACGCATCCGAGGACTGACTAAGGATTTTTCTTTCGGTATACGGGGAATGAAGCTCCGTGCGGTCGATGACTTGAATCTGCAGATCAACCAGAATGAGATATTCGGTCTGCTGGGGCCCAATGGTTCAGGCAAAAGCACGACGATCAAAATTATCCTCGGCCTGCTTAAGGCCTCCTCTGGCAGCTGCGAAATCTACGGCAAGCCGAGCCAGGCTGTTTCCGCCCGTCACAGTGTAGGTTTTCTGCCAGAAGCGCCGTATTTCTATCGCTATCTTTCCGGGTGGGAACTGGTGCGTTTCTATGCCCGCGTTTGCGGAGTGTCCCGCAGCACTATTAAGGAGCAAGTCGACTCCGTCATCGAGCTGGTCGGTCTGACTGAGGCCGCCCATCGCCGAGTTGGTACTTATTCCAAAGGTATGCTCCAACGAATTGGTCTGGCTCAGGCGCTGGTCCATGATCCTCAACTGGTGATACTTGATGAGCCCACCGCGGGAGTCGATCCACTTGGTTCCGCTGCCATCGCGGAAATTATTCGCGAACTAAAACGGCGCGGAAAAACCGTCCTCCTGTCTTCTCATTTACTGGCTCAAATTGAAGGGCTCTGTGATCGCGTCGCCATTTTGCATCGGGGGAAACTTGTCCGTGAAGGCCGGGTCGATGACCTCGTAGAGGAAAACGAAACCGAGTCGCTCTTTGTGGAAGGGCTCAGTGCGGAAGGGCGTGCGGCCGTTGAGAAAACCATCGCCGAGCAGGGCGGGCGGCTTTGCCGTACTGAGAAACCAAGGCTGAACTTGGATGCACTTTTTTTGAAGGAAGTGAATCAACACGAGGCTGAGCGAGAGGCAGAGTCTGGGGCGATGTCGAAAGGAGGTTCAGCGTGAGTGGGATCATCAATTCCGTCGATCGTGTACGCTTGATTGCGGGCAACACGTTTCTCGAGGCCGTCCGGCAGAAGTTTTTCAACTCCATCCTCCTCATCTCAATTGCGCTGGTTGTTAGTTCGATCTTTTTTCAGCAGTTCGATTTCGGGACTGGGGAGCTGAAGTTTATTACCGACTTCGGTTTCGGGGCCTTGTTTTTCTTTGGTTCGGTCCTTTCGATTGCGGCGACCACACAGCTCTTTTTCAGTGAACTCGAAAGCCGCACGGCGCTCACCATTCTGGCCAAACCGATTTATAAGCTCGAGTTCCTTGTCGGTAAATTTCTCGCAGCGCATATGCTCATGCTCTGCTTTACCTTGATTATCACTCTGGTACTTAGCGGTATCCTTTTTTGGCGCGAAAATACATTGATGCTGCGGCTCGGTGAGGAGTTTCTTGATGGGCGGTTGATTCGTTATGGTGATGTCTTTCTCTTCGGTCTGCTCCAGTGGATGAAGTTTGGCGTCCTCGCGGCGATTACGCTGTTTATCGCGAGTTTCTCGAATACCAATCTCTACACGATCATGGTATCGTTCTTTGTGCTCATTATTTGTCAGCTTCAGTATATCGCGCTTGATGCTTATTCCACGATAGAAATGGGGGCAGGGCGTTGGTTGGTGCAAGTGCTCAGCTTAATCTTTCCGAATTTCCAACTCTTTAATGTCGGCGATCAACTCGTCTTTAATGCCGAAAGTGCGTTGCCTCTAGCCACGGTTATGCAGATCGTCGGCTACGGATTTTTTTATACGGTAGTCTTTATTCTATTAGCTCAACTGAGCTTCAGGCGGAGGGAGATATAGCTCGATGCGTGTTTTAGTGAAAGCTCGGCAAGCGGGCTCAGTAAGTCTGCCAAGCCGATTCATCTCATGAGTGTATTAAAACACCCGATCCTTCTACGCCTGCGTCGTTTGAGTGTTGGGGTGCTTTTGTTGCTCGTGGTCGGGCAACTCATGCGCCCAGTTGAAGAGTCGGCTTGGAAAATCGTCAGAGCAGGCCAGCCAGAGTTGAATCTCGGGGAAATCGAAGGCGCTCTCGGCCAGGGGTTGGTCGTGGGTGTACTCGGTGGTTTCCGCACGATTCTCGCTGATCTTCTTTGGATCCGGATGAACTCGATTTGGGAGCGTCGCGATCGGATCAAACTTGATGCGATGATACGGCTTATTGGCACGCTCGATCCACGCCCTGATTTTTTTTGGATTAACAGTGCGCGCATGGTTGCTTACGATGTTCCTCATTGGCGGGTGCTGGAAGAGGGTGGTTACACCGTCGTACTTGGGGAACGGCAGCAAGCGATCGGTCTGGAGCAGGCCGAGCAGGCTTTTGCTATTTTGGAGCGCGCGCGCTCTCTCCATCCCAATAACCCTAAACTCTATCTTGAAACGGGACAGATCTATCTCAACCGTCTGAACGACTACGAGAATGCGGCGATTTGGTTTCTGAAAGCTTCGGAACTGCCGAGGGCGCCCTATTATGCAGCCCGTGTCTATGGTGAGTTACTGCGTCGCCAAGGGAAGCAGGTTGAAGCGTATCGCTACCTTCAGGATCTTTACACGAATCTCCCAAATGATCCCTATGCCCAAAAGAATATTATCCTCGGGCGTATACGCGAACTCGAAACGACATTGAAGATTCCTTACCTTTTGCGCTATCAATCTGCTAAGGGCTACGAAGCATCTAAGGTTGAGGCTGAGTCAGCCCAGGATGATCTCGAAGAGCGTTCGAGGTAATGTTTCTTGGGCAAAATCGGAATAGGGAATTTGCGAAAGAATCCGAGTCGGGAGATTCTTATGAGTACGCTATGATCTCGTTTTTGAATTATGAGATTTCTGTGGTTCTCTTTCTAATCACCGCTATCTTTGCACTGATACATGCCAAAACCACTTAACAGAAAAGCACAGGCTCAGCTCGATGGAAAACTTCGTCATCGAATCAATGCCGGGAGGGTCGCGGTGCGCGACCAAATCGCGTTTTTTGGTCGTCAATTCGGGCAGGTTGAAAGCCAGTGGAAAGAAGACGATACTCGTGTTACCTTCGCAGACTTTGCGATTTCCGAAAAAATCTTTGTCGAGTTGCGCCGTGATTTTCCAGAGGATGATTACTGTAGCGAAGAGGCGTGTCCGCTGGATGAGGCGATTGCCCTCGATGCTGGTTTTGCTTGGGTCGTTGATCCGATCGATGGTACCAATAACTATGCGCTCGGGTTTCCGGTGTGTGCGATCTCCTTGGCATTATTACTCGATGGAGAGCCGATTTATGGCTTCATCTACGATCACAGTACCGGCGACTTATTGGAGGGGGGGCCGAATCACGGGCTCTTGAGTAATCAAAAAAAAGTGAACCGTAATGATACTGCGGCTGAAGCACAGACGATGGTCGGGCTTCATTTTCCAATAGAGGCCCGCTTGCTAAGGCAATTGGAGCCTTTGCTTGAAAAATACCGAGTGCGTTGTCTTGGCAGTGGGGCGTTGACGGCCGCTTATGTTGCTACCGGTTATCTAACTGGAGTGATCGATTTCCGGGTGAAAGTCTGGGATGTGGCGGCTGCTTACGCCCTATGTCGCAGCGTGGGTATTGGCTTCACTTTTGTTGGCGCTTCGCCGTTTCCCTTAAAGTCCTTTCATCCGCAGATGGACTTTTGCCCTTATTACTCGGGAACGGTTGTTTTTGCCGAGGAAGTCGGCGAGCTTTTATAGTCGAGGCGGAGCACAAGCGTATCAGGCTTGAAGCCATTCAGCCGCCTCATCGTAACTCTCAAAATATTTCGCCTCTCCTGAAATGAACCAAGACCCCACTTTTGCGGCAACTTCTTGCCAGTTTCTATTCCCGTAAATGGCGATCTTCTCAAATTCGTTGCCGTGTTTGAGCCCTAATTTGAAATCGTCCCAGGCAGCTCGCAAATCCCATCCCTCGAGTTCGGTCGCGTCAAAGAGTGCCCTTATCTTTGGTACTTTCACTCCCTCTAAAGCTTTATCGATCATCGGAGTGATTACATTATAATCCTCGTGCGTAAGCTTCCCGGTCGCTTTGAAGCGAAGATAAAATTCATCACCGATTTTTTCGATACCAATCGTCAACCCATGTGTGGTGGCCTTCATAAGTGTTTTCCGATCAATCGCCTATTGGCTAAAGTTCGGAACAAATGAAGATTAACAAACCTATTTAGGGTGAGGCAAGTCTAGAGTGCCTTAAGGGTTCGCTTGTTTAAGCGACTTCGTGAGTTGCTCAGTGCGGTAATTTGTAGGCGTGAAATTTACGCCTTTTTGTCCGTCTTGGGAGCTTCTTCTGCTTCGACTTGCTTGCTGTCTGCCTTGGGCTCTGCTTTGGGGGCGTCATCGGCATCCATCGCACTGCGGATGTCTTCTTCGATCCCAGAAGTGGCATTTTTGAATTCTTTAATCGATTTACCAAGGGAGCGAAAGAGTTCAGGTAGACGCTTGGCTCCGAAGAAGAGAAGAACGACAAGGAAGATCAGTACGATCTCCCAGCTGCTTAAGTTTTGAAGAAATGCGAGTGACTGTGTGTTCATGATATTCGAGTGCAGAAGTCGGAGTTTAAGTTATATGTGTAATATAGGATCCGCAATCCGTCATTCAATTATTCACTATCGGCATCCGGTGTGCGGTATATTTTAGAAAGGCGCTGACTTTCTGCGGAACCTGCAGGCGCGATGCTGTCGTTGATGCTAGGTTCGCCTTCGAGGATGTCAGCAGTACGGAGGCCGACGGGTCGGTTGGGGTGTGTCTTAAGTATGGCGGTCTGAGCACCGTTGCTATTAGTCGCGACAACGAAGCCATCGGGAAGTAGACGTCCGTTTCGAATCGTTACGATTCGCTCAAACATATCCACGTGCACGATGGTGGAAGTGCTGCTGACGATTACTGTCCCAGGTGTTGCTGCGCCGATTTGCTCGCGACCTTCGGTCACTCGAACGCCCTTGCTGCCTGTGCCGCAACTGCTGAGAAGCACCGCAATCAAAAGACCGAGGAAAATGGAAGTGATTTTATTAAGACGCATTAGTATATTTTGATCCTGCTGAGAGGGAAAGGTTCCGTTTATTTGTGTTTGGCATTTTCGCGTTTGATACTGTCCATGCCGGGTTTTTCGAGATTGATGTCTCCTTCAAAGAAACCATGAAGTTGGCGAATACGAGTCGGGTGGCGCATTTTGCGGAGGGCTTTGGCCTCGATTTGACGAATACGTTCGCGGGTAACTTTGAACTGGCGGCCAACTTCTTCGAGCGTGCGGGAGTAACCATCGGCGAGGCCGAAACGGAGTGAGAGCACACGGCGCTCACGTTCGGTCAAGCTGTCAAGGACGTCGGTGATCTTTTCGCGCAAGAGACTGTATGCCGTCATGTCGTAAGGATTTTCCGCGCCCTTATCTTCGATGAAGTCACCGAAGTTAGTATCGTCGGAATCACCGACCGGGCTTTGAAGGGAGATCGGTTGCTGCGCCATTTTCATGATGGACTGGACGCGCTCGATCGGAAGGTTCATTTCGTCCGCAACTTCTTCGGCGGTCGGTTCGTGACCCAGTTCCTGCAGGAGTTGTTTTTGTACCTGCATGACCTTGTTCAGGGTCTCGATCATGTGGACCGGAATACGAATGGTACGGGCCTGATCGGCAATCGAACGGGTGATGGCTTGTCGAATCCACCAGGTCGCGTAGGTGGAGAACTTATAGCCTCGGCGATACTCGAATTTTTCGACCGCCTTCATCAAGCCCATGTTACCTTCTTGAATGAGGTCGAGGAAGGAAAGGCCGCGGTTGGTATATTTTTTCGCGATGGAAATAACGAGGCGAAGATTTGCTTCAACCATTTCAGTCTTGGCTTTATGAGCTTGTCGTATGCCGAGACGTACTTCGCGGATGATCTCCATGAACTCACGGGGATCCATTTTGAACTCTGTTTTGAGCGCTGCGAGACGTTTATTGGTGGCCGCAACATCGACTTTTTTACGACGGCGAGTGGAGACCATATCAGCCGCTTCGAGATCTTCGTAGAGGCTGGTAATTTCACGATAGACGGGTGTCAAATTCGCGAGGAAGTCTTCGAAGACTTTAAGTTTGAGGCAGTATTTACGAAGAACGAGGCGTAGCTCAGTTTCGTATTTCACCATCCGAGTGCGGGCACGTTTACGGTTGGAATCGTTCTCCGCAGAGATGTGGCTATCCCAGGCCGAATAGATGCGGTCGCCAAGCTTGTGAGCTTGTTCCAGCAGTTTGGGTAGACTGTTAAAGTAGGCTTCGCGGCTTTCGATCTTTTTATCGAGAACAACGCGGTCGAAACGCTCTTCACGATTGAGGAGCTTTTGGACGATGTTGTTTTGAAATTCGAGCGTCAATGCGGTCGAGAAGAGGGCATCCTGTGCACGGAGTTCTGCCTTCTCAATGCGCTTGGAAATTGCAACTTCCTCTTCGCGGGTAAGGAGGGGCACTTGCCCCATCTGCTTGAGATACATCCGGACGGGATCGTCGAGAATGTCGTTTTGCGAGGTCCGGACTTCCTTCTCTTCAGTCTCTTCCTGGCGTGCTTTATGGGCTTCAACTTCGTTGTCGTCGAGGATCT
>Ga0316201_10002095_pt1 | contig 14024 bp, 16 predicted proteins | sample CS6wburrow_MG_FD_204516 | JGI IMG/M metagenome (GOLD analysis project Ga0316201, IMG submission 204516) | Coastal sediment microbial communities from Delaware Bay, Delaware, United States - CS-6 worm burrow | ecosystem: Environmental > Aquatic > Marine > Coastal > Sediment | place: USA... | reverse complement strand
ATACCCGTCAGCGGACCCAGAACCCGCAGTAGCGCAGCACACATAAATATCCAGTAGGCCAGAACCGTGAGGCGCGCGGCGTGTAGCGGCCTGCCGGTATGTCCCAGTGCCACCCGGGTTGTCACCGCCAGCACGGTGCTTCCGATTGCGCCCATGGTTAGTGCATGCAGTGCAGCGGTCGGACTAAAAAGCCAGCCGAATGTGGCGCAGCCCAGCAAGAAATAACCAAATATCAACCACGCATAAGCCAGGTGCAACACGAAAAGTAATGGGTTAGATGTCGTAGCGAGACCTCTCCAGCGGCTGAGCCGCGCTGCATGAGCCAATGCAGTGGCAAAAGCGAATGCACCGGTCAACGGATGTGCCGGCATGAAGCTGGCGGTCAACCCGACAAGAACAACCAGCAACAACACAAGCCTGTTGAGCAAATCACTGTTCACCGGCAACCGCAGCCATGGCAAAGCCAATCAGCATCTCGTGACCGTGCCATAACGGTGAAATCGCCGGCAGTCCGGTGCCTTGCAGTTTGGCAACCCAAAGAAACACGACTAGAATCGCAAACAGGCCGTTCAAGAGAAAAAACGGCCGGAAAGCGTAGCTTAGCAGGGCAGGTGCTTTTGAATTCATGAAGAGCGAGGATAGGGCCTCAAGAACCAGAAAGCCACCCGGCGACAGTTCAAGCCATCAACCAGGATCGCGCACACCCTGTTGAAATTCGAACGCTGTGACGCACTCGGGCAGGTCATAAAACAGGGGCGCGCGGCCACCCATTCGTCCGCCATAATCCGCATAAAAACGTTCACACTCCTGGCGAGAGGGAAGTTCCTTGTTAGCCACGCAGTCTTCGACAAACCTGGCTCTCTTGGGAGCCAATTTCTTCTCCCTGGCGACCTCGCACGCGGCGTCCAGCCGCGCCTGTTTTTCTTCCCGCGATTCCTTTTTCGCCAGGGCCGGGGTCGAGAGTGCCATGATCAGCGCGCCAATAATCAGGACCTGAATGTTTTTCATGTTTCCTCCGGTTCCGAAAGCCAGGCAGGGACAGGCCGGCTTACAACTCATCCTCTTGGACCCATTTCCTGACTTTTGGTGCCCGGTAAGCGGCGAATCGGTCGAGCAAGTCTTCGGGATCATCACCCTGCATCAACATTGGGCGGCAGAGTTGCTTGACAAACTGCTGCTCAAAGGAATGTTCCAGGAAGCTGATCAGGCCGTCGTAGTAACCCTCGACATTGAACAGCGCACAAGGCTTTTCGTGGAAACCCAGCTGTGCCCACGTGAGTATTTCGAAAATCTCCTCGAGCGTCCCCCAGCCACCCGGCATGGCGATAAAGCCATCAGCGAGTTCCGCCATCATGGCCTTGCGTTCATGCATGGACGCGACGATGTGCAGTTCACTGAGGTTCTGGTGCGCAACCTCTTTAATGGCGAGGCTTTCAGGTATGACGCCAATGACCTCCTGGCCGCCCGCCAGCACGGCGTCGGCAATCGCGCCCATGACGCCGATCGCAGCTCCGCCATAGACCAGGCCGATTTCCCGCTCGCACATGACCCTGGCAAACTGGTTGGCAGCGTCTGTATAGGCAGGATTTTTGCCCGGGCTGGAGCCACAGTAAACGCAGATTCTCTTCATTTTGACAGGTCCCCGGCTGTTAGGCGCTCCAGCAATATTCTATCCATTAACCCGGGCCATGGAAAAAGCGGTCCGGGATCGATCTTGCGCCTGATCATGATCGCTGGATCATCTTCGGCGGCCAATTCCGCAGTGTCCAGGTCTTCGTGACCGGTGATACCCTCGAGTCCCGGCAATTGCGCGACAAGGTGGTTCAGTAAACTGGACAGGGCAGTGATCTGTTGCTCCGGGTAGGGGTCGGTCACCCGCTGATGACCGGATTGATACCAGTGTGGATAGCGTCCGAGGTTAACCAGTTCGATGCCAATGCTATGGTCGTTATGTCCCCTGACGTGATGGGCGACCCTTTCCAGTGGAACCCATTGCTCTATGCTGCCGTCCCGGTCTATGTAAAAGTGCCCGCTGTTACCGGTCTGGCTATCCGGATGATGAATTCTTTCACCATAGACCCGTGCCATGGCCAGGTCGGGTAACTCAGTGCAATGGATGACCACCACGTTGATACAGTCTGTGCAGCGACTTTCAAGGCGCTGAGCATAGGGCAACGGTCGTTGCAGAATTTCCAGTGTCATTTTTCCGTCGGGCAGGGACCGATAGCATCACCATGGCTCTGGTGCACGATCAGGTCGCCGGAGGTGACGGCCATGGTGCGGCCCTTGTGGCAAACGTAGTGCTGACCATATTGGCGCTTGGATACATCATCGCCGGCGCAGGCGCCGAGCACGGCCAGGCATAACACATACGGGACTGCCCGCTGCAAGGGTTTCCACGAGGTTTGCAAGGCTGACACGGCCGGCTATCCCTGCTGCAGCAGAAAGCGCAGGTCCATAATCGCCGCATTGGCCCTTGAAATGTAATTGGCCATGACCAGTGAGTGATTTGCGAAGGCGCCGAACTTGGCGCCGTTCAGCACCATCGGAGCACGCAGTGGTTCCTGGGTCGATTCCAATTCACGAATGATCTGGCGAAAACTGATGAGGGCGTTCTTTTTCCGTAATACGTCATGGAAGTCCACCTCCATCGCCTTCAGAAAATGAACCAGCGCCCAGGTGCTGCCGCGGGCCTCGTAAAAGACGTCGTCAATCTCAAGCCAGGGTGTCTTGACATCCATCTCGCCGGGGGCGGCAGTGGATTGCGTTGCGGCGCTGTCGCCGGACAGGTCAGTATTCAGGCGCTCCTGCCCAACGCTCGCCGAAAGCCGTTGCGACAACGAGCCCAGGCGCTTCTCAACCAAGCCCAGCCAGCTCGCGAGATTGTCGGCGCGTGCATAAAACTGGGCGTTGGGCTGGGCGGGGTCCGACAGGCGCATCAGGTAGGCTTCCAGTGAAGCCATGGCCTTCTCGTAGCGGCCTTCGGTATCCGGGGGTATCCAGCGGTCGTTGGCATAGTGGAACAGCGGATCGGCCTCCATCAGGTCGATGTCCTCGGTCGACTGCGTCTGGGAGCGGCTGAAGTCGTTGCGCATCGTGCGGGCCAGGTCTCTTACCTGGGTCAGGGCGCCAAACTCCCAGTTGGGAACGTTGTCAAGAAACACCCATGGCGGCATGATGTCATTGGACAGGTATCCACCACGCTTGGTAAGCAGGGTGCTGGCCACTTCAATGAGGGTGGTCGTGGTGTTTGTGCCGGTAACATCGGCGTGATTGTGCGCTTGCGCGTGCAGGCGGGCGTACTCAATCGGGTCGAACATATCCGGTTCGTCGTTGTACCAGAACATCATGGCGAGGCAGAGGACGATCAAACCGACCGGAATCCAAATCAGTAGTTTCTGTTTCATGTTTTGAAGATAACAGATTTTGCGCCAGAAGAATGTGCCGAAAGTTACCTGATTTTAGCAAGCAGCAGCGTGCGGTATAAAGTTTTACTCAATCAGGCGCCGACAAATCCGGGTTTAAGCGACTCCCGCACCAGTGGCGCAAGGTTCTCCAGGCGCTGCGACTGATTTCCGATAATGGCTGCCGAGCCCTGTTCCAGGCTGACCAGCAGGGCATGCATCTGGTCGAATTCGACCCTGTCGCCGTCATCGACCTGCGTTTCAGGCATGAAAATAATGGTCATTGGGCCCTGGTCGGTGCTTACCACCATGTGCGCGCCGCGCCCATCCGGCGTGGGACAAAACTTGATAAACGTAATGCGGCCCAATAGCTGTTGATCTGCTTCAGCATCCAGCCTGGCCATGATTTTTTGAACCTCTTCGCCGGGCACCGCACCACCAGCCAGCGCCACGAGTTTACTGCCGTCATGAGAATAGTGGTCTGCGACATACACTTCGACGTTTTCCCACTGGTGGGACTGTTTCCACGCCAGCCCGGCGGCACCGACTGCAATCAGCATACTGGCGGCCAGGGCCAGGGGCATCCAGCGCCGCTGTTTGGGAGGGTGTTGACTGATAGCCTTGATATCGGCCAGCAGATCGGCAGGCGGCTCGATGCTTAAAGCGCCCTGGAGCTTTTCTTCAAAAGCCTCGGCTTCACTGGCAGCGGCTTCGAATTCAGCTGAAGACTGACGCGCGCGCAGTACTTCGGGATCCCGGTTCAGGGGATCGGCACCGATAAGTTTTTTGAACTCAGAAAAGTTCATGGACATTGCCCGTTACTCCATCTTTTTGTAGTTGCGTCTTCAGTTTTTCCCTGGCCCGGAACAGCTGTGTCATCACTGCACTTTTGCTAATTCCGAGCTGTTCAGAAATCTCTGCACAGCTATGCCCGAATACGACCTGTAATAACAGGGGATCACGGTATTTAGGCTCAAGTTTCAGTACGCCCTTGCGCAAAACCGCTCTTTCAGCTTGCGCGTCAGGCTCCAATTCCTCGTCATCAATAACGACAACGTTCTCAACGTCGGTAAATTTCGGCACCTTGCGTTCAAAGGTGCGGGCATACTCCCGCCGCAATATCGTAATCAACCAACTCTTTGCCGCACCGCCGTCTTTCAGGCTGTCCAGCGCGCGCCATGCCCGGAGAAACGTTTCCTGGACAAGGTCTTTCGCGAGAGCGTCGTTGCCACAAATCCACATGGCGTAGCGGTACAGGTCAGTGGAGTAGGCTTCCGCCAACTCGTTGAAACGACGGGTACGCTCCGTGTCAGTCATCATGACCGGATTCCACGTGGTTTTATTTCACTCGAATGCAATTATTTAAACCTTTATTCACGCCATACGGCGTTCCATATGGGATAATACAGCCTAAGTAGAGAGAAACCCAATTAGCCTGAGAGGCGTCAGTGTATTCATGACAGAGGCTTTTAATGACCCTGTTGTGACTAATGGCACTTAATTTGCTGCCCCTAAACACGGCAGTCTGTGCCATGTCTCACCAAAGGCAGGCTATAATTCCAGGTTGGCGTTTATAAGGTTACGAGAAACCCTCCGGCAAGAGAAGAAGGATGAGTATGAATTTCGAACAAGCACGTTTCAACATGGTAGAGCAGCAGGTCAGGCCCTGGGAAGTTCTGGACCCCCGCGTACTTGAACTGTTGGAGAAAACCCACCGTGAAGATTTTGTGCCGGTGAGGTACCGGAAAATGGCCTTTGCAGACTTTGCGATACCGCTCGATCACGACCAGAATATGATGAAGCCCGTCGTTGAGGGCCGCTTGCTGCAGTCCCTGGAGCTCAAGGATGATGAAACCGTACTTGAGATCGGAACTGGCAGCGGGTTTATTACCGCTTGCCTGGCACAGATGGCCAAGCGGGTTGTAAGTGTTGATATCCATGAGCAGTTCACCCGGGAGGCCGAATCCAAGCTCAAGGAAAAAGGCATTCAAAACGTAGAGCTGGAAACCGGCGATGCGATGATCGGTTGGCAGCCTGAGCAGGCGCACGATGTTCTGGTTGTGACCGGTTCGGTCGAAGATGTCCCCGACCATTTCCGCGGTTGGGTTAACCCCGGTGGCCGGATGTTCGTGGTTTGCGGTGATTCTCCGGCAATGGAAGCGAAACTGTTGACCAAACTGAACGCAACAGAATGGCGAGAAGAAAGCCTGTTTGAAACAGACCTGCCGAGACTGATCAATGCCGGTAAAGCACCGGAATTTGAATTTTAAGGGATAACAGGAGTTAGTTATGCAGTTCAAAACCAGGCACAAGCTTGCATTGGCCGCAACATTCTTAGTTTCACCCCCGGCTTTTGCCGTGGACCTGATTGGTGTCCATGACCTGGCAGCCAAGCATGATCCGGCACTGCAGGCCGCTGCATTTCGTAGAGAAGCCACGGGCGAAAATGAGCGCCAGGCTTGGTCAAACCTTTTACCCTCACTCTCAGGTTCAGCGTCACAGACCTGGGGAAGCAGCACGACGTCAGTTTCCGGCACTGAGGTGGATGACAGTGACACCGACAATCAGTCCTGGGGCTTCAACCTGCGCCAATCGCTGTACGACCAGAGAAATTATGAGCAACTGGATGTTGCGCGCGGGCAGGTAAGCCAGGCAGATGCGATTTACAACATCGCTTACCAGGATTTTCTGGTCAGGGTGGCCGGCAGTTATTTCGCTGTCCTGACAGCGCAAGATGGCGTGATTTTTGCCGAGGCCGAAGAGAAGGCCCTGCAGCGCCAGTTCGAACAGGCCGAACAGCGCTTTGAGGTCGGTTTAACGGCGGTCACTGATGTGCATGAAGCTCGTGCAAGTTACGACAACGCACGTGCCCGCGCCATTGTTTCAAGGAACAACCTTGCCGACACGAAGGAAGCGCTGTACGAGTTAACCCGGCAGTATTTCGATGACATTGACCCGCTACAGGAAGTTTTACCGCTGGTAAAACCGCTGCCTGAAAACCCGAGTGAATGGGTCGATATAGCGATGCAGTACAACCCGTCGGTTATCGCGGCACAAAAAAATGTTGAAATAGCAGACGCAACGACCCGACTGCAAAGGGCCGGGCACTTTCCAACACTGGACCTGACCGCCGGCTATACCAACTTCACCAACAGTGAGTATGTTCTCAGGGACGACTTTCAGCGGCCGATCGCCACCACCGATTTGACCAACAAGGATCAACGCATCGGCCTGCAGCTCACGGTACCGATTTACCAGGGTGGCGTCGTCTCGTCACGCACACGGCAGGCCCGTGATTTACTCAATGCGGTCAGCGAAGACCTCGACCAGCAGCAAAGGGCCGTCGTCAGGGCGACTAACAATGCTTACCGGGCAGTCATTGCAGGTATCGAACAGGTAGGCGCATTCAACCAGGCAATGGTTTCTGCCGAAAGTGCGCTCGAGGCCACCCAGGCCGGTTTCGAGGTTGGTACCCGAACCATCGTGGATGTCCTGATCGCCCAGCAACGTTATTTCCAGGCGCAACGGGACAACTCCCTCGCACGCCACACTTATGTCGTGGATCATTTGCGCTTGAAAGCGGCAGCGGGCGTGTTGGTGGTCGATGACCTGGCCAAGGTAAACGCGATCCTGGAGTAAGTACCGGGCAGCGCTTTTCCCGCTTCCAGCACCACCATCCAGCCAAAATCAAGTCATCCCGGGGCCGCGAGTAGCGGAGCCCGGGATTTCCGTGTGTTTCCGTGATGGTTGGGTTGAGGCTCTTCGTTGGTTCACGTACGGCCGTTGGAGGTCCCCGCCTGCGCGGGGATGACGGTGTTTATTGCGCGGGTGTGACGGTGCATGTGTTTATAGAACGTCTAGAGCCATTTTTCGATTGCTGTCAGGGTCAACTTGACCGCTCCCCTGTTTCTGTCAACCAACGCCATCGCGGCCTGCCCCATTTGGTCACGCAGAACACCGTCGGTCAGAATGGACTCGGCGGCGCTCCTGAACTCGTGAGCGTCGGTCACCAGCCGTGCGGCACGGCACTGCAGTAACTGGTCGGTTATTTCCTGTGCGTTGACCATGTTCGGGCCAAGCAGAACCGGTTTACCGAGGGCTGCCGGTTCCAACGGGTTGTGTCCGCCCTGATCACCCATGCTGCCGCCGACAAACGCCAGGTCGCCGACGGCGTAATACGTCATTAATTCGCCGATGGAGTCAATGACAAAACACTGGGTTTCACGCGAGCAAACCTCTCCCTGGCTGCGCAGTGCAGTTCGCAGACCGGCAGCTTTTGCCAGTTGTGCAGTTCGGGCAAAACGCTCCGGGTAACGCGGCGCCAGTATCAGCAGGGCATCCGGCAGGGTGGACAACAACTTCGCAAACGCCGGGATCACGACGTTTTCATCGGCCTCATGGGTGCTGCCCGCCACCATGACCGGGCGTTCGCCGCCCAGCCGTGACCGCAACGCAGCGGCTCGCTCTTGCAGGCTGGCCGGTGTAACCAGGTCAAACTTGAGGTTGCCGGTCATTTCAACGCGCTGTGGGTCGAAGCCACAGCTTACCAGGCGCTTTGCGTCATCGTTGCTCTGCGCACCCGCCCACGTGATGCATTGCAAAACTTCCGACACAAAGCCGGGCAAGCGTTGAAACTGCCTGACAGAACGTTCCGACAGGCGGGCGTTTGCCATTACCAGTGGTATCTGCCGTTGCTTTGCCTGCAGGTAAAGGTTTGGCCATATCTCAGTTTCCATGACTACGATCAGGCGCGGCTGCAGGCGGTTCAAAAAGCGCGCGACGGCTCCCGGCAGGTCAAGTGGAACATAGCTGTGGAACACCTTTTCGCCCAGCTCACCTGTCACCCGCGAGGAGCCGGTCGGCGTCAGCGTGCTAACGGTCAAAGGGATTCCGGGGTGGGATTTAAGCAGCGCTTTGATCAGCGGGCTGGCGGCATTGAACTCACCGACGGATGCCGCATGCACCAGGATGCCGCTGGTTTTGACGGGCCCTGGTACAAAGCCAAACCTCTCTCCCCAGCGGCCCAGGTAAGCGCGGTCCCTGAACCCTCGTATGGCAAAGTAAAGCAGTACCAACGGCGTGCATAATACGATGACAATGGAATACAGGACACGCATGGTCTAAGCCGGTCTGTCGTCTATTACCGCCGCCCACAAACCAAACAGGACCCAGATCAGGGACGACATGTAGGTGCCATACAGTGCAAAGTGGGAATTGAGCGGAAACAACACCAGCGCCAGCGCCAGGGCAAAAGGAAAGGCCTCGGTGCGGCGCGCCGGCGACAGCCCCCTCCATAAGCGCAACACCAGGATAAAGCCCACTACCATACCGAGCAGCCCTATGCTGCCGGTGTCAGCCATGACTTCGAGTACCAGGTTGTGAGCATGTGTTGCACCCGATCTGCCGCCCGAGTTCTGAATATGGATATCGTCCGCCGCCGCATACTCCATGTACGCTTTCGGAAATGCCCTTACGCCGACGCCGTTGACCGGGTGGCTGCGGTACATGATCAGGCTGGTATTGAAAATGGGCATGCGCAGATTACTGGCGGCACTAACAGCGGCCTTCGAGCCCTGGGTGATCAACAGAGACTGATCCAGCCTGGCCTGGAAAAGCGGTGACACCAGGTACGCGCCTATGATGGTTGTGAAGACGAAAACCGGAATAGACAGCGAGGCTTTTCTCAACTCCCGGTTCTCCCGCCTGAACATCAACCACATGTAAACAAGTAAAACCAGGCCCATGATAAGCCAACCAGCGCGCATTCCGGCGATCAGCACGGCACCTAGCGTCAGCGTGAAGGCGGCTACCCAGCTCCATGCCGGCCAGTGCCGGCGGGCATGTTCGAGCAGCAATGGCGAGAGCATGGCAAGTGTTGGTCCGAAGAACTGGTACTTTTTGATGAACAGGGCATTGAGGCGGTCCGGGTTCATGGCGATACCGAAGATATCGGTTCCGAATATCAACTGGACAAATCCATCCACCGCCCAGAACACCAGGATGAACGATGTCCAGCGGATAACCCGCCAGCGCGCTGAATCAGCGCGCAAGAGTACTGCCATGCTAAGTGCCGCTGCCAGGAACCGCAGCGCGGCTATCGAACTCGTCCAACTCTTTTGCGGCAGAAACGAGTCAAAGCTGGAGACCACCATTGGCAGCCAGAAACACAGAAATATGGGTACCACGACAAGCGAAACCCGCCCGATCCGTTGACGATGCTCTTTGTTACGAGCCAGGAACGGCAGGCAGAGCGCAAATACCGATAAGGGAATCTCGGCGAGCCTGCCGAAAGGTAAGAGGGCGAAAAAAGATACGGCCAGCCAGCACGGCCAGTCAGCCTGAAGTCGCTTTAACAGTAATTTCATCCGTCTTCCTTTTCCAGTGCCGCCAGGTAAAGCTTCATGGTTTGCTCCATGGAGTTATGCAGGGAAAAAGCTTCGCTGTTTTCAACCATGGGCGGGTGATCCAGAAACTCTCGCGTCTTTTGTATCAAGGCGGGCAGGTTATCCGGGTCAACGGCGCCCGGAGGGAACATCTCCTGCAGAACCTCCCGTACGCCGCCATGGTTCCAGGCGATCACGGGCACTCCCAGGCTCAGTGCTTCCGGTACGATTCTGCCAAAAGCTTCCGGCGGATCGCTGCACAGGTTGAAAACGATGCTGGATGCCGACATCCAGTCGCGCATGTCCGTTCTCGCTCCGCAAAAAGTCAGCTGATCAACGAGTCCGTAGCGTTCGGCAAGGCCCTCAAGCTCGTTGATGTAGCGCGAACCCGGCCTGGCTCTGCCCAGAATTACCGCATGGATGTCTGCATACTCTGCACGCAGCACGGCCAGCAACTCGATAAACGTCGCATGACCTTTGTAGCGGGACAAGCGGCCGGGCAGCAACAGGATGCGCTTGCCGTTCAGTTCGGGAAACTCCCTGAAGGTTTTCTGGAACCACTTTTTACCCGGCCGGTAGCCAAAGGGAAAATCCCGGCGGCTCGTGCCACCGTGGATCGTGTGCAAGTTCGGACTTTCAGCGGGCAGGTAGTTCTTCAAAGTGTATTCGCGGATATGTTCGGAGACCGCTACCACGTGATCCCCGCGCGCCATCACTGCGCTGTAAGCGCTGACTGAATACTGCCCATGCATCGTGGTAATAAGTACCGGCCGCCGGGACGCGGGAATTTTGCGCATCGCCAGGTAGCATATCCAGGCCGGCAGGCGTGAATGAACATGTACGATATCGGCCGGGTTGTCCAGCAACCAGGACCGCAGTCGCTTGATGCAGCGTAAGGTGCCAAGGCGCTTGCGGCCGATTGGCCAGTCGAGCAGTTCGGCGCCGGCGGCGTGAACGCGATTGGCCAGTGGCCCGTCGGCAGCCACCACTGTTACCCGGTGACCAGCGGCGCGCAGATGTTCGGTGATTTCGACGGCGACCATTTCTGAACCGCCTATGCCGAGAGACACCAGGGCCTGTACAACGTGCATGGCGGCAGAAGCCTGTCTGGCCTAATCAGTTAATATGTAATGTGTACCACAATACGGGCAACTGGATTCGCCGCTCTCCTCGATGGGAAGGTAAACACGGGGATGCGAATTCCAGAGTTTCTGATTTGGCTGGGGGCAGGAAAGCGGCAGGTCGGCGCGACTTACTTCAACCTGTGTTTGGGTGCTTGCATGTTCCAGGTTTTCATCCTGGGCGTCAGTGCGATGAATCACTAGCCATCTCCACAAATAATAATTGGCATATTCTACCCCAATATCTGCTCATAAAATGGCCGGGAGATATTTAACAGGGCGGTGGTGTCTGCCGCATTGCTCTTGTCGACCAGCGCAAGTTGCTGAAGGGCGTGTGTCAGGCGGGCGTAAGACTCGTCCAATGCATTGAAAGTACAGTCGTTTATCCAGCCGCACTGCCTCAGGGCCTGAAGTTGCCGAGTGAGTTCCGTGTGCTCCGTGACTTCCGGAAACTCGCCGGCATTGAGCAATACTCCCAGCTGAACGATAAACTCGACATCCACCAGTCCGCCGCGGCCATGCTTGAGTGGGTCGCCATCTCCATGCGTGCTGCGAATCCGCTCACGCATACTGGAAATTTCTGCTTTGAGCAGGTCTTGATCCCGCGCCTGGGACAACACCTGTTGACGAATATCGGTAAAAAGCTCTTGCGTTTTTGTATCACCGGCGACCGGCCTGGCCCGTGTCAACGCCTGTAACTCCCATGTCCAGGCCTCTTCCATTTGATAGCGCCGGAACGCTTCCACGCTGGAGACCAGCATGCCGGCGCGGCCGTTGGGCCGCAGCCGTGCATCGGTGCTGTAAAGGCGGCCGGACGGGGTAGTGGCCGACATCAGGCTCAACATGCGTCGCGCCACACCCGTGTGATAGCGCTCAGCGGTTACCGGGCGGCGGCCTTCGGATGGACCGCTGGCCGGTTGGTACAGGAAGATCAGGTCAAGGTCCGAATCAAAACCAAGCGCACAGGCGCCAAGGCTGCCATATGCGATGACGGCAAGCTCGGGGCCGGGCAGGTGGCCATGACGTGCCTCCATTTCCTGCATAGACAGATCCAGCGTGGCCTGAACGAGGTTGACCGCGAGGCAGCTCAGGGTAGTCCTTGCCTCAAAGGTGCTGATGGTCGATTTCAAAACGGCAACGGCGACCCGCAGGCTGATCACGAGTTTGAAGTAGTTCAGTTCCTGAAGCGCCTGTTCGGTATCATCGTTTGTTTTGAGAACCCGCAGCACGCCGCCCTGTATATCCCGCCGCGAGGGCGGATATGCGCCAAGACTGGGGTCGATCAACTCATCCAGCAATGCCGGATGACGGGTGACGGCCATCGCTATACGTTTGCTGGCGGCAAAAAGCTCGAGCATGCGTTTACTGGCGTCCGGGTTTTGCACCAGTAAAGACAGGTAGGCACTGCGCCGGCAAATAGCCGAAACCAGGTCCAGCACGCGGTTGATGACGGCATCATCAAGTGCCAGGGCGTGCAGTTGCCCGAGCAATACCGGCATGAACTCATCAAGCCGGCGGGACGCCCGGCTGCTCAGGGACAGGCGGTTCAGCCGCCGGGCAAAATCCGCTAGCGGTTTCCAACTCATGCTGTCTGGCAACTCGTCCGGCAGATTGTTGCGCAGCGCTTTCCAGTGCGCTTGCCAGGGGTTTTGTTCGTCAGTAGGTTGCGAGGGCTGCGGCAGGCTTTTTTCAAACAGGCTTTGCACCTGGCTGCGAACCCGGTTGAGTGCCGAGACAAAGCCGGGCATGTCCCCGTACCCCATGGCCTGCGCAACCCTCAGTCCATCTTCACCGGCCGGTACAGTATGTGTTTGCTGATCGTGCAGGGCCTGGATGCGGTTTTCCGTTCTGCGCAGGAAACGGTAGGCGTCAAGTAAATCACCGATGGTCTCTTCCGGCAGCAAGTTAAGCTTTTGCAGCTGGCCGGCAGCTTCGAACAGGGAAGGCGTCTGCAAAGCCGGCTCCCTCCCGCCCCGGAGCAACTGGAACGTCTGCACGAGGAACTCAATTTCACGGATACCACCGGGTCCGCGCTTGATATCGTCCAGGCGTTCCTTGCGGAAAGCATCCTCACGTACGTTGGCGTGCATATCCCGCAGTGCTTCGATGGCGCCAAAATCAATATAGCGCCGATAGACAAACGGTTTGAGTAACCCCATGAGCTGCTGGCCGGTATGCAGATCACCGGCCACCGGCCGGGCCTTGATCAATGCGTAGCGCTCCCAGTCCCTGCCCTCGCGTTGATAGTATTGCTCCAGTGCCGAAAAGCTGCTGACCAACGGGCCGGATTCGCCAAAGGGGCGCAGACGGGTATCGACCCTGAAGCAAAAACCGTCCGCGGTCATCTCAGACAGGCTGCGGATGACGCTGCGGGCCAGCCGGGTAAAAAACTGTTCATTGGCGAGTCCGCGGCGTCCATCGCACATGCCGCGTTCCGGGTAGCAAAAAATGATATCCACGTCGGAGGACAGGTTGAGCTCGCCACCACCAAGCTTGCCCAGGCCGACCACGATGAGTTTCTGTGGCTCGCCCTCGCTACTCCGGGGTGTGCCGTGTTTTTCCTCCAGTATCCTGCCGTGGTGCTCGACCGCAGCCTGCAGGCAAATGTCGGCCAGCAGGCTAAGGTCGGCCAGGATCTCATCCACGGGCGCCAGTTGATTCAGGTCACGCCAGATCAGGCGCAGCATTTCCCGGTTGCGGAATTGGCGCAGTGCAGGGTCCAGGCCAAGCGCTTTGATACCTGATCTCAAGGACTCTGCGCAGGGTGGTATCGCTGCTTCAAGGCGTCCGGAACAGCGCAAGTCCTGCAACCATTCCGGGTGGCGTTTGACCAGTTGCTTCAGAAACGGGCTGAAGTCGATAACATGATCCTGCTTGTCAGTCACCGAAGACAATCCCATCTATATCATTGGAAATCAGCGTGCCGGCCCGGCCTGCCATGATGTCCTTCAGGTCGGAGAGTTGGCCGATCGCGCTCTTGTTGCCGGTTTCCCGCACGAACCGGCAAGCGCCGAGTACTTTGGGTCCCATTGAGCCGGCGGCGAACCCCAATGCTTCGATGGCATCGGGATGAGCGGCTATGATCACCCTCTGGTTCGGGGTGCCGAAGTCCATAA
>Ga0316201_10002094_pt1 | contig 14025 bp, 11 predicted proteins | sample CS6wburrow_MG_FD_204516 | JGI IMG/M metagenome (GOLD analysis project Ga0316201, IMG submission 204516) | Coastal sediment microbial communities from Delaware Bay, Delaware, United States - CS-6 worm burrow | ecosystem: Environmental > Aquatic > Marine > Coastal > Sediment | place: USA... | reverse complement strand
GTGGAGGGCCGGAAGCTGCTCGTCGCCGAGCGACTCGACGCTAGCGGGCGCCCAACCGGCGGCTACATCATTGCTATGGATGCGATCGGGGCGGGCAAGGGTGAGACTGTTTTGATTCTCGACGAGGGCAACGGTGCTCGTCAGATACTCGACGACAGCCAGGCACCGGTGCGCTCGATCGTCGTCGGCATCGTCGACGAGGTCGAGCTTGCCGGAGGCTGACGCTCGCAACCGAACGTCACAACTTGCGGATGCCGCAACGCGGCGACTTACAGGCCGCCGTCGGTTAACGAGATTCGAAATCGTCCAGCAGGCCAGGCTCGATACGAGCGCCCAGTTGCTGGATGACCATGGTGGCGCAGTAGGTTCCGTACTGCGCACATTCCTCAAGTGACTTGTCGTTCGCCCAGCCGTACAGGAAGCCGGCGCAGTAGGCGTCACCGGCACCGGTTGTGTCAACAACGCTGTCTACCTTCGATGCGGGCTGCACGATTTTGTCGTTGTTGTGGACGATAACCGAGCCGTTTTCGGAACGCGTAATGGCAAACAGGTTGTCGTAGTCTTTCAGCACATCGAACGTCTCGTCGATTGAAGTCGTGCCGAGCAACGCGAAAACCTCCTCCTCGTCGGCCACGATTATGTCAGCGTCATTACGAACGAAGTCCAGAAAAGATTTGCGATGCCGTTCGACGCAAAACGAATCCGACAACGACAAAGCAACGCTCGTGCCGTTGGCCCTGCTGATTTCCGCCGCTTTCTTGGCCAGTGCCGGACCCTCGGCGATATCCCAGACGTATCCTTCCAGCAACATGGCTTTTGGCGAGCCGACGGTTTCCGCAGTTATATCGACAAGCCCGAGTTCGAGGCAAGCGCCCAGGTAGGTCTGCATCGTGCGTTGGCCATCCGCGGTGATGAGTACGTGACTTCTGGCCGTCGGTGCGCCATCAGCCGCAGCTCGCAGGCGGATATCGACGCCCAGCGAACGCATGTCGTGATTGAAGATGGTGCCGAGCTGATCCGCCTTGACCTTACCGATGTAAGCCGCCGTGCCACCCAGGTTGGCGAATCCGGCAATCGTGTTCGCTACAGAGCCGCCGGACATTTCCGTTGCCGGGCCCATTTTTGCATAGAGTTCGCGTGCCTGCTCCTTGTCGATCAGCGTCATGGATCCCGGCACCGCGGCGATATCTGTGATGAAGGATTCCTCAACATGTGCAAGCACGTCGACGATGGCATTGCTAACACCAAGGAGCTGAACCGAATGTGTCATAGGATTATCCGCGGGTCAAAAACGGCGCATAGCCTACCATCGCGCGACAGCCAATGCCCGCAATTTGAGATGGTACGATGACGGCCGTCGCGGTATCTTCACGCCAACACCACTCAATTTGGCGTGTCGCTGTAATTCGAGATACAGTCACTCGGGGCGTGCAAGAAACCTACGCACATGGATGGCATTCGAGACGGAGCAATGCGATGAGAAGATCTGCGAGTCTGCTGATTCCACTCACCCTGATCCTCATGTACTACGGGTTTTGGTTTGGAGCCGTGATTTTTCTGGTGTCACGCTACCCTGCGATTAACGAATACTTGCCGCTGGGTGGCATTGGCGACCTGGCTGCGTCGAACGTTGAGTCGTTTGAGCCCGTTTACACGATGGCGGAGCGAACGATCCTGTCTTCGTCGGGACCGTTGCGACTCGTGTTGGCCAGTATCGGCGCACTAATCCTGACCGTCCCGATTTCGTGGGTTTATTTCATTACCAGCCGCACACGGCGAATCGACCAGTCGTTCCTGCAGACGATCATGATTTTGCCGATCGTGGTGACCGGAATCGCCATGATCGTCGTTAACAGCCTTGCACTCGCGTTCAGCCTGGCCGGCGTTGTGGCGGCGGTACGTTTTCGGTTCTCGCTCGACCAGCCTTCCGATGCCATGTACATCTTTGTTGCGATCGGAATCGGCCTGGGGTCCGGTATCGGCGCGCTGGGCGTGTCCGGCGTGATCTCGCTGATGTTCGTACTCGCGACGCTGGTGATCTGGAAGCTCGAATACGGCAAGACACTGTCCGGGCCGTTTCTTACCATGCTGACCCGGCGTGATGCCGGCGAAGACGATTACTAGAGTTATGCGCGTAGAATGACGACACTGGATGAACTCAGCGGTCCATCGAACCGCAGTCTGCTCCTCGTGCATGGCCGGGACTTCAAGCCCGGACGCGAGGCCTACATGGATATCTCCATGGCCGCATTGCGCGCAGGTGTCGAGCGCGACTATCCTGCTCAGGCGGGCAGCTTCGACGCTCTCCAGAAACACATCGCCTGGTACGCCGACCTGAGCGCGGATATTCTTCTCGACCACGGCCAGACATACGATCCGGATCTTGATCACGGCGATCGACACAACGCGCTAAATGCGCTCCGCCAGATTACGCCGCGCAAGCGTTTTGGTATCCGTCAATACGACCAGTTGCCCGGCAAATCCGCGATCGGAGAGTTCGTTGCCGATGTCTCGGCGCCGATCCTCGGAGCGGTTGGGCTTGCCATGCCTGTCATCGGTTCGGTGGCAAAGGACTTTGGTGCGTACCTGAATGCCAAGTCCGATGTCGGGGATAGAGTGCGCCAGCGGGTGCGCGCCGAGCTCTGCAAACTGATGGACCGTGGCGATCGCATCATGCTGATCACACACGGGACGGGCAGTGTTGTCGCGTATGACGTCATGTGGCAGTTATCGCATGATCCGGAGTACAAGGAACAGTACGGCGACAAGAAAGTTGAAACCTGGGTGACGATGGGGTCGCCGCTTGGCGATAGAAACATTCAAAAGCGCTTAGCTGGCGCGAAGGAAAAGACAGCAAGTCGTTTCCCCGCGAACGTGATTTCGTGGCATAACCTGGCGGCCGAGGATGATTACTGCTGTCATGACGACACCTTGGCCGACGACTTCAAGAAGATGTTGCAGCAACGCCAGGTAAGCGCAGTGCACGACTACCGCATATTCAATCTCGCCGTTCGCTACGGCAAGTCGAATCCACACAGCTCAGTTGGCTATTACATCCACCCTCGAACGTCGAAGATATTGGCTGACTGGCTTCAGTCCGCTGGTGTCGCAAACACGCCTAAATACACTTTTTGACGAACTGGCGCTCTACCTGCTTGGGTGAGTTGATGACGGCGTAAAACTTTTCGATGAAACGGGTCAATTCGCTGCGGGTTGAGTCCGACAGGCCTTCCTGCTCGCTGATCAGCCTGAAGATGGCTTCCCGCTTACTTGAGAAATGCGCCATGGTGCTGGCGAGATGCTCACCGTTCCTGCAGCGTCCCCGATAAAGGCGCTGCTTCGCGTTGCGCAGTCTGAACTTTGGTTGGGTATGTCCGTACGGTGCGTCGACAAGGCCCGCCTGGTCAAAATCGTACGGTACCGAGTACAACAACTCTCCTTCCGCGCCCAGCAGCACATGGTTGTGACAGCACTTGGCATCCGGCCCCGCAATGGGTGAAAAGTCGGTATTGCCGATCATGTAGTGAAACAACGAAATCAGGTTCGTATAGTCTGGCCGCAGCGCCTTCACTCGGGTGCTTTCGAGTTTGAGCGGTTCGATTCCCAGTCGCTTCGCCAGCCTGTCCTTGTGTTCGATAACGAAACCATAGCGGTTTCGATCGGGGTCACGGCCATCCGTATCGACGTAGGTAATTCGCATCAAACGTACGCGAAAACTCACGTCCGTCAATTCGTTTAGCATGCGGTACGCGAGGTACTCACGCAACGGCATTTCCTTAAAGCGAATTGATCTGTCCTTGCAATGCGTGACCAGCTTCAGCTTGTCCTGCTTGTGGAGCAATGACTTTTTTACCTGTGACGACTTGAAGTCCAATCGCAAAGGCGGAAACGGGCATATGTCCTTGTTGCGACGGGATATGCCTCGCGTGCGAATTCCGACGTCCACTTCTTGCAGTGCTCCGGCTTCATTCGTGTACTGGAACTTGCCTGCGACATCTTCCTCGTTCGAGCGTTCCTTGAGAATCGTATGGAAGGGTGCCGCTATGCGGACCTCGAGGATGTCCGTACTTTGAAACAGGGGGTCGAGCGCTTTGCTGGTCTGCGCTTGCGACACACCAACACCAAGGAACCAGATGACCCCGTAGAGTGTCCAACGATGCTCTGGCACAAAAACCCCCTGGTTTGTCGGCGGCTACTCCGATTCAGCCGAGTCTATCACACGCTTATTATCACTCTAAATTGCCGCCACAAGGCATTCTTACTACACTCAGGCACTGGACACAGGAACGGGACTCGTTGATTTGTTACGCATACTTAAAATCACGCTTCTGGCAGCACTCGCCTTCTTCGGTTCGGCAAGTGCCAGCGACTGGCAGGTTGACGGTGCCGCTCGCGTTGTCGCGATCGCCGACATACACGGCGCCTTCGACGCAATGGTGGAGACGCTGCAGCGAACCAGGGTCATCGATGACCAGCGCAATTGGTCCGGGGATAACACGCATCTTGTTATCGTCGGCGACATCCTCGACAGGGGTCCAAAGTCGCGCGATGCGATGGACCTGCTGATGCGGCTTGAGGCAGAGGCGGCGTCAGCGGGTGGTGCTGTGCATGTCGTAATCGGTAATCACGAATCCATGAACCTGATCGGTGACCTTCGCTACGTCAGCAAGGCGGAGTACGCGGCGTTTGCAGCGGATGAAACGCCGGAGGAGCGGGAGCGATGGTTCGAGGCGTATGCGAAGCGCAACGCAGCTGCTTCATCCCCTGATAGTTTGCGGACGAAATTCGACGAGCAATTTCCCGATGGTTTCTTCGCGCTGCGGCGTGCTTTCAGACCTGATGGCGTATATGGCAGGTGGCTGCTGACAAAGCCGGTTATTGCGGTCGTCAATAGCACCGCGTTTGTCCACGGCGGGTTGTCGCCGCTGGTTGCAGAGCTCGGCCTGGACGGCGTGAATCGCGGACTCAAGAATGAGCTGGTGGAATACATCAACGCGTTGCAGGTGCTGACGAATGCCGGGATTCTGCTACCCACCGACGGTCATTACGATACTGAGAGCATTCTAAGCGACTTTATGCCGGCGCTTGACGAGGCGCCCGACGTGCTGGATGCCGTTGCTAGGGCAAGACGGCTGGGACAATCGGACCTCTTCGATACCGATGGTCCGCTCTGGTATCGGGGCAGCGTGTCCTGCGGGGGCTTGATCGAGGAGTATCGGCTCGATGCTGCCCTTGAAGCGATTGGTGCCGACCGGGTCGTTGTTGGTCACACGCCCACGCCAAATCGCAAGGTCTTGCAGCGTTTTGACGGCCGGCTTATCGAGATCGATACCGGCATGCTCAACTTCTACTACCGCGGAAGCGGCAATGCGCTTGTTCTCGAGGGTGACGCCGTCATGGTTATCAACCAGTCGGCTGACGAACCGACCTCGCCGATGTCGCATCCTCGCAATGTCGGTTCGCGACCGGAAATGATGTCACCGGAACAATTGCAGCGATTGCTGGAAGAGGGCGAGCTTGTTTCGAAGCAGCAGGACGCATCGGACCGAACGATCGTCAAAGTCAGCGATGGACGACATACCGTTTCGGCGATCTTCAAGAAGCGAAGGGCACGGGATTTTTATCCTGACGTCGCCGCGTATCGGCTCGATCGACTGCTCGAGCTGGACATGGTCCCGGTCACGGTGGTGCGTGAGGTCAACGGGGTCGACGGATCTCTGCAATTTCTGGCCGAAAAGGTCTCGGACGAGATGCAACGAGTTGCATCGGGACGCGGCGGCGGCGCATCGTGTTCACTGCCGGATCAGTGGGGCGCCATGTATGTCTTCGACGTCTTGATCTACAACGAGGGCCGCAGCCAGCAACGTATGCTGTACGACCCCGCAGACTGGAGCCTGATGCTGAGTGAGCACGACCGGGCGTTCGCCAACAAGAACGGCCGGCCGAAACATCTGAAAGGCGTGTCGCTCGAGGTTTCGGATGGCTGGAAGCGGGCCCTTACCGGCCTGACGGACGAAAGCCTTGCCGAGAACATCAGCGACGTCCTGGACAGCCGACGTTTGAAAGCGCTGGGCGCGCGCCGCGATCAGTTACTCGCGAGTTCCGGAGCAAACCTGTAACGCGAAGGCGAAGCCGAGTCACTCGACGAGCGCAACACACTCAATTTTGGACGCGGGCCCAAAGACGTTCCTGCACCGATACAACGTGGCCACGGTAGTTTTGCAGAAAGCAAACTATCGCGCGCGGAATGCGCGCGCAGCCGCTCCGGCAACGTATAATCAGACCTTCGCGAAGCTCGTCGAGTAGCCGGAATGGGGGCGGAATGGGACGACTCACAACACATATCCTCGATACGACACACGGCTGCCCGGCCGCGGACGTAAAAATTCGCCTGTTTGCGCTTGGCGATGTGCGGCAATTGCGTGCAAGCGCAATTACGAACCTTGACGGGCGAACCGAGCAGCCGATGCTCGACGATAAGACGTTGAAAACCGGCACGTATGAGCTCGAGTTCGATATCGGCGACTACTTCAAGGCGCGCAAAATCCCTGTCGCTGATCCGGCGTTTCTCGACACCGTGGTGATTCGTTTCTCGATAAGAGCGGATGAGCATTATCACGTACCATTGCTGGTTTCTCCCTGGTCCTACTCAACGTATCGGGGTAGCTAGCAAATGGCGACGTCGTCCATCAGGTTTGTGCTCGACGGCCAGTTGATCGAGCTCGATGACGTCGACCCGACACGAACCGTGCTGCAGTTCCTGCGTGAAGACCTCGGCCGCACCGGAACGAAAGAAGGCTGTGCCGAAGGCGATTGTGGTGCTTGCACGGTGGTTCTGGCGGAGGTGAATCGCGATGGCGATGACCTGTGGGTCAGGGCCGTTAACTCCTGCATTCAATTTTTGCCAACAATCGATGGCAAGGAACTCATCACGGTCGAGAGCCTGTCGCCGGCAGGCTCCGACCTTCATCCGGTGCAACGAGCGATGGTGCAACAGCACGGATCGCAATGCGGATTTTGCACACCTGGCTTTGTCATGTCCCTATTCGCGCTGTACAAATCAAACGCGAATCCTGCACGACAGGATATCGACGACGCGCTGGCGGGCAATCTCTGTCGCTGCACTGGCTACCGGCCGATTATTGCCGCGGCGCACTCCATGTATAAAGCGATGGATGGGGACGACCAAACGGACTGGTTGAGACAACCCTTTGGTATGGAGCAGAAACCAGCGGAGCGCCTGGCAAGGTTAAAAGGGCTGGCGCGCAAGAAGGGACTCGAGGTCGTGCATGCCGGGCGCGGTTTCTATGCGCCTGTTGACGTCGACTCGTTGGCTGCGATCGTTGCAAGTAATCCCGGCGCGACCATTCTCGCGGGCGGAACGGACGTCGGACTGTGGGTAACCAAGCAACATCGTGAGCTCGAGACCGTCATCTACACAGGTCGTGTTGCGGAACTCACGGATGTTGCCGTGTCATCGACACACATCGAGGTCGGCGCAGCCGCCACGCTCACGGACGTCATGCCAGTCATCGTCGATCACTATCCGGGTCTTACCGAGTTGTTTCGACGCTTTGCCTCGCCGCCAATTCGCAATGCCGGCACGCTGGGTGGCAACATCGCAAATGGATCGCCCATAGGCGATTCTATGCCGGCCCTGATGGTCGTCGGTGCATCGCTGATTTTGCGATGTGGCGACGCAACACGCGAATTGTCACTGGGTGAGTTCTATCACGACTACCAGGTTAACGATCTGGCGCCCGGCGAGTTCCTCGTGCGGATTCGAATACCGCTTCCTGATGCCGGGACGATCGTCCAGAGCCAGAAGTGGTCCAAACGTTTCGATCAGGACATATCAGCCGTGTGTACGGCCTATTACCTGGAACTCGACGGAGACCTGGTCAAGCACTTCCGGATGGCTTGCGGCGGTCTCGCGCCGATTATCAAGCGCGCCATGCACTGTGAGGCAGAGCTCTCAGGCGAACGCTGGAATGAGCAAAGCATAGAACGCGCCTGTGCGGCATTGGGATCCGATTTCACGCCGATTAGCGACGCACGGGCAACGGCCGATATTCGGCTGCTCGCCGTACAGAATTTGTTGCGGCGGTTCTTCCGCGAAACAAAAGGCGAGGCCGAGTCGACGGTGTACACGTATGGACGTCCCCGCTAAGTCTGTCCGAAAGCCAGAGCGCGCTGTCGGTAAGGCATTACCGCACGATAGCGCCCATCTGCACGTAACGGGCAGGGCGGCCTACACGGATGACATACCGGAGCCGCGGGACCTGTTGCACCTGGCCGTTGGTATGAGCCAAAAGCCGCATGCCCGAATCACGAATATTGATCTTGGCGACGTTGTCAGCGCGGCCGGTGTGGTCGATGTTTGCGTTGCAGCCGACATAGCCGGTCACAATAACTACGGCCCGATTATTGCCGACGATCCCGTTTTCGCAGAGCAGCTTGTTGAGTACGTTGGGCAGCCCGTGTTCGCTGTGGCGGCGACGACAGTGGAGCGTGCCCGAAAGGCCGCTCGCAAAGCCAGCATCGAGTACGCAGAGCTCCCGGCGATCCTCGATCCGCTGACCGCTGTGGAGATGCAGTCTTTTGTATTGCCCAGCGAAACGCTGGTTCGCGGTGATCCGGACAAAGCCCTCGAAAACTCACCGCATCGCGTTGCGCGGCGCGTGCTGCTGGGCGGTCAGGACCAGTTCTATCTCGAAGGCCATATAGCCATGGCTATCCCGCAGGAGGACGGCGGCCTCCTCATCTACAGCTCCACACAACACCCCGACGAGGTCCAGTCGATGGTGGCGCACGCGACAATGCGATCCGCCAAGGACATTGTGGTGATTTGCCGTCGAATGGGCGGCGCCTTCGGTGGCAAGGAAAGCCAGGCGGCACTGATTGCGATTATTGCCGCCATTGCGGCCGACAAGACCGGCCGGCCGTGCAAGTTGCGACTCGATCGTGACGACGACATGATCATGACAGGCAAGCGGCATGACTTTGTCATCGACTACGATGCCGGTTTCGACGAGTCCGGACGAATTCTCGGCATTGATTTCGAGTTTGCGGCGCGCTGCGGCATATCGGCAGACCTGTCCGGTCCTGTCAATGACCGTGCCATGTTCCATTGCGACAACGCCTATTATCTCGCAAACGTTCGTATAGTTTCGCACCGTTGCAAGACCAATACCGTTTCGAACACGGCGTTTCGCGGATTTGGCGGACCGCAGGGCATGTTTGCTATTGAATATGTCATCGAGGATATCGCCCGTGCCCTGGGCAAGGATCCGCTCGAAATTCGCCGGCGCAACTTTTATGGCCATGACGAGCGCAATATTACGCATTACCAACAGCCGGTTGATGACAATATTATTGATGACATATTCGACAAACTGGTTGAAGACAGCGACTATGAACACCGGCGCGCGGAAATCCGGAAATTTAACGCGGACGCCGAAATCCTGCGGCGAGGTATTTCGATAACGCCGGTCAAGTTCGGGATTTCTTTTACCAACACCTTGTTGAACCAGGCGGGTGCGCTCGTGCACGTCTACAAAGATGGCACGGTGCAGCTGAACCATGGCGGCACCGAAATGGGGCAGGGACTGTACGTGAAAGTCGCTCAGGTAGTCGCTGACGAGTTGCAGGTCAGTGTTGACCGAATTCGCACGATGGCGGCAGATACCAGCAAGGTACCGAACGCATCGGCAACCGCGGCTTCGAGTGGGTCGGACATGAACGGCAAGGCGGCACAGAAGGCCGCCGCGACAATACGGGCGAGACTCACCGAGTTTGCGGCGCGACACTTCTCGGTGTCCGAGGCCAAGATTGATTTCTTTAACAACACCGTGCGAGCAGGCGATCGCGAGCTAAGCTTCGCGGAACTCGTTCAATTGGCGTGGGCCGATCGCGTATCACTGTCGGCGACGGGCTTTTACAAGACGCCGAAAATCAACTACGACCGATCGACGTTTTCGGGCCGGCCGTTCTTCTATTTTGCGTACGGCGCAGCGGTAACCGAGGTCGTTGTAGACACCCTGACGGGCGAGAATCGCGTGCTGCGTGTCGATATACTGCATGACTGCGGCGACTCGCTGAATCCGGCCGTCGACCTTGGCCAGGTAGAAGGGGGATACGTCCAGGGCGTCGGTTGGCTGACGACCGAAGAACTGTGGTGGAACGAAAGAGGTGAACTTGGCACGCACGCGCCCTCGACTTACAAAATTCCCACCAGTTCCGATCTTGCACCGGATTTTCGCGTTGAGTTAATGACCGGTGCGGGCAATCGCGAGGACACCATTTATCGATCCAAGGCCGTCGGTGAGCCGCCGTTAATGCTGGGTCTGTCTGCATTCCATGCAATTCGTGATGCCATCGATCAAAGCGAGCGCCCGGCAGCAAGTCTGCATGCACCTGCGACGCCCGAGTCCATCCTTCGTGCGATTGTTGGAGCCCGGCATGAATGAGTGGATCAGTGAATTGAGCGACATCTGCGCTGCAGATGAGCCGGCGGTTCTGGTCACCGTCGCGGGTATACGCGGTTCAGCGCCACGCGAGATTGGCGCCAAGATGATCGTTACGGAAAAAGAGACGATAGGCACGATCGGCGGTGGCCAGCTCGAATATCAATGCACAAGAGTCGCAGTCGGTCTCCTGAACGAGGAACAGCTATCGCTGCGGAGTTTCCCGCTGGGCGCGTCGATGGGGCAGTGTTGCGGCGGCGTCGTGGAAATTTTGTTTGAGCCGATGGGTGACGGCATACCCGCATGGTTGCGCGACCTCGGGGCGCTGCATGGCCAACGCGAGCCGGCGATGATCGTCACTCGTATTTCCAGGAGCGCGCCGCTCAAGTTCGTTGTAACCGCAGACCGTGTTTTCGGGATCGACGAGGGCGATACGATATCTCGCCTGGTGGCCGATGCCCGATCTGTTCTGGCAGGCAACCGGCAGCCATATCGCCAGGTGCAGGAGTTTTACGAGCCGATCGTTGTTCCCGACCTGAATATTGCCGTTTTCGGCGCAGGGCATGTGGGTACGGCCGTCGTCGATGCCCTGTCGAGCCTGGATTGCAATCTCCGCTGGGTCGACAGCCGGCGCAATATATTCCGGCGGATTCCCGCCAATGTGCGCGCGATCGAGTCATCCGATCCCCCGCTGGAAGTCGCAGCAATGCCGCCCGGCAGTTTTTACCTCGTGATGACTCACAGCCACGCGCTGGATTTCGATATCTGTGACCGCATTCTGAGGCGAAACGACGCGCGCTACTGCGGGCTGATCGGGTCGGTGTCGAAACGGCGTCGATTCGAGAAACGCTATCGCCAGCAAGGCATGAACCAGGAGCGGATCGATACGCTGATTTGCCCAATTGGAGTGGACGGCATCAGCGGCAAGAAGCCGGCCGAGATCGCCGTGGCGACTGCCGCCGAAATACTCAAAGTTAAGGGGAACGCCGCACAGGTCGCGGCACCCGTATATCCAAACAACGTTCACCCGATGAAACGGTAAGGCCTGTTATCCCGTGGAAGCGTATATCGTCGACTGGTTGAACATCCTCGTGCGCTGGCTGCATTTCATCACGGGCGTGGCCTGGATTGGTGCGTCGTTTTATTTCGTCTGGCTCGACAATCACCTGGAGCCGCCAAAAGACCCGGGCGACGACGCCAAAGGAGTCGGGGGAGAGCTGTGGTCCGTCCACGGCGGTGGCTTCTATCACGCGCAGAAATATCGTATGGCGCCGAGCGAGATCCCGCCGCGGCTGCATTGGTTCAAGTGGGAGGCATATACCACCTGGATGTCCGGAATGCTGCTGCTCGCGCTCGTCTACTGGTATGGCGCGGAGGTTTATCTAATCGACCCTTCGGTCGCCGACCTTTCCGTGTCTGCCGCGGTTGGCATTGCAATTGCCTACATCGTCGGTGGATGGATAGTCTACGACCTGCTGTGTAAATCACCTCTGGCGCGCGACACGCGCGTGTTCGCGATCGTCTTGCTGCTGCTGAGCAGTGCCCTCGCATGGAGCCTGTGTCAGCTGTTCGGCGGTCGAGGCGCGTACATTCATTTCGGAGCGGTGCTCGGCACGATCATGGTTGCCAACGTGTTCTTCGTCATCATCCCGGGACAGAAGAAGATGGTCGCTTCGGCATCACGTGGCGAAGCGCCCGATCCGACGCCTGGTATTCATGCGAAACAGCGATCCGTTCATAACACGTACTTTACGCTGCCTGTTCTGTTCGTCATGACCAGTAATCATTACGCGATGACCTACGGTAATGAATACAACTGGGTCATCCTGATCGGCATTTCGATCGTCGGTGCGTTGATTCGGATTTACTTCGTTGCGAGACACAAAGGCGAGGCGTCACTACTGCCTGTGGTCGTTGCCGTATTTTTGCTTGCGGCGATTGCTGCGGCGATTGCGCCGCGTGCGCAGACGACGAGCACGTCGACCGTTACATTTGACCAGGTTCGCAATGTTGTGAATTCGCGCTGCACGACCTGTCATGCGGACGCGCCGACGCATCCTGCGTTTCCCGCGCCGCCGCTGGGCGTTGTGTTGGATACCGATGAGCGCATACTGGCGGAAGCGGCGCGTATCCATCAGCAGACTGTGGTGACACGCGTGATGCCCATCGGAAATTTGACCGCAATGACTGACCAGGAGCGGCAAATCATCGACCAGTGGTACCAGGCCCTGCAGGATCAATAGATGTCGAACGACGGTTATCCCAGGAACATGAGCGGTTACGGCCAGCACCCACCGGCGGCTGACTGGCCCCACGGCGCACGCACTGCGGTGCAGTTTGTCATCAATTACGAAGAAGGCGGCGAGAACTGCGTGCTGCATGGCGATGCGGCCTCCGAGGCGTTTCTCTCCGAGATCGTCGGTGCCGAAGCGATACCCGATCATCGTCACATGAACATGGAGTCGATTTATGAGTACGGTTCTCGCGCCGGGTTCTGGCGCCTGCATCGCCTGTTTAGCGACCGAAATTTGCCCGTCACCGTGTTCGCGGTTGCGATGGCCCTCGAGCGAAATCCGGCGGTGGTCGTTGCGATGAAGGATGCCGGCTGGGAAATCGCCAGCCATGGTTACCGCTGGATCGACTACCAGTTTATTGATGAGGCAACCGAGCGCGAGCACTTGCGGAAAGCGCTGAACATTCACGAGCGCGTCTGCGGCACGCGCCCCTTCGGCTGGTATCTTGGTCGCTGCAGTCCCAACAGCCATCGTATTGCCGCGGAGGAAGGCAGGTTCACGTATAGCGCCGACAGCTATGCCGATGATCTGCCCTACTGGGACTACTCGTTTGATACACCGCAATTAATGGTGCCCTATACGCTCGATGCAAATGACATGCGCTTTGCGACACCACAGGGATTTAATTCCGGCCAGCAGTTTTTTGATTATCTCAAAGACGGTTTTGACGTCCTGCATGCCGAGGGCGGCCGCATGATGTCGGTTGGGCTGCATTGCCGGTTGGCTGGGCGGCCGGGTCGTGCCGCTGCGGTCGCGCGATTTATTGACTACGTGGTATCGCATGACGATGCCTGGGTGGCCACCCGGCTTGATATCGCGACACACTGGCGAGGCGTTCACCCGGCTGAGGTCGGCGGCTGATGGACAGGCATGATTTCATCGCGCGCTACGCCGGCATCTATGAGCATTCGCCCTGGGTGGCGGAGCGCGTGGCACCGCATGTCGCTCCCGACGACGATGTGGAAAAACTGGCGGCGATGATGGCCGACTGCGTGGACAATGCTGCGACCGAACGACAACTTGAACTCATACGCGCCCATCCGGACCTTGCCGGTAAAGCACAGCTCGCGGGCGAATTGACGAAGGACTCGACGTTTGAGCAAGCGAGCGCAGGGCTGGATCAGTGCTCGCCTGACGAGTTCGAGCGTTTTCAGACGCTCAACACCGCCTACTGGGAGAAGTTCGGGTTCCCGTTCGTCATGGCGGTTCGCGGCCGCCATCGCGCAGAAATACTCGAGGCATTTGCGGCGCGCCTGGAAAACGAT
>Ga0316201_10002093_pt1 | contig 14026 bp, 8 predicted proteins | sample CS6wburrow_MG_FD_204516 | JGI IMG/M metagenome (GOLD analysis project Ga0316201, IMG submission 204516) | Coastal sediment microbial communities from Delaware Bay, Delaware, United States - CS-6 worm burrow | ecosystem: Environmental > Aquatic > Marine > Coastal > Sediment | place: USA: Delaware... | reverse complement strand
TCTTGAATAGATTGCCCTGGCTGTCTTCAGTGCTTGCTCGACCTCGTTGTGCAGCACATTGTAATGTCCCATCTTGCGCCCGGGACGCGCCTCCTTTTTACCATACAGGTGCAGCTTCACATTTGGCTCATCCAGTAACACACTCCAGTCCGGCTGCCATAGTTCACCCAGCAGGTTAACCATGACAACGGGCGATTTAAGAGTCACATCACCGGGCGACAGGCCGCAAATGACGCGCGCCTGCTGTTCGAACTGCGATGTCACACAGGCATCCTTGGTGTAATGGCCACTGTTATGCGGCCGTGGTGCCATTTCATTGAACAGCAACTCATTATTACTATCGATAAAAAACTCGACCGCAAGCACACCGACATAATCCAGTTCTTCAACCAGCTGCAACGCCTGCCGTCTTGCTTTAGCCGCTATTTCTTCATCAACACGGGCAGGGACAATAGTGATATGGAGAATGCCATCGCGATGCTCATTCTCGCCCACCGGATATACCGCTGTTTCACCCTGATGGTTACGCGCGACAATGGCCGACACTTCCTTTACTAATTCGATTTTTTTCTCGAGCACACACTCAACTGCACCGCTATCACGAAATGCCTGTTGCGCCTGTTGCAGCGATGCAACCACATACTGACCCTTGCCGTCGTAGCCCAGCGTGGCTGTTTTTAATATAGCCGGCAATCCGGTGACCTCGATTGCCCGCTCCAGATCAGTTTCACTAATGACAGGGTGATTAGCTGCAGGCGTCAATCCAGCCTTGCTGGCGAAGGCTTTCTCTCGATTACGGTTCTGGGCAATTTCAAGCACTTCTGCTGACGGGTAAACCGGCTTGCTCTGAGCCAGCCGGCGCATGGATTCAGCCGGGACGTTCTCGAATTCAGTGGTGATGACGTCACAGCTGCGTGCCATTTCATCCAGGGCTTTTCCATCCGAATAAGCGGCCTCAATATGATGGTCTGCGATATGACCGGCAGGACTGTCAGGATCCGGATCCAGTACATTCAAGCGGTAGCCCATGTTGCGTGCAGCAATACAGAACATGCGACCCAGCTGCCCCCCGCCAAGAATACCCAAAGTAGAACCAGGGAGAATCGGTGCAGCCATGTCAGCCCTTCGGCGGAAGGTTCATCTCTAACACGTCAGCCTGCTGCTGACTCCTGAATTCGTCCAGTTTTTCAGCCAGTGTGCTGTCCTGCACCGCCAGAATCGACACTGCATATAAGGCAGCATTGGCCGCGCCCGCCTCACCAATGGCAAAAGTCGCTACCGGTATGCCCTTGGGCATTTGCACGATAGAAAGCAGCGAGTCCATGCCTTTAAGGTACTTCGATGGCACAGGTACGCCCAGCACGGGCACTGTTGACTTCGATGCCAGCATGCCCGGCAAGTGGGCAGCACCACCGGCACCGGCAATAATGCAGGCCAGGCCTCGCGTGCGTGCGCTTGCCGCATATTCAAACAGCAAATCCGGCGTACGGTGGGCAGAAACAACCTTTGCTTCAAACGGCACTCCAAAAGCCTCCAGCTGCCTGACTGCATGCTCCATTACCGGCCAGTCGCTCTGACTGCCCATTACGACGCCTATTTTTAATGCCGTCATTACATACCCCCATTGGGTGCGGGAAAAAAGCGGTGATTCTATACGAATTCCGCAGATATACGAAACACCATATTATTCATCTGATTTTTCATCTGCCGACGTTATTGCAATCAAAACCGCAGCAAAACTCATTTTTACAGGTGGTGTTTGCTACTCTCTATAGTTGATATATTAGCGATTATGCCAATGGACAACCCTGGAATGGATCTACCCAGACGACCAACTTTGTTTTTCTCTGCTGCTCACCATATCAACAGCAGCTTCAGAGACAATACCCGACTTAACCAGGGGCACGATAAAGGATCTCAATACGCGACGCATGAGCTGGCACATCGGTAATAAACAACTATTTTTTTACCATGATCAAAAACAAACTAACCTTACAGTCCACACTGGCAGTCACAATATTTTTTATTGGACTGGTAGGCTTGGTGCTGGTCCTGTCAACAGAGTACATCTATAGAAAATTTGCGCTGGAACACCAGGAAAAGGCCTATGAAGTTTTATTATCTATCAAAACCTCTGACTTGATTAATCAACTCATAGATCATCAAAAAGATCTCGGCTACAGCTTACAGTCGGAAGATGAATTCATATCCGCTTTTGAAAACAGGAATACTAATGAGCTGGTATCCCGGCTTGATCAGGAACTCAATCGATACTTTGTAACGACAAGCCTGTTAAAACTCGAAAAAATCACCATTTATGATGGATCACTAAACAGGCTGGCAACTTCAGAACGCAGCACCACCCCGAGCAACACAGGTGTAGCACCGTGCGATGCCTTGATACAGTCAGTAAAAAGCCTGGCCATGGCCAAACGCCTTAAACCACGTTCACAAATATGTCTGTTTGACGGCAGGCCCTTACTGTCCACCCTGGTACCCATTGGCAACCTGCGTCCGAAGGGCTACATTCAAGTCACTTCCGACCCTGCGCACATGCTTGCAAAAATACAATTTGAACTTGGTAACCCAATCCAGATCACAACACCCGACGGCATGATTCTGCACCAGTCTGATGAATGGCACACATACACCGATGGAGATGATAATTTTCTATTCAGCCAGGTCTTGCCCAGCTCCAATGGAAAGCCGGCCTTAACAATAAGCGGCGTTGCAGACTTACATAACTTTAGTGATAAGTTAACTGCCACGCGTAACAAGGTTATCGGTTTTGCAATAGCGCTTATTGTACTTGCTCTACTATTTGCTTTGCATATCATAAGAACAGGACTAAAACCTCTAAAAAAGCTGGAAGCAGCGGCGCACAGCATCAGGGATGGCGAATTTGTATCAGTAGATGAGAGCGCATACCCGGAAATCTCAACACCACTACGTTCATTCAACGAAATGACAGAAAAAATTCAGCGTTTAATTGAAAACCTGAGAAATGAAGTCGATGAACACACAAACACTGAAAAAAAACTGCTGGAAGCCAAACAGCTGGCGGAAGAGCACGCCCTCTCCGCAGAACTGCAGAGGAATTTTTCTCAACTGACACTGCAATCAATCGTCGATGGCGTTATAACAACGGATTTCTCGGGCAACATCACTTCCATGAACCCGATGGCAGAGCAACTGACAGGCTGGTCATCAGAAGAAGCGAATGGTAATCCCATATCAAGCATCATGCAGATTCTGCACGAATCCAACAGGAAACGTATCGAAAATCCGATAGAGAACATCGAAAACAGGACCGTACTCGATGAGCCTGTCAGTGCCATCCTGCTGCAGAATGATAGCGGAATCGAAATACCGATCGAGTACGTTGCAGCACCTATGCAAAGCAATAACAGCGCTATTATCGGCATCGTCATCATCATTCATGATGAGTCCGTGCAGCGATCACTCAACCGGCAATTGACCTTCCAGGCAACTCACGATGCGCTAACCGGCCTGATTAATCGCTATGAACTTGAAAGAAGACTAAAAAACATACTCTCCTCCCCTCCATCCGAATCAGTGCATAACTCGCTATGTTATCTGGACCTCGACCAGTTCAAGCTGGTCAATGATACCTGCGGACATACCGCTGGCGATGAATTACTCAAGCAGATAACCATAATGTTGCAGGACCGTATACGCAACAAGGATTCATTCGGACGGCTCGGCGGTGACGAATTCGCGCTGTTACTCGAAAAGTGTGATGTCGAACAGGCGTACAGCGTAGCCGAAGATATGATCGAGACGATCAAGCAGTTTAACTTTGCCTGGGATGATTACAACTTCACTATCAGTGCAAGCATAGGTATTGTAGATATCAGTGCCGATATAAGCAGCTGCGAAGAACTTTTAAGCCGTGCAGACTCAGCATGTTTCATGGCCAAGGAAAGTGGCAAGAACAGCATTCAGATCTATACCACTGAAAATGACAAAATAAGTACCCAGCAACGCGAAGTGCACTGGGTATCAAAAATCAATCAAGCGCTCGAAGAAAATCGTTTCCAGCTGTATTTCCAGAAGATAAAACCACTGCATGATAATGAAGAAAAGTTCATGGATCATGGAGAAGTACTGCTGCGCATGACTAACAAGGAAGGTGACATCATCTCACCCAACATGTTTCTTTCGGCAGCGGAACGATACAACATGATCAGCCTGATCGATGAGTGGGTGATTGAAAACACAATACAATGGTTGTCAACGCGCAAACAGAAAATACTGGTTTCCGTGAATCTTTCCGGCAAATCAATATCGGACAAGTCTTTTCTCAACCTGGTCGTAAGCAAAATAAAACAATACAGGATCAATCCTGAGTTGTTATGTTTTGAGATTACAGAAACAGCCGCCATCAGCCATCTGACTACAGCGATACATTTCATGACAGTATTGAAAAAACTTGGCTGTACGTTTGCGCTGGATGATTTTGGCAGCGGACTGTCGTCGTTCTCCTACCTGACCAGCCTGCCTGTTGATTACCTGAAGATTGACGGCTCTTTTGTTGTCGATATTGACAAAAATCCCATGCACTACGCCATGGTCAAATCAATAAACGAGGTTGGACAGGTAATGGGTATTAAAACCATTGCCGAGTATGCGGCTTCCGACACTATCATTGAATGCCTGAAGGAAATCGGCGTTGACCATGCCCAGGGATATGCTGTCTCCAGGTCTATTGCTCTTTCTACGATAACTGACGACGACAAAGCTGAGCTTGAAACGCACGGTAATGACGGTTCAAATATCGGTAAACTGTCCTGAATAACTGCGCTCCATTTACCTTCCCGTAGATAACAATAATAGTATTCATTCTCAATAAGTAACATCGATTCATTAGCCTGTGACTTGAGCTTCGAAACCTGTGTTCAGTGTGTGATATCACACAAGTTGTAAAACAACTTTACATAATGTTTACACTCATAAATTGCTAACTCATTGAATTTAAGGGTTGGCACGGTCTTTGCTGTGTAGTTCTGCAACAATTATATTTTTATTCCACGATTCGGGAGATTTACCACGATGGAGTTTCACAAGTTACTTCGTTATTCATTGATTTCTGGTTCAATTGCTATACTCGCGGCCTGCAGCAGCGCCGACACCGCAACCACGCCTGTTACGCCCGTAACGCCAACAACAGTCACGATCAGCGGCTCGATATTTGCATCCGATGTCGGCAGCGCCTCCGTCACGGTTAAAAAGACCGACGGTACGACTGTCGCCGGCCCTGTAACGACCAATTCTGACGGCACCTATTCAATCGATCTTCTGGATACCGACCTGGCAACCGACCTGGTAGTCGAGTCAACGGGCGGCGGCTTTGTCGATGAAGAAACAGACCTGAACGCCACTGCCGGTTCGATGTCAGCCTATGTTGAGGGCGGATCACTCGCAGCAGGCGATAGCGTACACGTCACGCCCGGCACGACCATCCATGCCGACCTGATCACAAACCATGGCAAAACGCCGACAGAAGCTCAGACCACCTTCTTCACTGCCTTTGCATACAACCCGGATTACACAGTCGATCCTGTGGATATCACAGACCCGGCGTCTAATAATGCGGATGATGCTTCAAAGCTTGCCGGCTGGCGCGCAGCCGTATTGAGCAGACTGGCCTCTGATCTCGGGCTGACTCCCGAACAGCAGTTCGACATGTTTGCCGCCATGGCCCAGGACCTTTCAGATGGCGACATGGATGGTGCGGACGCATCGGGGCCAGTACTGGTTGGCTCTACGGGTGTTACGACACCCACACTTGCTAATTACATTTCAACGACAGACTCGTTCAATACAGCAGAAATAGCAAATTTAGAAATCACATACTCTCCACCGAATATGAACGTCCACGGAAAGAATGTATTCAAGCTGACGATCATGAACACCACCGGAGGTGGCGCAGCTACACCTGTAACCGGTCTCGTTCCCGGTACCGATTTAATGGTCATGCCGATGATGTACATGGCCGACAGAATTCACTCCACACCAATGGGTGGCATCACAGAATTGGGTAATGGTGAATATGAAGTGACGGCCTACTACCTGATGCCCTCCAGAATGATGGACGGTACAACGATGGGTACCTGGGACCTGAAGGTCACGGCCAACATGCAAACGGTGCACTTCTACCCGAATATCGACATGGCGATGATGAACAACACCGTAAGGGTTCAGCTCAAGGGCGTGGATGACACGATCATCGACATGAATGGGCTCGAAGTACCGCGTAACTACAACCTGTTCAGAGACGGCCTGTCCCAGCAAAGTACGGGCAGCACCTACGATTTCGATGTCTTCATCGCACCGATGGAAAACATGATGAGCTTTCCCGCCCTGGTTGACGGCATGACATTGACGTCTGGAATGGGCGGCACACCGTATGATGTAAACGGCATAACCGTTGAAGCATCGGTCGATGGCGGCATCACTTGGAATACCGGTTCAACCGGTGTTACCGATGGCGTATGGTCATTTAATGACCTGAATTTGAACATCACTCCAGGATTCACTAATGAGATCCGCGTCAAACTGATGGTAAGCGGTGAAACAAAAACAGATGGCGGCCTGGCCACAGACCCGGACTTCCAGACATTTAATGTAACATTCTGATACCGCGCATTTAAGTTGTTAGAGTGGACATACAGACCTCCTCGACCTGCATAAAGCAGGTAACTCGCGGCCTCGTTATCGGGGCCGCACTCTTATTTTCGCAGTCGTCACTCGCAGCATCCTGTTGCGGTGGCGGTTCTGCATCCTCCCTGGTACTGCCCAAATTCTTCACTCAGATGTTCGCCACCTCGTTCGAATACGAGGATTACGACGGCAAATGGAATTCGGACGGGAAATATATTGAGGATGATTTTGACCTCAAGCAGTACCGCCTCAACCTCGGCTACGGTTATCGACTCGCCCCCAACTGGCAGGCCAGCATTGTCCTGCCCTACGTCTGGAATGACAACAAGTATTCCGGCCTGGAAACCAGCAACAACGGCCTCGGCGATATGTCGCTGAACTTCTGGTACGAAACCTTTGACAACATCATGTGCGTCTACGAAGTACGCGACGTCAAAGACCTGATACCAGCAGTCTATCTCGGTGGCAGCCTCACCTTGCCGACCGGTAAGTCTATTTACGGCGGTGAAGTCGATAATGTTTTTGATATTACCGGACGCGGCTTCTACCGCCTCGATGCAAACCTGCTGATGGACAAGACCATCTGGCCATGGACGATGATCTTCGAGTTTTCCTACGGTGTTTATCTGGAACGCGCGGTCAACCAGGAATACGGTAATTATGTCGAGCCCTATGACAAGCAACTGGGCAACAGACGCAAGGGCCTGGTTTCACTGGGCTATACCAGTTTCCTGAAGGACCTCGACACGATGACCTATACGCTGGCGTATACTGACCTGAAAGAAGACCAGGGCACCATCAACGGCGCCACGGATCCGACATCCGGCTTTGAAAAGCGGAGTTTCACTTTTACCGCCGCCTATGCCACGATGGCAAAGGACTGGATCGTGAAAGGCAGCATCAACCACTCCCCCAGAAGCGATGACTGGGGCAGGAATTTTCCAGTCACGAATATATTTACCGTGGAGCTGATCCATGTCATTCCATAGATATCTGTTTTTATTACTGCTATTCACCTTAACCGCCTGCGATGACCTGTACCCGTCAGGCGAAGACAAGCGCGCGCCGGTTGACACCACCGTGGTTGGGTCCAAGGCTGGACAAATTGCACCCGAGTTCTCGTTGTTCGGTACCGAAGGAAACACAGTAACGATGTCCGTCGAGCTGGCCGGTGCGGATGCAATCGTGCTCTATTTCACGATGTGGTGCCCGATTTGCGACAGTCACATGAGCCACATGCGCACGCAGGTCATTCCAAACTACCCGAATGTCAGGTTCCTGATCATTGATTTCGTCTCGGGCAGCATAGCGGATTCACGCACGGCACAGGAGAAAAATGGTTACACGGATTTAACCGTGCTGGTTGATGACGCCTCGGAAGTTGAAACCCTGTATGAAGGCACCATGGGAACCACAGTCGTTATCCAGAATACCGGCGGCCAGGGCACGATACTGATGAACGAGGATTACAAAGACAGCGTAAAACTCACCCAAACCCTCGATTCCCTGCCCTAAAAACACCCTTCGTCTGCTCAGGATCGTCAGATTAAGCCTCCCGGATCTGTTAAGATCCTCGACTTTGCATGTGATATCACACACAAATAATTATCATTATCAAGCCCATCTCTATAAGCTCCTGTATTTCTTAGAGTTACTCACTTGGCACGGGTATTGCTTTAATTATTGATAACGATTCTCAGTCAAGATGTTGACGTGGAAGACTAAATGATCATAAAACTGACGGGCCTGGCCCTGTCTGGCGCCCTGCTTACAGCACAGGCAACGGCTGCGACCGATGAACACGCACACCACCACAGCGGCCATGACCATACTCGGCCAGACAGCCATGCTCCGATCGGCGTGATGGGTGATCATCTGATGCGTAAAGGTGAAATCATGCTGAGCTACCGCTACATGCACATGGATATGGAAGGCAACCGTACCGGCACCGACCGCGTTGATGTGCCGCTACCCGGCTACATGGTCAGCCCGACCAGCATGACAATGGGCATGCATATGCTGGGCGCGATGTACGCACCCAGTGACAAGCTGACGCTTGCTGTGATGCTGCCGTTTACTTCCATCTCAATGGATCATATTCGCAATATGGACGGGCTGGCGTTCACGACTGAATCCAGCGGCATCGGCGATGTAAAACTGTCAGCACTGTATGGTCTATATGCCAGGCCTGGTCGTGATTTAATTTTCAACTTCGCCATCAGTTCACCAACCGGCTCGATTGACGAGCGTGATGATCTACCCACCACGCCGCCAAGCAATGCACACCTGCCCTACCCGATGCAGCTGGGCTCCGGCACCTGGGACATCATCCCCGGCCTGACCTGGGTACAGCTATACGACAGCTGGTCCTGGGGTACACAGGGTTTATATACCTTGCGCACCGGCAGCAATGACAACGGCTATACGCTGGGTGACAAACTCGATCTGTCTGCATGGATTTCAAAAAAGCTTGCTCAATCGACCAGCCTGTCCTTTCGACTCAATGGTCTCGACTGGGACAACATCGATGGCGCAGATACCAAGCTGTTGCCGATGCCCACCGTTCCAACCAAAGACCCAGAGCTGCGCGGCGGCACACGTGTCGATGCACTCGTCGGCATCAACTTTGTGACGCCAGGTTTAAAAAGCCTGCGCCTGGCCGCTGAAGCAGGCGCTCCCGTTTACCAGGACCTGAATGGACCCCAGCTTGAAACGGACCTGGTGTTTACCCTGGGTGCACAGTTCACTTTCTAAAGCATGGTCTGAAGCAGATCGCCAGCAACGCTTCGCTTATGCTGGACTGCGGGTTTTCCCCATCAGTGTGAACATGATCACCCTCTGCGCCTCCGCGGTTAAAATCCAATCAAAGCCTGTCAACCTGGTGCTGTTTCCAGAGCAGAAACACCGCAGGAATCACCACCAGCGTTAATAGCGTTGCACTGACCATGCCACCTACCATGGGTGCGGCAATGCGACGCATAACCTCCGAGCCCGTGCCGCTGCCGAGCATGATCGGCAGCAGACCGGCAATAATCGCGGCGACCGTCATCATAATCGGCCTGACACGTAACAGCGCGCCGTCAATCACCGCGGAGCGAACTTCTTCGACAGTCACTTGAACGCCTGAACGCTCGGCTTCATTCTGGTGTTGCTGCAGGGCATGGTTGAGGTAAACCAGCATAACCACACCAATCTCTACGGCGACCCCTGCCAGCGCAATAAAACCCACACCGACGGCAACCGACAGGTTATAGCCGAGTACATACAGCAGCCAGAAGCCACCCACCAGTGCCAGCGGTAATGTTCCCATGATGATCGCTACTTCGAACAGGTTGCGAAAATTGAGATAGAGCAGCAGGATGATAATAACCAGCGTGACCGGCACCACCGTGGTGAGGCGTTCAACCGCACGCACCATGAACTCATACTGACCGGACCAGCTAATCGAATAGCCAGGAGGCAGGTCCACCTTGTCGGCGACAAGCTGCTGCGCATCGAGCACATAGGAACCCAGGTCGCGCCCTTCGATATCGATATAGATCCAGCCATTGAGCCTGGCATTTTCTGTCTTGATCAATCCAGGCCCATCATCGATACGAATGTGTGCAACCTCTGCCAGTGGGATATGCGCGCCTGAAGGTGTCACTATCGGTAGATTGCGCAGCTTTTCCAGCGAATCACGCACATCGCGCGGGTAACGGATATTGATCGGATAACGCTCAAGGCCTTCTACTGTCATACCCACGCGCATACCACCAAGCGCAGTACGCACGACTTCCTGAATATCGGCGATATTCAGTGCAAAACGCGCAGCCGCTACCCGATCGATATCAACGGTGACATAACGTCCGCCGACAACACGCTCGGAATAAACCGATACGGTGCCGGGAACATCCCTGAGTACATTTTCAATTTGCTTACCGACTTCCTCTATCTCATCCAGGTCAGGGCCGGCTACTTTTATGCCTACCGGTGTTTTAATACCGGTCGCCAGCATATCGATACGGTTCTTGATCGGCATCACCCAGATATTGGTCAGCCCGGGAAGTTTTATCAGCTGATTCAATTCATGTTTGAGCTTGTCTATGGTCATGCCCTCTCGCCACTGATCGCGCGGCTTGAGCAGGATGGTTGTTTCAATCATGGTCAATGGCGCCGGATCAGTCGCTGTTTCTGCCCGACCCACCTTGCCGAATACACGCCTGACTTCAGGCACGGTCATGATCAACTTGTCGGTCTGCTGCAGCAATTGCTGGGCCTTGCCGATCGACACTGCCGGGAAAGTACTCGGCATATACAGCAGATCACCTTCATCGAGGTCCGGCATGAATTCCGAGCCGAGTTGAGACAGCGGCCACAGACCAGCCAGAACAAATACCGCAGCAACAACGAGTACCGTTCTCGGCAGCTTCAGCACCATGTTGATAAAGGGGCGATAAGCCGTGATTAATATCCGGTTAACGGGGTTCTTATGCTCCGGCGTGATATGACCACGTATGAAATAGCCCATCAAAACCGGTACCAGTGTTATCGACAGGCCGGCTGCCGCGGCCATGGCAAATGTCTTGGTGTATGCCAGTGGTGAGAACATCCGCCCTTCCTGCGCCTCGAGCGTAAACACAGGGAGAAAACTCAGGGTAATGATCAGCAGCGAAAAGAACAGCGGCGGCCCGACTTCTACCGCAGCCTGGCGCATCACCTGCCAGCGATTTTCATCCGTGACCTCGGTATGCTCCATGTGCTTGTGCACATTCTCGACCATAACGATGGCCGCATCCACCATGGCACCGATAGCAATCGCAATGCCTCCAAGCGACATGATATTGGCATTGATACCCATACGTTCCATCACGATGAACGCGATGAGTATCCCTACCGGTAAAGAAATAATAATAACCAGCGATGATCTCAGGTGAAACAGAAATACTGCACACACCAGCGCGACCACGATGAACTCCTCCACCAGCTTGCCATTAAGATTGTTCACCGCACGCTTGATCAATGCCGAGCGATCATAGGTTTCAATAATCTCCACACCTTCAGGCAAGCTGCGCGAAAGCTGTTCCAGCTTCTTCTTAACACCGTTGATCGTTTTCAACGCGTTCTCGCCGAAACGCATAACGATGACACCACCGACGACCTCGCCTTCGCCATCCAGTTCTGCAACACCGCGGCGCATTTGCGGGCCAAGCCTGATCTGCGCCACATCTTTCAACAAGATTGGCGTGCCCTGCTCATTCACACCCAGGGGAATATTTCGCAGATCATCCAGTGAATCGACATAGCCCGTGGCACGTACCATGTACTCAGCCTCGGAGAGCTCGATCACAGAACCGCCCGTCTCCTGGTTACCACGCTGGATAGCTGTTTTCACGCTGGCAAGCGTTAGACCGAAAGCGCGCAGACTGTCAGGATCAAGCACGACCTGGTACTGCCTGACCATACCACCGATAGTAGCTACCTCGGATACACCGGCAACCGTCTGTAATTCAAACTTCAGGAACCAGTCCTGGATGCTGCGCAGCTGCGCAAGGTCATGACCACCGCTGCGATCGACCAGCGCATATTCATACACCCAGCCGACACCGGTAGCATCCGGCCCCAGCTCGGGCCTTGCTTCCGGCGGCAGCTTGCTCGATACCTGGCTGAGGTATTCGAGTACACGTGAACGCGCCCAGTACAAGTCAGTGCCGTCTTCAAAAATGACATAGACATATGAATCGCCGAAGAATGAGTAACCGCGAACGTTGATCGCTTTTGGCACCGATAACATGGCCGTAGTTAATGGATAGGTGACCTGGTCCTCAACCACCTGGGGCGCCTGGCCAGGGAAGCTTGTCTTGATAATAACCTGGGCGTCCGACAAATCCGGAATCGCATCCAGCGGTGTGTTCTTTATGGCGTAAATCCCGAGGCCAACAACAATGGCCGTCAGCATCAATACCATGAAGCGGTTATCGATCGACCACTCGATGATGCGGGTTATCACGGCTTCATTTCCTCGCTTTCAGCAGCCAGGCCGCTATCGGATGTATCCATACGCTTGATACCGGCTCGCATACTGGCTTCGGAGTCGATCAGGAATTGACCGGAAACGACGACACGATCACCTTCATCGACACCCTGTATAATTTCAACATAATCACCGCTCTCTATTCCTGCCACCACCTCGCGGGCTTCGAAACGACCATCACCGAGATCAATAATGACGCGTTCATCTCGGCCGGTGCGGATCAAACCTTCCAGGGGAATAACAATAATATTGTGTTTTGGTCCACCATATATCTTCACGTTGGCGTACATGTTGGGCTTGAGCCCTTCATCCGGATTCTCGAAGCGCAAGCGAACTTTCAGCGTTCTCGTTTTCGCGTCGAGACTCGGATAAATATATTCAACCTTGCCTCGCCAGACATGCCCGGGAATATAAGAAAGCTTCACCTCTGCAGCCTGCCCTACACTGACCCACTGTGCCTGTCTCTCGAAAACCTCGGCGAGCAACCAGACACTGGACAGGTCGCCAAGACTCATGACATTCATCGACGGCTTGATGAACATGCCTTCACGCACCATCAAGCTCGAAACCACGCCATCCTGCGGCGCATAGACTGATATATGCTGTTTTGTTTGCCGTGTTTTCTCGATCTGTTTTATCTGGCTGTCCGATACACCCAGTGCTGCCAGCCTTGATTTCGAAGCGCGTATCAGGCTTTTGTTGGCCGATGACAGTGCGGTAACAAATTCCTGTTGTGCATTCACAAGTTCCGGCGAATACAGATCAAACACGCGCTCGTCTTTTTTTAAACGCTCACCCTCTGACTTCACTGTAAGATTTTCAATCCAGCCTTCGGTTCGTAAATGTATGTGACTGACTTTAGACTCATCGTAATCAACATAGCCCACTGTATCTATACCACGCCATAACTGTGTCCTTTCTGCCTTAGCTGTTCTAACACCCAGGTTCTGTACTACTTCCGGCTTAATCGATACAGTGTGCCCAGCTGAGTTTTCATCCGCATACACGGGCACAAGATCCATGCCCATGGGCGACTTTCCCGGTTTGTCACGACGGTAGTTTGAATCCATAGGCGCAACCCAGTACAAAATACCATCCTCATTCTCTGCCGCCATTAACAAAGACTGCGTGCTGAATATAACTGAGCATATATACAATAGCGTTATTAAGGGTTTCATTTCGGTTCTCCTGTAATGTACAGCAGACGCGCCTGCGCCCTGAGCCGGTCCACTTGAATTCGTAAGTTATCAAGACGTACATCAAGTTCTGTGATACGAGCACGCATCAAGGTAGTGAATTCCGTAACACCACTCTGGTAAGCATTCAGTG
>Ga0316201_10002092_pt1 | contig 14033 bp, 9 predicted proteins | sample CS6wburrow_MG_FD_204516 | JGI IMG/M metagenome (GOLD analysis project Ga0316201, IMG submission 204516) | Coastal sediment microbial communities from Delaware Bay, Delaware, United States - CS-6 worm burrow | ecosystem: Environmental > Aquatic > Marine > Coastal > Sediment | place: USA: Delaware... | reverse complement strand
TCGCTCTGTGGAAGCTGTACGGTGCCCTCACGATCATCGAGATCGCCCTGCTGAAGATCCTCGGCCTCGATCTGTTCGACGCGGTCTGCCACGCGTTCACCACCATGTCGACGGGCGGTTTCTCGACGCTCGACAGCTCGGTGGGCGGCTTCGACAGCGCCGCTGTCGAGTACGTCATCGCCTCCTTCATGCTGATCGGTAGCGTGAACTACGGGCTCTACTACGGCCTATTGCGTACGGGCAATTGGATGTCGCTCGTGCGCAACATCGAATTCCGCTGGTATGTCGCGATCGTTGCGCTCTCGGTGCTTGTGTTGACGATTCTCAACCTCAGCGTGCACGACGAGCTGCTCACCTCCTTCCGATACTCCTTCTTCATGGTCGCGACCACGATCTCGTCGACTGGATACGGCACCGACGACTACAGCGCATACAGCTCGACAGCCCTGACAATCGTGATCCTTCTGATGTTCGTCGGAGGATGCTCCGGCTCGACCGCTGGCGGCATCAAGATCGAGCGTGCCGTCCTCATGGGCAAGCAAGCAGTCGCGCAGATCCAAAAGAGCTTTCGCCCCGCCACCGTGCAACTCGTGCGCATGGGCAGAGCCACGATCAGCAACCAGGTCCTCTCCGACGTCGCATCCTTTTTTCTGATTTACATGGGATGTATCGGGTTCGGCTTGCTCTTCCTCACCTTGGTCGAAGGCATTCCCGTTCCCACGGCCTTCGGGGCGATGCTGACTTGCCTGTCCAACATGGGGCCCGCACCCTTCCACGTGGGGTCGGACAACTTCGCGGCGTACTCGGCGGGTAGCAAGTTGTTCTTTTCGATGGCCATGCTGCTCGGGCGACTCGAGTTCTTCACGCTCTTCGCACTCATCGTGCCAGGGTTCTGGAGGCGTTGATGACCGGCGCGTACAGCATGCCTCCACCCGGCGAAGAGACCCATGCCCGTCGGCAGATCACCGTCATCGTGCTGCTTTTGTTCGGCATGGTGGCGCTCTACCAGTTCGAGCAGTTCGCCCAGCATCCCTTCGACCCGAGCGGGATGCTCGCTTTCGGGTTCGTCGTCCTGGCGAGCTATACGATCGGCGGGCTGGTCGGCCAGATCCGCTTGCCTCACATCACCGGATACCTGATCGCGGGTCTGGTATTCGGCCCTTCACTGGCAAAGGTCTTGAGCGGCCTAGGTCTTCCACCTCCGTTCGACAAGGGCATTCTCAACGACGAGGTGATCGAGCAGCTCAGCCTGTTCGACACCCTTGCCGTAGCGTTGATCGCCCTGACTGCGGGCGGCGAGCTCAAGCTCGAAGGCCTCAAGAAAGGGCTCCGCGCAATCAGCTCCATCCTCGTTGCGCAGATCGTGTCGATCGGCGTCCTGGTGACGGGCTTCTTCTGGCTGATCTCGGGCGCCGTGCCCTACATCGGCTTGCCCGGGGTCGCGGGACTTCCCATGGCAGCTGCCCTCGCCGTAGGCGGGATGGTGGCCTCGGTATCTTTGGCAACCTCTCCAGCCGCCACGATCGCGGTCATCATGGAGTCGAGGGCCGCCGGCCCAATGACCCGAAACGTCCTTTCAGTCGTGGTTCTGAAGGACGTCATTGTCCTCGTCGCGTTCGCGGTCGCCCAGGTCATCGTCGCTCAGCAGGTCGGCATGGGCGCCCTCGAAGGCGGAATCGCAGCTTACCTGCTGCAGCACATCGTCATTTCGATTCTCTTTGGAGCAGTCGTGGTCGGCGGCTTGATGGCGCTCTACATCCGTTACGTCAATCAGGAGCTTCTGATCTTCGTCGTCGGCGTGGTGTACCTCGTCGCCTTCATCTCGGATCAGCTTGGCTGGGACCCAGTGCTGGTCTTCCTCGCCGCGGGGTTTGGTGTTTCGAACTTCTCGAAGACGGGACACCTGCTCATCGAAACCGTCGAGCGCCTGTCATTGCCGGTCTACGTCGTCTTCTTCACGCTCGCTGGCGCCAAGCTCCACCTCGACCAATTGCAGCAGGTCGCCCTGTTCGCTCTGGGTCTGACCATCGTTCGCGGCTTTGCGATCTTCTCAGGGACGAAGATCGGCGCGCGCCTCGGCAAGGCAGACGATGCGACTCGGGACTTCGGATGGTTGGGATTCGTTTCCCAGGCCGGGGTTTCGATCTTGCTGGCCGCCATCATAGGGAGGGAGTTCGGGGAGCTCGGACGCTCGCTCGAAACCTTGATCATCGGCGGCGTCGCGATCAACGAGCTGGTCGGCCCGGTGATGTTCAAGCTCGGCCTGAGCCTAGCCGGCGAAACCAGCACCAGTCGCAAGTCGCTCAGCGCGACGCGGCACTTGTCGGTCAAGCCGCCTTCGATGCGACCCGATGGCGAGGATGGCGCCGCCAAACAACTCGAGCCCTGGCCCGAGCACATGGGCGCGAAGAACCTCTGGGGCGACTCGCTGCAGTTGAAAAGCCCTGAGCTCAACAGTCGCGTGCAAGACCTGGGGGGCGATCTGCAGAGCATCGTTCGCGAAGTTTCGACCGGCCCGCTGCGAGAATTCCAAATCGACGCGGGGAAGTACTTGCGGGATCTTCGGCGCGAGTTCTTACGCCATCACCGGCGCCTGACCGTGCAAGCTCGCGCCGAAGACGGCGCCGAACGGGATGAGCTGGTCACGATGCTGCGCTCCGCTCAGTCCGACCTCGCAGCGCACTGGCGCGGAATCGTCCTTGGCAGATCGGTTACGCTCGCCAAGCTCACCTGGACGCCGGAGGTCATGCTCGAGACCGTCGACGGGCTGGTCGACGAGCTTCCTTTGGTCGTTGCGGCGCCGTACGAAGACGTCAGTTACCAGACCAAGGAAGATGATTCGATCTGGAAACGGGTCCGGCGGGGCGCACTTCGGCTGAGAAGGGGCTGGCGCAAGACCCTTGGTCAAAGCGAGCCGAGCCGCGACGTCCGGCTGCGTGCACTCGGTCGGTTCCACCTTTCCTATGATGCGCCGGCACGCCTAGAGGGCTTGGCGGCGCTTTTCGTCGAAGCTGATCGGCACCTTGCAGCTCGCACACGCAGTCTCTTCGACGGTGTGATCGCCGGTTACGACGACATCGTGGACATCGCGGCCAACCCGGACTCCGATCTGGAAGGACAGCTCGTTCAACTTCGGCACGACGTCGAGGAAGAGCTCGCTCTGGCGCTCGACGAAACGGTGCGTATCACCGGGGATGGCACCCATCGAGCCGCTAGCGCTCTGGCGACCGGTTTCGTACACATGAAAGAGGACCTGCCGACCTTTGGAACCTTCGACTTGCGCACCGGCGAGCGGCGCACGAGCCGGCGCTTCGCAAATCGCATGCGAGCGATGGAGACGCTCACCAAGGACGTATCGAACCTTCGAAAAGCGAGCTCGGCGGAGTACTCGTCGCTGGCCATGGAGCTCGAGCTGCTCGGCCTCGAAGCGCGAATCAAAGACAACGTCGCCGAGTACGTTCTCCGGCTCACCAACACAGTGAAGCGCCGGGCGACGTCTCAAGTCGAGCGAGTCAGCGAAACGCTCCAGAAATCGCTCCTGGAGCTGAACAAGGAGCTGGAAGCGGACTACTCCGGTGAAGAGCTGGCTGCCGCATTACGCAAGTCGACTGAGGCGACGAGCAAGGCCACAGGCGAAGCGGCGCGAGTGACCTCCGAGCTCTACTCCGACTTGAGCGACGACACGAAAATCGCCCCGCTTCTCGATACCTTGGTGGACGCCTGCCGCGCCCTCACCCCGCGCTACCGAGTCACCGTGGGACAGCGACAAACCGGCGAGTGGCGCTTGCCTACCGCGCTCCCCGAGGTCGAAGTGCCGTTCCGAGAGGTGGTGCTCACGTACATCGACAGCCGTGTGGCCCCGAAGCTGCTTGCGACTCGACAGGAACTGGCCGAGCGTGTCCAGCCCCTGGCCAACCTGCTTCAGGAGCTCGAGCGCGTCGTGGCGTTCAATGTCGAGCTAGCGACCGCCGAGCTCGAGGTCGTACACGACGAGCCGATCCCAGAAGAGATGCACACGCTGCTTCGCGACATGGTCTACGGCCAGCTCGAGCGAAGCTACAATTCGCTCGAAGAGATTCGCGCCGAAGCCCATGGATGGCCGGCGATCATCGACCGCGAGATGCGTGAAGCCGCGCTCGGCACACTCGAAACGCTCCGGGGCGAGCTTGCCGAAGGCTCCTTCAGCAAGTCGCGTCTCGAAGCGATGCGACGCGCCGCTAGCGGACTTCGAATCATGAACAAGGCGGAGCGGGTCCCGCGGATGAAGCGGCTCAAGGCCCAGCTCCGTGGTGGTCTTCGCGCCTTGTTCGGCGAAGAACGGCTGGAGCGCTGGAGTGAGCGTCTCGGCCTGACCCGAGCCCTTCCGACCGAGGAGCTCTCGGCAGGGGCCTTTGCCGCGCCGGACGTGGCAACGAACCTCCCGCTGGTTTACCGGCGTTTGTTCGCGGCAGACACCATGGAGGCCGGCGACGTGCTCACCGGCCGAGACCAGGAAATTCGCCGTGCAGAGGCGGTGCTTTCGACGGAGATCAAAGGACGATTGCGCTCGGTTGCGCTCGTCGGAGTCGATGGCGTCGGAAAGGCGGCCGTCTCGAGCGCCATCGTGCGAAGCCGGCGTTGGAAGAACGTGAAGCGCGTGGTCTTCACCGCGCCGGTCACGGTGGAAGACGTAGACACGATCTTCCAGGACTCGCCCGAAGGCCAGTTGGTGGTCGTCGATGGGCTCCACTGGATGCTCTCGATGGCTCCCGGTGGCTTCGACCCACTTCGACGTTTCGTCAAGGGCATCATCGAGGAAGGCGGGCGTCGACGTTGGCTGGCGCACGGCGCAGTACTCTTCTGGAACTTCGCCTCGACGGTGGCGCCGCTCCGCGATGCCTTCCCCGAGCTGGTTCGACTCGAACCTTTGAGCGAGCAGGAGCTGCAGGCCGCCGTCATTGCGCGGCACCGGCTGAGCGGTTTCGAGCACTCCTTCGACCGCGGAGACGGCTCACCAATCGAGGGCTTGTTCGCCAGGAGCGCCACGCGGATTCGAAGGCCCTACGACCAGTACTTCCACGAGCTGCACGAGGCGACCGGGGGCCTGGTGCGCGATGCGCTTCGACTTTGGCTGGCTTCGATCCGCGGCATCCAGGACGACATCGTGCACGTTGGACCGATCCCGGCCTCGTCGTACGCGCGCGTGAGACGCCTTCCGGACGACGTCCAGGTCAACCTCTACCAAATCGCTCGCGAGGGCTGGATGGACGCCGCCGGCCAGGCAAGATTGTTCAGATTGGACGAGAACACGGCACAGGCGCAGCTGAGCAGGCTGGCCCACCTGGGCTTGCTCGAGGAGCGCGAAGGTGCGTTCGTCATCGCGGTGCATCTACGCGGAGTGCTCGGCCGAGTATTTGCAGAACGGGGCTGGGTGCTGTGATTTCGAAGCTCCGACACTCTTGCTTGTCGTTTCTGCTGATCGCCTCTATCGCTGCTCCCGCTGGGGCGCAGCTTCTCGACCGAACCGACGAATCGCAGACGCAGCAGGGCGCTCGAGAGGAAACACGGGCGGAATCGAAGACGAGCAGGACAGCAGCCGCGCCGGCTCCAGCCAAGAAACGAACAGATAAGCGCCCGGCCCTCGAGCAAGAACAGACCTCTGCCCAAAGCCCCTCTCCAGATCCGCCGAAGTGGATCGCCCGGGCGCAGCTTTCCAGCGACTCCGGCGAAGAGTCGCCGAGGGCGCAACAACGCAATCCGCTGCTCGTCCTTTTCCTCTGGCTGCTTGCCGTGGGTCTGCTGCTGTTCGTAGCCGAGCGCGCTCGCGCTTGGATCAGCACGAACATCCCGCTGCGGCGCGTGCTCAGTGGACTCGTGTTCGGTCTACGCATCGCTGCTTTTTGTCTGCTTCTAGCGATTGTTTTCGAATTGGTCCCAAACGACCAGAGTTGGATGCTCTGGACACTGGCCGTGCTCGCCCTGGTCATCGGTTGGTCGGTCCGCGACCTGTTCGCCGACCTGGTTGCCGGCGCAATTCTCGCCGTGGAACGCCGTGTGAAGAAAGGGATGTGGGTCTCTGGCGATGGATTTCAGGGGACGGTCGAAGGCAGGACCCTGCGTGCAACCTGGCTGCGCGACGGACAGGGGCACCGGCTCACCGTTCCGAACCGCGCGATGGTCGGTGCGCCGATGGTGTACGACGCGGGCTCCGACGCTGAGCATGAAGTGGTGGTAAGGCTCGAAGGCTACGAGGACGCCGGCAAGGTGCGCATGGCGCTCACGGACGCAATTCTCAGCTCGCCCTGGGTGCTCGCAGGAGCCGCGCCGGTCGTTCTGCGCGATCCTGCCGATCCGGTCGTCTGGCGTGTTCGAATGAAGCTACTCGAGCCGCGCTTTTCGCTGCACTTCGAAGGCGAATTGCTCGAACGTGTGGAGGACCTGCTGCGCTACCATCCGCCACTTGAAGAGCACGAAACCGTACCGAGCGAGGAACTAGTCGAAGGCTGACCGGCCGGACGACGCCGCAGGCTACAAGCCGCTAGCCGATCCAGTCGCGAAGCTCGCCGGTCAGGACGCGGGGCGCCTGTTGAAGCTCTTCGATCGTCTTGGCGCCGCAGAGCAGCATGATCGCGCGAAGCTCGCGCTCGACGCGCAGCAGGAACGAGCGGGCGCCATCCGCACCGCCTTCGGTGAAGGCCTGGTAGACGTTTCGGGCGATGCCTGCACAGCTTGCACCGAGCGCGATCGACCGCGCGACATCCATGCCGGTTCGGATCCCTCCGGTGGCGATTGTCGTCATCCCAGCCTCGACGCAGTACCGGACCGACGCGGCAGTCGGAACCCCCCAGTCCCACAGCGCCTCGCCGAGCGCCCGGCCGTCGCCCTCGGCACGCAAGGTTTCTACACCTACCCAGGAGGTGCCCCCCGCTCCCGAAGTGTCCGCATGCCGAATCCCAATCGCCCGCAATTGGGCCGCAACCTCCCGGCTAATCCCGTTGCCGGTTTCCTTTGCGATCACTGGCATGCCCAGCTCCGCCCAAAGGCGCTGGAAGGTTTCGAGGCATCGGCTGAAGTCCCGATCGCCGTCTGACTGGACCAACTCCATCGCGGGGTTCATGTGGACGCACAGCGCGTCTGCGCCGACCTCGGACAGCATCTTCCCGATTGCTTCGGTGGACAGGTCGCGCGCCTGTACCACCCCGACGTTACCGAAGAGCAGCGCGTCCGGCGCGTGCTCTCGCACCTGGTAAGTCCAGCTCGTCTCGGGACGCTTCTGCATGGCGCGCTGACTTCCCAAGCCGAACGCGTAGCCGAGCTCGTTGGCAATCGAGGCCAGACCCTGGTTGATCTCTGCGGCTCGCTCGTGGCCGCCGGTCATGGCGGCGATCAGGAGCGGCGCGCGCAGCTCCTTCCCGAGGAAGCGAACGCGCGTGTCGATCGAGTCGAAGCTGACCTCGGGGAGCGACTGATGCACGAGCCGCACGCATTCGAGAAGCGTCGTGCGTTGCCGAAACGCGACCTCGTCGGTCGCGCACAGATCGAGATGATCGGCCTTTCTCTGCTCAATGTCTGTGCTCATCGCGTTGCTTGCTCGGCAGCGTTCCGCCGTGTACGTAGCTCGGAATAAGGACACTGACACCGTGGCGCAAGGGCAAATAGATCTCGAATCTTGGATGAGCGGCATCCGGCAGCGTGTCGACGCCATCCTCGAACGTTTTTTCGAGTCGAAGTGCAAGGAAGCCAATGATCTTTCTCCCGCGGCGATCGAGCTGGTGGCCGAGGTGCGCGATCTGACCATGCGCGGCGGAAAACGACTCAGACCGATCGTCACCGCTGCGGCCTTCCGCGCGGCCGGTGGAGTCAGGGACCTCAGCCCGACCTTCGAAGTCGGTGCCGCGCTGGAGCTTCTGCAAACCTATTTGCTGATTCACGACGATTGGATGGACGAGGACTGCGAACGCAGGGGCGGGCCCGCCGTTCACTACGCGTTTCAGAAGAAGCATGGTCATGACCACCTCGGAGCGAGCCTCGGAATCCTCGCGGGGGATCTGGCTTCGACCTTCGGATGGGAGCTCTTTCTCAGCGGCCGCTTTCCCGAAGGTCGGCGGGACCAGGGCTTGGCGCTCTTCGTCAGAATCCAAAAGGAAGTCTTCGCCGGGCAGCAGCTCGACCTCATGACCGACGGAGATGTCGAGCGCATGCACGACTTGAAGACCGGTAGCTACACGACGCGCGGACCCGCGGAGCTCGGAGGTATTCTCGCCGACGCGGACGAAGCTGGCATGGCGGCTCTTCGCGATTGGTCGGCGCCGCTCGGGGTTGCGTTTCAACTTCGGGACGATCTGCTCGGTACCTTTGGGAGCGCCCAGGAAACCGGAAAGCCCGGCGACGACTTGCGTCACGGCAAGCACAATGCCGTCGTGGCCGCGTTTCGAAGGCTCGGACCTAGCGACCTGGACAGCGCCTTGCTCGACCGGGTCTGGGGCCGGGCGGAGGCAAGCGATGACGAGATCGCGGCTGCTGCCGAAGTGCTCAGCGCCGCCAAGCTCGAGGTAGAGGCGCGACTGAGCCTGCTGGCGGACCAGTCTCAGACTGCACTGGCCGCAAGCCCGTTCGACGACGAGGCCCAGCAGATGCTCGGGCAAGTTACGCGGCGGCTCACAGACCGAGGAAGTTGATGGGTTTTGGCAGAGGCAAGGTCATTCTGCTCGGCGAGCACGCCGTCGTTCATGGCTGCCCGGCTATCGCGGTCGGAATCGAACGAGGCGTCAGCGCAGACGCCAAAGTCGCGGAGCGTGATCTCCTGCGGCTCGCGCCCTGGGACATGGCGCTCAGACCCGATCCCCGAGGTAGCGAGCCCCTCGAACGCGCGTTCGCAGCGGCGCTGGAGCTATATCCGGAACGTCCGGCGCTAGAGCTGAGTGCGGAGGTCGAGCTTCCGGCTGGAGCGGGGCTTGGCTGCTCTGCGGCGATAGGCGTGGCCGTGCTCGATGCGATCGACCAGACCTTGGGCATCGAGCGTTCAAGAACTGAACTGGCTGATGCGGCGCTCGCCTGGGAGAGGATCTTTCACGGCAACCCCTCGGGGATCGACAATACCATGTCGGCAATCGGCGGCGTGGCGCTCTACCGCAAGGGCGAGCCGCTTGAGCCGCTGCGCTCGAACAAGCCTCTTCACCTGGTCATCGGCTACAGCGGCGAGTCCTCGAGCACCAAGGAGATGGTCGCCTCGGTAGCGCGGCAGCTTGAAAACGACCCTGGGCGAGTGGGCAAGTCCTTCGAAGGCATCGAGGTGCTGGTGCGTAACGCGAAGCTCGCCATCGAAGCCGGCGATCATATCGCGCTCGGCCAGTTGCTCGACTTGAATCACACGATCCTCAGCTCCTTGATGCTGTGCACCAGCAAGCTCGAAGAGATGTGTCAGGCCGCACGGCGGGCCGGAGCGCTCGGCGCCAAGATGACCGGCGCTGGCGGTGGAGGCTGCATGTTCGCGCTGGCTCCCAAGCACGACGAAGCGCTACGCCTGTGCGAGGTGCTCGGGCAAGACGCGTTCGTGGCGGAGGTGAGCGCGTGATTGAGCGTCCCATGGAAGCGAGCGCGCGGGCGTGCGCAAACATCGCGCTGGCCAAGTACTGGGGGAAGGCCGACGTGCAGCGAAACGTCCCTGCGGTGCCGAGCGTCTCTCTGACCCTGGACCAGCTCCTGACCGAGACTCGAGTTCGGTTCGATCGGTCTCTTGGTGCGGACGTGGTGAGGCTGGACGGCAGGCGCGCGACCGAGGCCGAGGCCGACCGGGTCATCGCGATGCTGAACCGTGTTCGGCGAGAAGCGCGGCTTCGCGTGAAGGCTCGCGTCAGCAGCCACAATCACTTTCCAACCGCTGCGGGTTTGGCTTCGAGCGCCTCCGGCTTTGCCGCGCTTGCTGCTGCGGCCTCGGCTGCTGCTGGAATCGGCTTCAATGCGCGCCGCCTGAGCGCCTTGGCCCGGGCGTCTAGTGCGTCGGCGGCCCGTTCGATCTACGGCGGCTTCGTCGAGCTACCTGCGGGCAGCCGGGGCGATGTCGAGCTGGCCGCAAGGCAGGTCGCACCTCCCGAGCATTGGAACCTAAGGTTGGTCGTGGCGCTGACCGAGCCCGGCCAGAAGAAAGTTGGTTCCACCGAAGGGATGGAGCGGTCACGCAAGACCTCCCCCTACTACCAGGCCTGGCTAGAGCAGGCGCCCAAATGGTCTCGAAAGATCAAACGCGCGATCAAGGAGCGCGAGCTCGACACACTCGGCGCGGCGATGGAGCAGAGCACGCTCGCATTTCACTGCTGCGCGATCACATCGGACCCGCCAATTATCTATTGGGCGCCGGCGACCCTGGCCGCGCTAGCCACCGTTCGCGGACTTCGGGGGCGCGGGGTTTCGGTCTGGGCGACCATGGATGCCGGACCGCATGTGAAGGCGCTTTGCGCCGCCAGCGACGCAAGCCGCGTTCGGCAGGCGCTCGACCGAACCGAGGGCGTAACCCGCAGCTGGGTCGCCAAGCCCGGGCCCGATGTCGAGGTGCATCGGTGACGCCCACGGGCGCGAGCGCCCCTGGCAAGGCCCTCCTCTGCGGGGAATATGCGGTGCTCGAAGGCGCGGCGGCGGTCGTTGCAGCCGTCGATCGGCGCGTCAGGGTCGCCTGGACTGACGATGCGGGGGCGATGCCGCCGGAGGTCGAGGCGACTCTGGCCCTCGCTCAAACCGCGCTCGGACCCGTCGGCCAGTCATTGCGTTTGGATGCTAGCGATCTGCATCAGGATCGCATCAAGCTCGGCCTGGGTTCGTCCGCAGCCGCCGCAGCAGCAACTGCCGCCGCCGTCTTCGCTTCCCACGGGGCTGATCTCGCTGATCCAGACACGTTGCGACGCGTCTTCACTTCTGCATTCGAGGGTCACGCGTCCATCGCTCCACAGGGAAGTGGTGTCGACGTGGCAGCCTCGACCTTCGGTGGTTTTCTGCGGTTCGAGCGCAGGGGCGATCGCGTGGAAACGCGCGCGCTCCTGCGACCGGACGAGCTACACATTCGCCTGGTCTGGACGGGTCACGCCGCGCGAACCAGCGAGCTCGTCGCAAAGGTGAAAGCGCTGAGGCGCAACGACTCGGGCCGCTACCGCGCTTGCATGGAGCGTCTGGCCGAGCTCTCTGCTCGATTTGCCGCTGCCTTCGAGCTTGGAAACGCGCCCCATGTCGTCGCGGAGGCGGCTTCGTATTGCGCTGCCATGGGATCGCTAGGGGAGGCGGCTGGCGCGCCGATTCTCGAGGCGCGTCTGCGGCGCGCTGCCGAGCTTGCCGCGGAATTTTCGGGGAGTGCGAAGCCTTGCGGAGCAGGTGGCGGGGACGTCGGGATCGCGTTCTTCGTCGACCCGGAAGCCGCAAGCCGCTTTGAGCTGGCCTGTAAAGGCGAAGGGCTGCATCCTATCGACGTCTCCTGGGGTGCAAGCGGCGTGCGGGCCTGTTGACGGGAGGAGCCTCCGAATGCTGATCAATCTCTACATCCTCTCGCTGGTGCTCGGCGCCGTCCTCCTGGGCGCGGCGCTCTTCCTCGGCGAGAAGGGTGTCGATGCCGACGATCAAACCCGCGCGCACGACGACACGACGCGTGCGAGTCAGTTCGGTCAGCTCGACGGCGTGTCAGGTGGTGACTACTTCGCGCGAACCGTGCGCTCGCGGAGGTTCTGGACCTTCTTCGTTTCGTTCTTCGGCATGACGGGGCTCATCCTCGACGGCCTGGATCTGATGAGCTCAGCGGTCTCGCTCATCGTGGCAGTGGCGGTCGGAGCGGTCGCTGGCGCTGGAGCCTCCGCGGCGGTTCGGATCGCCTCCAGCTGAGCCCGAACTGCAGCTCGCTTACGGGCGGACCTTCTCTTCGAGCCGATCGATCACGATCGCCGAGAGGTTCTCGCCAACGAGCCGTGACATCTGCTGAATCAGCGTGGGGCTGGTGACGTTGACCTCGATGAGCTTGCCGCCGATCACATCGAGGCCAACGAAAAACAGTCCATCGGCCCGCAAGCGCGGGGCGATCGTTTCGATGATCTTCAGATCCGCATCACTGACCTCAGCCGGCGCCGCGGAGCCCCCGACGTGCACGTTGCTCCGGAGGTCGCCCTTGGCCGGGACCCGTGCGACGACCCCGAGAAGCTCGCCGTCGACGAGTAGAATTCGCTTGTCCCCTTCGTCGTACACCTCGGGGATCAGGGCCTGCACAATCGCATTCCTCGACCCTAGACGGGTCACCGATTCGATCAGGCCATTGAGGTTGCTATCCCCCTGACTGAGCAGAAAAACACCTTCGCCACCGTGCCCGTCGATCGGCTTGATCACGGCCTTGCCGCCGACGTCACTCAGGAATTGAAGGACCTCGTCTTTGTGACTCGTCATGATCGTCGAGGGGACGATCTCCGGGAAGTGGTGAGCGTAGAGCTTCTCGTTCGCCTCGCGCAGGCCTCGCGGATTGTTGACCACCAAGGTGTGCCCCTCGAGATGATCCAGAACCAGCGTGAGCCAGAGATACGCATCGGTGAACGGCGGGTCTTTTCGAATGAAGACTGCGTCGACATCCAGCAGGTCGATGTCTTCGGCCGCACCGAGGCGGATCGGCTCGTCCGGATCGAGCTGCATCGTCGCCTGGCGAACACGCGCCACGACTCGACGACCGCGTAGCCCTATATCGCTCGCCAAGCAGTGATCGACGCGATGGCCTCGGGCCTGCGCCTCCAACATCAAGGCGAAGCTAGTGTCTTCATCGACGATGACCGTCGACACCGGGTCCATGGCAAACACGAAATGCATGAGACCCTCCGGTAGCATCCGAGCCGGTTTGGAGGCAAGCTGCGACCGATGAAGCGCTCGCTTTCGATCGTTCTTTGCTGCGTTTCGGCGCTGCTGATCACCGGCCTGAGCATCGGCTTCCCGCCTGAGCATGCCACCGTCTTCAACCGCGAAGCCGTCGCAGCCGACCACGCGGAAGCATCGAAGGCGGGGGCCGAAATTCTCGCTGCGGGTGGAAACGCCGCGGACGCAGCCGCCGCAACCATGCTCGCTCTGGGCGTGGTCAACCCTGCTAGCAGCGGCCTCGGCGGTGGCGGCTTCGCTCTGTACTACCGCGCAAAAGACCATTCGCTGACCTTCCTGGACTTCCGCGAGCGGGCCCCTCGCGCTGCGAGCCGGACGATGTTCGAGCTCGAGGGTGAGCGAGCCGACGGCCCCGCGAGCTCTCCCTCGCAGCTGGGCGGCCTCGCAGCGGGCGTTCCCGGAGAGCCGGCCGGAATCGAGACCCTCGTTCAGCGCTTCGGAAAGCTCTCGTTGCGCGAGGTCATCGGACCGGCGCTCCGTCTCGCCGAACAGGGCTTCGAGGTGAGCAAGGCGCTCGGCGCGATGGGTGGCGCCTTCGACGTCCAGCTCCGCAAGGATCCGATCATGGCGAGCTGGGATCTCCGACCGGGTAACACCTTGGTTCGTCCTGGCCTGGCGCGTGTCCTGCGCGCGTTCGCCGAGAAAGGCGCCGCGGTCATCTACGGCGGCGTCATCGGCCAGGAAATCGCCTCTTCGGTTCAGAAGCAGGGCGGCATCATGACCTTGCAGGATCTGTACGCCTATCGCGTCAGGACCCGGGAGCCCCTCGAAACGAATGCGTTTGGACACCGCTGGGTGACGGCGCCTCCTCCGAGTGCCGGTGGATTCACGATGATTCAGAGCCTCTCGATTCTCGAGCAGGCCGTCGGCCCGAAGCCCAGCTCTGGCGCGCCGCTACTCCACGCGATGGCCGAGTCCTGGAAGGGGCCATTCCTCGATCGGCAGCGCTATTTCGGCGACCCCGATCAGGTGATCTTGCCGCTCGACGAAATGATGAGCGAACCTCGAATCAGCGTGCGCGCAAAGCTCAGCGCGGATGGCAAGGCCCACCCGAGCGCCGACTACGACCTTCCGATCGAGTGGACCGGGGCGGAGGTCGCCGCGCCGGACAACTCTGGCACCTCGCACCTTTGCGTCGTGGACGCCGAAGGAAACGTGGCATCGGTCAC
>Ga0316201_10002091_pt1 | contig 14042 bp, 11 predicted proteins | sample CS6wburrow_MG_FD_204516 | JGI IMG/M metagenome (GOLD analysis project Ga0316201, IMG submission 204516) | Coastal sediment microbial communities from Delaware Bay, Delaware, United States - CS-6 worm burrow | ecosystem: Environmental > Aquatic > Marine > Coastal > Sediment | place: USA... | reverse complement strand
GTGAACCGTCCGATAGGATGCAGGCGCCGCCCTACCACGGGACCGCCACGTCGAACTGCAGCACCGGAACGTCGGACGGGGGAGAATCTCCCGCGTCCACGGCCCGGATGATCCATGCGGTGAAGCCACCGACGGCCATGCCGATCAGGCCGACACCGATCGCATCCGGCAATTCCATCGAGGGGACCAGCTGCCAGAGCCCGAATCCGACGCCCATTCCGGCGACGAGGCCGATCCAGGCCCCGGACCCTCCGGCTCCAATCGATGAGCCAATGACCCCGCCCGCCGCTACGTCAGCCCAGCTCCACCTGTCTACGAAGGGCTTGAGCGCGAGTACCACCGCTGAGCCAGCCAGGAAGCCGACGCCGGCCCTCCGGTACGCCGTCCAGATTGCGTCGGAGTCCTCACGGCCGAGGGTCACGCCCGATGCCAGCCCGATGCCGGCGCCCAGGACAGTTACGGTTCGCACGCAGGAGATGCCGGCCATGGTCTGATTGCATGGAACGAGCGACGCCAGGCCACCGAGTGCCGCTCCCGCGTACAGGCCCATCGCCGCTCCCCCAACGGCAGCCTCGGTCGAACCGCTGGTCCCCTGCGCCTCGGCCCGCCCGCTCGAGACCACGTCCGGCCCTAGGCCCGGCATGAGACACAGGATCACGGCCAGAGATCGAGTTGTCATTCGAGCCGCGCGGGTAGGACCGACCATTCGGGCCAGGACTGCCTCCAGATAGGGTCAGCTCAAACAGGAAAGATACGTCCTGACACGGTGCAATGCCGGGCGTGAGCCGGCAACGCGCCGGCGTTGCGTCCCAGACCACATCTGACGACAATTCCAGCCCAACCCAGCCGGAGAGATACGGATGAGACAAGGTCTTCCGGGCATCGCGTTTGCTTTGCTATTCGCGCTGACAGCTTCGCCGACGCGTGCCCAGGTCGTGCTTCCGCCCGAGGAAGGCGGGGAGGTTATTTCGATTGGCCAACCGCCGCTGTGGAAGCCGTACGGAGGAGGTTCGCTCGGGAGCTACTACCCCGGCGATCTCTCGGACGCGACGGTGTACGCGAACCTGGGCATGGACAAGGACCTGATGAACCCGGTCGTAGGCGGACTCGCGCTCGGCGGCGAGGCCTACGGCGGCATCCAGGGCTCCAGAATCGACGGCGGTCTCCGGGCGCTGGCCAGCATCTCGTTTCTGCGATTGGGATTCGGGGTTGACTACAACTTCCGGGACGGCGGGCTTCCTTTCATCCTCCGCTTTTCTGGACCGGTCAGGCGCGGAGGTCTGTTCGGGCGCGGCGGCCTCCTGACCATCGACTGGATCCCCGCGCGGGGCAACTCGTTCAACGTCGGGGTGAAGCTTCCGATCAATCAACCCTGGAGGGGGAAGACCCGGCCGACCACGATTTCGGTCAAGATGAAACAGGTTCGCCCCGCGCCCCTGCCGTACGACAACCCGTCGCCCGCCCTTCTGGAGGCGCTCGACAACGTGTCGGAGACCGGTTGGTGGATCAATCGGTTCGTCACCCCCGGAATCGACCAGCGCGGCCGCACCCGCGAGCAGTCCGTGGCGAACTTCACGGCCGACGTTCAGGAGATGCGAGACCGACTGCGCAGCCCGGACCCGATCTTCGGCGGGGCGCATACTGCCGAGGCCGAGATCAGAGCGTTCCACGCGGAACTGGCGCGGGCGTTCTCGATTGCTGCGTCGGGCGAGCCGATGCCGTTCGGCACCAGTACTCCGCAGGGCGAGGCGATCGCGGCGCAGGCGAGAGCCATCCTCCTCGACCACGTGCTCTTCCCGTACAACCGTCTTCTCGGTATCAAGAAGACGGATGACTCGACGCGCGAGTACGGGGCGCGGGCGGCCGGGGCCTTCAGTCGCTGGGCCATTCACTCCGAGCACATTTCCGATGAGCGCCTGGCAGCGGTTCGCTACGTGTTCGTACGTCTGCTCGAAGGAGTGGAGGAGATCCGGGCGTACAACAAGTCCGTGTGGTACGACGAGCGGCTGGTATGGCTCCCCCTTCAGTACGGACTCCTGCCCGAGGAGCACGACTCGAACCCCGAGCTGGACGCCATCATCGAGCGTGCCGTGGGCCGGGAGTTCTACGACGGAAACAACGCGTGGTACATCATCAACGCGCAGTTCCAGTTCGAGTTGGCCAGGGCCCTCGAGCGGGCGGAAGACTACCACGTCCTGTGGATCCACGACATCCGAGGCATCACGGGTACGGGCGATCCGGACAGGGTGAGCCTGTTCCACGTCAACCTCTACATCGAGACGCTCACCAGGAGGGTGCGAGAGTACGACCAGACGGGCAAGCTGCCCACGTACATGATCTTCATGGACCAGCACTACTACGAGATCAACAAGGCCCGCCGCTGGATCAGCTACCTCGAAGATCCGATGCACTACCGGTACGACTTCCCCGACGGTTTCGAGTGGATGGCGGATTCGCTGGCCGTGAGTCAGGCGGCGCTGCGAGAGGCCGTGGCGGGATCCAGGCTCCTGCAGGCGGAGGCCAGCCAGTATGGCCAGGACTGGCTGCGCAAGCGGATCAAGGTGCACGCCAGCATCACGAACCCTGCCGACCCGACATATTGGGCCAAGGAGCCCTTCCCCGTGCTCTCCTGGCCGGACAACGTGATGCGGGACCACCGTAAGATCGCCTTCTACGACGTCACGGAAGACGATCCATACCGTGGGATGGTCATCTACAGCGGCATGGGGATCGGCGAGCACTACATGGGTCCGACCTGGGAAGATCGCGCCGTGATGCTCGAGGGCCCGGCCGCTCTCGACATGAAGAACGCGGCCCGCGAGCTCCTGCTGAACCAGGGTTTCAGGCTGGAGGAGATCCCGGTGCCGCTGCAGCAAAGGCCCCTGGCCGACGACTACTGGGACCGCGTCGAAGCATTCATGACCGACTTCCAGGGTGGAGCCCGGGCGATGGAGATGCACAGCGGAACCGGCTACGAGTACAAGCCGATCAATGTCGCCAGGGCCGTGCTCTTCACCCTGGCGCCGCCGGGCACGGTCATGGTCCTGCCTGATTCGCTGTGGCACGCTCCCCTGTGGGCTTCGATGCTGGTCGGCACCTGCCTGAGGGGGGGGCGCGTGTTGATCATCCATCCATCGCAACGCAACGCGCCCGGCCAGGCCTTCATGACCCTGTCACGGGCCAACGAGCTGTTCGAGCGCCTGATCATCATCCAACACGAAATGGCCGACGAGATTGCTGCCGTGAATGGGCAGCTTCGTACGGGGCTGTACGACACCGACATCGATGTGGCGAACGTGCCGGCCCGGCTGAGGGAGGCGGCTGAGGGGCTCAAGGCCCCGTGGCTCAGGGAGACGTTCGAGATTCCACCGGACTGGACTCCCCTGTTCGCGAACCCGGAGGACGCGTTTCCTGACTTTGATCTCGAGTACGTGATCGAAGATGCCGAGCCTCGCAGGCCGAAGCTCCACCTGAAGACCAACCTCTTCGTCTCGGCCGGGATTCTCCAGGTGCTGGTGGAGTCGCCCGAGTGGAGGCCGTTCGTCCTGGAGTACGCGCGGCAGCGAGCGCTCGACGTGCAGTCGGAGCGATCGGTAGACGAATACCGGGACGTGCGCGACCTGGAGGCGGCGGTACGGCAGGATTTCTTCGACCTGCTCCGCTCCACGAGGGAGCTGGCCACCGATGCGCAGAGAGAGACGGCCGTGTTCTATCACCTGGTCGGCTCGTCCAACATGGATTACCGGTCCATGCTCATGGACGGCGAGGTCGGGTTGCTGATCTCGGGGAAGGCCGCAATTCATGGCCTCCTGGATGCGATCATACTGGCCGGCGCGGCTCGCTGGGTCGACGACGTGGAGGTGCTGAACGAGTACCTGCCGCGCTACGAGGGATTCAAGTGGAAGTCGAGTCGCTGGATCAAGAACATGTTGTAGGTTGGTCGGTCACTGCCGGAGGGCATGCCCGCGGGTGGGCGCCGATCATCAGGGGAAAGCCCACCCGGAGCCGAAGCTGATCACCCACCGGCTGCCGGTGACGTCCCGACCGAAGCGATAGCCGAAGTCTATCCGGCCGGTATCCGATGCGGATCCCCGGGACGAGCCCGTTCGTATCCCGATACCCGCGGCTCCGCCCCACCTCGGGGCCTGGTCCTCATACCAGGCCCCCCCGTAGTCGACGAACCCCACAAAGCCCAGCCCGAACAGGTTGAGCACGTTGTCCAGTGCCCACCACCGGTGCTCCAGGGTCCCCCACACAGACCGGGTACCCACGAATGAGTGCGGCTGCCAGCTGCGCGGGGGAAAGTCGAACCCGAGGTCGAACTCACCACCGGGCGGCGGATTGTCCAGCAGTCCAGCGCGAGCGTGAAGAACCGTGGCGTGTTTCCGGGCCAGCTTCTGGCCGATCGTGACGGCGAGGTTGACTCGACCTGAGTCCAGTCCGGCCGCGTTGAACAGCCCATTGGCCGTCAGTCTGCCGTGCACGAATCCCTCTCCCAGGGAGCCACCTGCCTGCATGGCCATCGAAGGGCCCAGGCCAAAGCCCTCGTAGCCGAAAGCGTCCGGCGCGACGTTCAGCCCGAGCGTCACCGCGGCGCTCAGGTCGATGTCCTCCTCGGCAAACCCGTTCATGAAGCGGAGGACCCTGAACTCGGACCGTCGGTATTCCCCGAACACCCCAAGGAAGGCCCGGACGGTGTCCGGGATCATCTGTGCCGTGTCCCGAACGAGGACGTACTTCTGGTTCCTGATCTCCGCGACGACCCCGAAGCGCGTGTAGTACCTGGGGGTCGCGTTGGTGGCGAAGCCGAGAATTCCCCGGTGCGAGTAGTTCGTGTGCCAGTAGCGCGTGGTGTCCCGCACGGAACTGGACTCGTTCCGGTACTGGATGGCCTGACGGTCGGCGGCGTCACCCGCATATACGATGGCGCGTCTGTCGTTGAACGACCGCCAGGGGTCGCCGACGAACCAGCTGCCCCAGTTGCCGTCCGAGAGGTTGTAGTAGTTCCCCCCGACATTCAACTGCGTGCCCGCGAGTCGACGCAATTCGCCCGCCAACTCCAGTCCGTCACGATCGACGTCCTTTCGATAGGCGATGTGGGCGTAGTTGCCCGTGCCGAACACGTTGGTTTCCGTCAACCCGAGTCGGCCGGTGAGCGTGCCGTCCGTGGCGAAGCTGAGTTCGATGAGCGGCTGCGTGCTCCACGAGTCGCGGGTTCGAACGGTCGTCACCAGTCGGCCGTCCACCGTGGCCGAATCCACGCTCGCTTCCGCAAACAGTCGGAGACTGCGCAGATTTCGCTCGGTTTCTTGCGCGAGACTCGAATCGAAGGGCTCGCCTGGACGAAGAAGCAATTCTCTTTCGACGACCCAGTCTTGCGTCTTGATCCGAAGTTTGTTGGCGAACCGGAAGATCCCTGTCCTGGCCGCTTCTTCGTCGGTGAAGACGTTCTCGGTGACGATCGCGATCGAGTCCACGACGGGCGCGATGGTGTCAGGCAGGACGGCCGGGATCTCCTGCCCCGCCAGGTAGGGGACTGACGAAAAGACGAAGACGAGGACCAGAAGCGGATACGGCAGAAGCCGGTCACGGTTGGTCGTGCGGGCTGACCGCGCCTCTGTACCCGGGTGATCCCACGAGGATGGCGCCAAAGAGTCTCCGGGGGTGTGTGATCGACGCATCTCGACGGTCCTGCGCTTCATGACCCACTCAACATAACTTGGTGGCCCATCGTTCACACGGAACCGTCGGGCCGATCGTGCGCGGATAACTCATACCGGGAGAACGTCATGCAACAGAAGACCGTCACGGTACTGCTGGTGGTTCTGTCGGCGGCGTGTGGTTCGCCCGAAGCGGAAGCGCCCGCTCTCCGGGCTTTCGGCAACGAGCCGTTTTGGAACGTGACCCTGTCCGCAGCCGACGGGATCGTTTACGGGCGCCTGGGGGAAGCCGACATCTCTTTCCCGTACGAAGCTCCTCAGGAGGCAATGGGTGACCCGACGACCCTGGTGTTCGGCCCTGTCCCGGACCGCACGGCGCAGCACGAAATCGAGGTTCAGGTAACCGACGAGGAGTGCCCGGACACGATGGCGGATGTAATCCACCCGATGCGGGCGAAGGTGATTGTCGACGGGGTAGAGCTGCTGGGATGTGCTAGAGTCCTCGACGAAGCGCCTCCAGGCGAACGTCCCTAGCTCGTCTTAAAGGGGCTAGGGTTCGAGCCAGTTCAGGAACGTTGCCGACTCGTAGATCAACTTCACTTCGTCCGAGCCCTCCTGCACGATGACGGTGACCACCGCCCCGTTCTTTGGGTCCGCCCACTGGTTGGCCCAGGTGCCGCGTCCGTTCAACAGGGCCGTACAGAAGTCTTCCGTGAACGGGTAGTCGTAGTTCTCTACGGGCGGAATCAGGGGGTAGGTCAGGGTGATGTGGTCTCGATACACCCGGTACTGATTCTCGCAGTCCCCCGCTTCCAGATTCAGCTTCACGATGTGCTGGCCCTTGATCATGCCCGCATCGCCGAGCAACGCATAGAAGGCCACGGCCGGCTCTCCGAGCAAATCCACCCGATAGGCCAGGACCACGATTCCGTTGTCGAGCGAGTCGATCTGGGCCGGTTCACCGAACCTCTCCAGAACATCCGCCTCGGACGAGCCCCACTCGATGCCGTTGAAGCCGTCGATCGACATCGACACTTCCTGCTGTGCGACGAGATTCGAGGTCCCGCCCAGGACGGTGAGGAACGCGAGGATGGCTGCTTTGAGGCCGGTTTTCATCGGCTTCTCCCGGGACGGTGCGGCGTCGCTTGCGCGCAGGGGCTTCCCCGTTAGATTACCCCGCCCTTCGCAGGCTGGGTCCCGGGAAAGGTCGACCAACCTGAACCGGTCCGCAACGCGGGGGCTAAGTCTTCTCAGGATTCCGAGGCGATCGCCGGACCCGCTCGGGTCGAGAATTCGAGAAGCGCAGGCTCGGGTGGCGGAATTGGCAGACGCGCAGGATTCAGGATCCTGTGGGAATAATATCCCGTGGGGGTTCGACTCCCCCCCCGAGCATTGGCCCAGGTGGCGGAATTGGCAGACGCGCTAGCTTGAGGGGCTAGTGCCCGCAAGGGCGTGGAGGTTCGAATCCTCTCCTGGGCATGGCTGCTGTACAGACGATGCGTTGCGCGCCCGTAGCTCAACTGGATAGAGCACCTGACTACGGATCAGGAGGTTAGGGGTTCGAATCCCTTCGGGCGTATCTTCCTTCCTGCCGGACGACATCTTCCAGAGGGCGTTGCTGTGAAGGTCACAGGATTCCTCGTCGCAGTCATCCTTCTCCTGGGCGCGGCCTTGCCGGCTAGAGCCCAGACCTATGAGCCTACCTGGGAGTCCCTTGACAGTCGGCCCATCCCCGAGTGGTTCACCGACGCCAAGTTCGGGATTTTCATCCACTGGGGCGTATACTCTGTCCCGGCGTGGATCAGGGTAACGGAAGGGAAATACGCCTCATACGCCGAATGGTACTACGCTCGGGTCATGGGCGAGCTGAAGGGCGACGAAGACTTCCACGAACGGACCTTCGGCGGAGACTTCGAGTACCGCGACTTCGCTCCGATGTTCACCGCCGAGCTCTTCGATCCAGACCTGTGGGCCAGCCTATTCGTCGAGTCGGGGGCCCGCTACGTGGTCCTCACCAGCAAACACCACGACGGCTTCTGCCTGTGGCCCACGAAGAGCCCTTTCAAGAAGAACTGGAACAGCATGGACGTGGGTCCGAAGCGGGACCTGGTGGGAGACCTCACCCGGGCTGTCAGGGCCCGGGGAATTCGCATGGGTCTCTACTACTCCATGATCGAGTGGGAGACGAACCGAACAGGTCGCACGCCCAGCGGGCGGTTCATCCCCGAGGAAGCCATGGACAGGTACGGGATCCCCCTGGACCGATACGTGGACGATCACGTCCTTCCCCAGCTCAAGGAGCTGGTTACCGAGTATGAGCCCGCAGTGATCTTCTCCGACGCCGGGGAGTGGGACGAGTCAGAAGATTTCTGGAAGACCCGGGAGTTCCTGGCCTGGCTCTACAACAACGCCCCGAACAGGGACGAAGTGGTCGTGAACGATCGCTGGGCTAAGGGGATGGTGGGCCAGCACGGGGACTACTACTCCAGTGAGTACCAGGACCTCGAGGGAGTAGGCGCCGGTCACCCCTGGGAGGAGAGCCGGGGCATGGGCCGTTCTTATGGATACAACCGCGCCGAGAACATCAACCACTACCGCACGTCGAAGGAGCTGGTCCACGAGCTCGTCGACGTGGTGAGTCGGGGCGGCAATCTGCTCCTGAACGTCGGCCCTACCGCCGATGGCAGGATCCCGGTGATCATGCAGCAGAGACTCCGGGATATCGGATCCTGGCTGCGGATCAACGGCGAAGCCATTTACGGGACCCGCTCCTGGAGCGCGTGGGACGCCTCGGGTGGTGTCGAGCCGCACCAAGACCTCCGCTTCACCCAAGAGGGCCCGAACCTCTACGCGCATTCCCTGGAATGGCCCGAGGGCGACGTGCGCATCGACGGGATCGAGGGCTCCAGAGTCCGCTCGGTGACACTCCTGGGGTTCGAGGGACCGGTCGAATGGCGACAGGAAGGCGCCTCACTCTACTTCAGTCCGCCACTCATGTCCCCTGCCGATGTGCCCAGCCCCTACGCTTACGTATTCAAGATTGACGGGGCGCTCCGCTGACCGCGCGAGGAGCCGTCCTCAGAACCGGGTCAGGAAGACCACCAGCATACCCGACGCAAGGACAGCAAGAGCAGTCCGAATCGCATTCCATCGATTCCAGCGCGCTTCGAAGCGTTCACGTGCCGAATGGCAGGAGGCCGCGTCCGCTTCTTCGAGATTCAGCGCCTGGACCTCGTTGTTCAGCGGGATGTTGACGAGGACCGTCGGAAGCTGGACCCCGAGCAGATAGACTCCGCCGGCGATGGCAAGGAACAGCCTCTCCAGACCGGATGCCGGTCCTGCGCCCAGAGCCAGACCCGCCACCAACGTCAACACTGAGCCAAGCCAAACGAAACCAAAAAGGGGTTGGCCCCGCTGGATCACACCGTCTATCGCCTGAAAGGCACGGAGGAACTCCCGATCGCCGAGGTTCCTTATGCCGGGCATGATCACCACCGCGAACGCGAACAGAAACCCTGCGACGAGTGAGCAGAGAAGCGCCGCAAGAACAAGAACGATCTGGGCTGCCATCGACATTCCTGACTCCTCTAGTACATGATATTCCGGTTCGCGATGGCGTTCCGCTTATGGGCCTCGTGGTCCTGGCTCATCCTGCCCTCCGCTGGTCATCAAAAGTTAAATCGCAGGCCCAATCTCAACCACATGTCTTCCTTCTCCACGCCGGCCGCCGGCTCGGAGTTGTAGGCGAACCGAAACCCGACGACCAGCGCCAGCTGGCCGACCAGGGCTACGTCCAGGTTGCTGCCAACGGTTGCTCGTGCATTGGACCAGTCCGTGATGACCGGCTGATAGAACGCATATGCGTCCAACAGAACCTGCTTCGTGAGCTTACCGAGCGCGCTGGCAAAGAAGCTTCCCCTGTTCCTGCGCGTAGGTCCGGAGTCATCGTCGGTGAGATCCTCGCTCTCACGCATGTAGGATGCGCCAAGTGATGCCTCCCAGGTCTCGGCTCGCACCACGTCGAATCTCGCTCCCAGACCCAGAAGGAAACGATTGTCGATGCGCTGGAACGGATTGCTCTGCGCCTGGATGAAGAGCAGCGAGTGCACCACCGGAGTCAGCCGATAGTTGTGCCGCAGGTGAATCAGGGTGGCCTCGGCGACATCGACTCCGGACGCCGTTCGTCGATCCGCGTCAGCCAGAGCCCGCACTCTGTGCCTGTCTCCGGCATATTGGACCGCCGCACTGAGGTCGAGCTCGAAGTAGTCCGTGTTTCCCTGTGCTATGGCGATCGCCGCCGCCACTTGGCCCGACCAGCCGACCTCATCCTCGCTCCAGCCCCGAAGCGTGTTGATGATCTGTCCGTGCGCCGCGGACGAACTGGCCAGCAGTGCGAAAGATGTTGCAGCGATCATCATTCGGAGCCTTCGCACTTTCCTATCTATGCTCGTCATCAACCTCTTCCGGACAGAGTTCTCGACGCTTGCAAGCGGTGAGAATAGCGACACGCAGGGACTGCCGGTACGGTTGTCCCGCGGCGTATCGACTCGCTATAGATCAGACTCCCGGTGTCGGCGAACCCAAGAACGGGTGAGAAACCATGCGGACCACGGCGATCCACATTCTTCGGTGTCCTTTCTGCGCCGGCTCGCTGGAGCTCCGAGCCGGTGCGAAGGAGGATGAGCTGGGAGTGTCGTTCGGTGTCACCCGGTGTGGGAGCTGCGGCTACGAGTTTCCGATCGTCGGCGGGGTCCTGATCATAGCCGAGCCCGGACAGCTGATAGGTGTGGAGGCTGAGGCGCCTGCCTTTCGCAGCGGTCGCGGCGTAGCGGCACGATCTCTCTGCCGGTTGATCGCCGCCCGGCGATACACCGAGGCCTTCAGTCGACTGCTGAACCCGGCCACGCCAAATGCTGATCTGCTCGTGAGCCCACGCTCGGGTGCAGGTACGACCGGGCCCGTTGGACATTCCGACATGACGCGTCCCGATCCGCACCGGACGACACGGGTATCCCGGGACCTGCAGGCCCGCCTGAATCGGCTCTCTGGTGGACGACTCCTGCTCAGGGCGCGTCGCCGGATCGGCGAGTTTCTGTTGGAGAACAGAGAGGAACTGACCGCACTCGAAGCCATGGATCTCTACATGGCTCAGTATTCCGGCGCCGAGACCGCCGTTCATTTTGCTTTCGGCTTTGGACAACCCCGACACCTGGCAGCTCTATCCGTAGCTTCTCTGATCAAGGAGCGAGGAGGGCCGATCCTGGACCTGGCATGTGGCCCCGGCCACCTGACCCACTATTTCTGCACGGGGGAACACAAGGGCCGATCGGTTGTGGGAGTGGACCGCAACTTCTTCCGCTTGTGGGTAGCGCGAAACTTCATGGCGCCCGGGGCCAGTTTCGTATGCCAGTGGATCGACCGACCCCTTCCGTTCAGCACCGGGTACTTCGACAGCGCCTTCTGCTCCGACGCGTTCCATCTGGTCTTGAACAAGGCTGGCTGCGTGCGCGAAGCGCGTCGTGTGACCGCGCCGGACGGGTTGATTGGAATCGTCAGGTTCGGAAACGCGGCACTCGAGCCGAGAGAGGGCCATGAACTCACGGTCGACGGATATACCAACCTCTTCAGTGACGTTTCCAAAGTACTGCTGGGCGAGGGCGAACTGGTAGCTTCCTATCGGGGCCGGGAAGGGCCGGACCTGCGTCGCTCAGGGGTGCGGAGAGAACTCGTGTCCCAGAAGTGGCTGTCGGCCGTTCTGTCGGACACGGAAGCGGTGTTTCGAAACCACGGCCCCGTCGATGGTTGGCACCACGCCGAGGGGCGGCTGGCGCTGAACCCGATCTACCGCCTGGAGTCGGCGGATGCGGAGGGCAACGTCACGCTCCGGTTCGAGTTTCCGACCGAGTGGTATGAGTTCGAGAACGCGGGCTACCTGGAATACGCGCCGGAGTCGGTCACGGTGTCTCGCGAGGTATTGGCCGATGTACGGTCGGGTTCGCCGACCGATGCGGTACGCGAACTGATCGATCGTTTCGTGGTGGTGGGTGTTCCCGATCGATACATGCAGGAGCGGTGACCGGCCGACTGCCCCGACGAAGTCAGGGCTCGATGATAGCCTTGGTGATCTTGAGATCAGCCACGTCCGCGAGCGCCTGGCCCGCGTCGTCGAGGGAGTAGCGTCCACCGATGATGCGGGACATGTCCAGCCGGTCGTGGTGTCGAGCCAGGACCTGAAGGGCGCGATAGACGTGACCGAGATCCGTGCCCCACTGCCCGCGGATGTCCGCGTGCTTACGGTTGATGTCGATGTGCGGGTTGACGGGGGTCTCGCCGGTGTCGGTGTAGTGGCCGGCCACTACGTACGTTCCACCGTCTCTCAACAGGTGCAGTCCCTCGGAAACGGCCGCCGGATTACCGGATGCCTCGATCCCCACGTCCACGCCTCTGCCGTGCGTGAGGTCACGGATCACGGCCTCCCGCTCTTCGGGAGAGTCACCCGCTACCGAAAGAACCGTGTCGGCGCCAAGCACGCGGGCGATGTCGAGGCGGGCCTCCGGGTCGCCGATGTTGATGACGAGGCTGGCTCCCCCGAGAACGGACATGGCCACAGCCGACAGCCCGACGGGTCCCGAACCCTGTACAAGCACCGTCGACCCCATCGGAAGCCCGCTGCGATCCACCGCGGCGAAACCCGTAAACAGCCCACACCCGCCCCCGATCACGTCGTCCGCTCCAAGCGGCTCGGGGAGCTTGAATACGTGCACGCCGGGTTTCAGGTAGATCCGCTCGGCCCAGCCTCCCAGCGGTCCGTCGTGTGCCGAGTAGGTGATCCCGTACACGCGGCGACTTGGGCAGCGGTTGGGTTGACCGGCCACGAGGCAGAACCAGCAGGTGTTGCAGGTCTCGTGCACATCGTAAAACGTCACGACGTCGCCGGGCGTGAGCGGGTCGTCGATGAAATCCGTCACGTCTCCCCCGGTCTCGAGCACTCGCCCGACACTCACGTGTCCGGGAACGATCGGATAGGGTACGCCCGCGAGGCGTCCGTGGCTCAGGTGCACGTCCGTGCCGCAAACTTCGCTGGCTACGGTCTCCAGGAGAACGGCGCCATTTTCGATCACCGGGTCGTCGAGCGACCACATTTCGATCGGTTGGTTCGGGCCTGTCATGACGGCTGCTTTGATCGGCATGCTCACAAGTATATGCGCGAGTGAGACGAACGACACGTCACGGTTCGTTCGCTGCCGCAGGCGCCAGATCAGCCTGGACGACGTGCCCGGCCCAGCCACTGCCTGAAGTCCATCCGGCCCCTCAGAACCGGTAGTTCATTCCCAGCATCAGGATCGGCCGGAACGTCGGTTGCCCGATGGCCGCGTCGGCGTCGGAGTAGGTGTAGTCCTCGCGTGGATTCACGGCCGTGCCATCGGGATCGTACGCCGTGTCGTGTCCCGTGAGCGTGCTGGAAAAGTAGTAATCGAGGCCGGCATCGAGCACCAGATCGAACCGCCCGCCCATTGGGAAGTAGCTCTGCAACGCTGCGCCCAGGCCCCAATGATTGCTCTTCACATCGAAGTCCTCGTTACCTCCCACATACTTGAAGTTCCCCTTGAACCGAGCGTAGCGTACCCCTCCCACGAGGAACGCCTGCTTCATCGAAAAGAGGTTGACCGGGTAGCCCACGTCGAGGCTGAAGCCCCAGGTCTGGCCGCTTTCTTCGGGAATTCCGTTGGTGGCGTTGTTGATGAAGACTCGCCGGGCGTCCGGTGGGCTCCCCGCGTCGACCGATGTGAACCCGAGGCCCAGGCGCGCCTGGAGAGGAAAGCCGTCCGCGAAGTCCGAGGCCACCCCAAAGGCCTGCACTCCGAAGCCGGAGCTGTATCCCATCAGAAGACCGGACGAAAAGCGAGCGCCCCGGGAGGCCGGCGCCGTGGCGTCCTGGGCCTGGATAGAGGCGGCCGCACAGAAGAGGATACACAGGCTCAAGGTCAGGATTCTACGCATGACATCGCTCCGGTATGGGGCAAAACACAATACTCGCACCCGTTCAAGTTGAACAACGACACGATCAGAGCTGCAAAACGCTTCGTCGTTCACGTAGGCCGGGCTGGTCTGCGGAAGGGGTGCAGCCACTTCTGTGCCCAATGCGAGAAGGCGACGGCACAGTGACTTAGGAGATCAACGGACAGGGTGACCCGCAAATAACTGCCGAGTGTCGGTAGCTCTTTCAGGTTTGCCTGAGCCGCACGTCGATTCAGTAGCTCGGGTACGGGCCGCGCGCGGGGCGGTTGCGTGCGGGGCCAGGGAAGCGGATCCTCTCTTCGGGCAATCACTCGTCACCAGCGACCCGGTATGAGCCACGAAGGCGTCATTCAGTTTCAGGCG
>Ga0316201_10002090_pt1 | contig 14047 bp, 13 predicted proteins | sample CS6wburrow_MG_FD_204516 | JGI IMG/M metagenome (GOLD analysis project Ga0316201, IMG submission 204516) | Coastal sediment microbial communities from Delaware Bay, Delaware, United States - CS-6 worm burrow | ecosystem: Environmental > Aquatic > Marine > Coastal > Sediment | place: USA... | reverse complement strand
CAACGAGTGCGTGCCTGGGCGTGCCCCCCCGGGGGGGAGCCGGGGCGGTCATGCCGGCTAGCCGTCAGCCGCCAGGAGCGGCCAGTTCAGATCGCGTGTTGTCACGTCGCGCGGTTCCATAGGCCACGGAATCCCCAGCGCCGGGTCGTCGAAGCGAACACCCGTTTCGAGCCCGGGCATGTAGTACTGGTCCGTCATGTACAGCGCTTCCGTACCGTCCGCGAGGGCCTGGTACCCATGTGCAACGCCACCGGGAACGAACAGCGCCCGGCGCGTTACCGTGTCGAGCCGCACCCACCAGGCCTCGCGACAGGTCGGCGACTCTGGCCGCATGTCCACCAGGGCATCGAACATGGCCCCCGCGACACAGCGGACCAGCTTCCTCTCCTGACCCGGCGGTCGCTGGTAGTGCAGCCCCCGCACCACCCCTGCATTCGTGGTCCGGGCGAGGTTCGACTGGACGATCTCCATGTCGATTCCCGCCGCCGCGAATTCCCTTCTGCAGAAGGCGCGCGCGAAAGTTCCGCGGCTGTCAGCGCGAGGATCGAGCTCGACCAGGAACGCACCGGCAATGGGCGTCGGGGTAAAGATCATGAGACGGGACGGCCATCGGTTGCTCGTGAATCGTTCATCACGATTCCTCTCGGTCCGGATCCAACGACATGAATCGCCGGATCTCCCTCAGGCACTCTTCGCGCGCATCTTCGCCCGCCTCGAACCCCCGGTACCAGTTCACGATCCATTCGAGAGTCGTCTCGAGATCGAGTCTGGGGCGCCAGCCAAGCTCGGCGCGCGCCCTCGAAGCGTCCAGCTTGAGGAATCCGCTTTCCGGGGGGGCAGGGTTGGGGTCGCGCTCCCACTCGAAGTCTGCCGGCCACAGGGCGTAGAGGCGCTCGACGATCCAGCCCACCGTGCGCTCGCTCTCCTCGGGAGGTCCGAAATTCCAGCCGGTCGCGTATCGATGTCCGTCCTCGAACAGGCGCTCCGCGAGCATCATGTACCCGTTCAAGGGCTCCAGGACATGCTGCCACGGACGTGTCGCCTGTGGCTTTCGGATCAGCGTCGGCTGACTTTCCAGCAGCGAGGTCATGATGTCCGGAACCAGCCGATCGACTGCCCAGTCCCCGCCACCGATCACGTTCCCGGCACGCGCGCTCCCGATCGCCGCGAGGCCCGGATTCCGCTCGGGGTGGAAGAAAGCATTCTGATAGGCCGTGATGACGAGTTCGGCCGCGCCCTTACTCCCGCTGTAGGGGTCGTGGCCTCCCAGCCGATCGTCCTCTCGGTATCCCCAGGCCCACTCTTCGTTGAAGTAGCACTTGTCAGAGGTGACTGCGACCACTGCCCTGACAGATGGCACACGTCGAACGGCGTCGAGCAGGTGTACCGTGCCCAGCACGTTGGTCGAAAACGTCTCCACCGGCTCCTCGTACGAGTACAGAACCAGGGATTGGGCTGCCATGTGAAATACGACTTCGGGTTGCGCCTCGCGCAGGGCAGCCTCGAGCGACTCGAGATCCCGCACGTCCCCCGTGCGATGATCGATCAGTTCGGAGATTCGAGCTAATTCGAACAGTGACGGATCCGTGGGCGGCTCCAGCGCATAGCCTGTGACCGTCGCGCCGACGTGATGCAGCCACAGACACAGCCAGCTGCCTTTGAATCCGGTGTGACCGGTCACGAACACGCGTCGGTCTTTCCAGAACTCGGGATTGAACATCGACTCACCGATCATGGTCGTTCAGGGGCTCCGGAGAAGACTCAGGCGTACGGCCGGATCGCCGGCTGTACCGGGCGACCGCGCAGATAGTTGACGATACCCTCGTCGAGCGCGCGACGATACACCGCGAACGCACCTTCGAACGCCTCGATCGTACGGTCGATATCGGCTTCGCTGTGGCTGTAGTTGACCACGAGTGAAGTGGCGAGGATTCCGCGTTCGATCAATTCCTGCATCAGCAGGGTGCGGAAAGGCTGCGATGGTTGCCCGGTCTCATCTCGAGAGCCGAACACCAGGCAGCACGGTGGTCCGAGGATCGGCACGTGATCCGCCACCCCGGCGAAGGATGCGGCAGCCTTCAAGCCTGACGCGAGGCGCTCCCCGCGACTCCACAGCGTTTCGATTACCGGCTCGGATCTGTACCCCTGCATCGTGGCAATCGCGGCGGCCAAGCCATGAGTCTCCGCACCGTGCGTGGTGGACAGCAGAAACACGCGCTCGAGATCATGATCGAAGCCCCCGAGTCGCATGAATTCGCGCTTGCCGGCGAGCGCCGATACCGAGAATCCGTTGGCCAGCGCCTTGCCGAACGTCGACAGGTCCGGCTCGATTTCATACCGGGCCTGCGCTCCGCCGAGATCCCAGCGAAATCCGGTGATCATCTCGTCGAGAATGAACAACGCTCCGCGTCGATCGCACAGTTCACGCAGCCCGACGAAGAACCCGGAAGCCGGTGGTGAATACTTCTCGGCTTCCAGTACGATCGCGGCGATGCGGTCGGGGTGCTCGTCGAACAAGCGCTCCACGCTCGCGAGGTCGTTGTAGTCGAATTTCACCGTGAGCGCGCGGGTCGCGTCGGGAATCCCCGCCGGCATGCCCGTCGATCCGATGAACCAGTCGTCGACGGCGAAGAACGGGTGGTTGCGGCACACGGCGACCATATCGCGACCAGTGGCCGCGCGCGCCAGTTTGAGAGCGCCCGATACCGCGTCTGAGCCGTCCTTGCAGAACTTCACCATGTCCGCGGCAGGCACGAATTCCAGGAACGCCTCTGCGCACTCGAGCTCGATCAGCGCCGGGCGCACGAAGTTGGCGCCCAGATCGAGCTGCCGACGAGCCGCTTCCACCACGGGCGGGTAGGCGTGGCCGAGCGTCACCGATCTCACGCCGGCGCCGTACGCGATGAATTCGTTGTCGTCGACGTCCCAGACCCGGCAACCCAGTCCTCGCACGAGAATCGGGGCCATTCCCTCGGGGTACTGGTCGTCGCCTTTGGCGTATGTGTGCGCACCACCCGGGATCAGGCTGTGGACACGTTGGCGCAGCTGATTCGACCTGTCGAACTTCATTAGATCGTTCCCAGCACCAGCTTGCGTGAGTAGAACGCTTCGGCATAGCCGTCCGGCGCATTGCATTCGATACCGCGAAGACGCATCAGGCCCAGGAAGGTATCAGGTGAGAACCAGCGCTTGTCATACTGTGTCTCGAAGGCGCTCATCAGCAGCTCGATCTTGCGGCTGACAGTAGCCTCGGACAGCGGAACGAACACGGACGGAGAACCCAGCCCGCCATCGTACTTGGGGATCTCATATTCCAGGATCACGTGGTCACGAAATGTGTTCCACGTCAGCTCGCCGACAATTCGGTGGTCCTGGTGCAACTCGTCCCGACAGTGGGAGAACACAAGGTCCGGAGGCGGGCCATCCTTGAGTTCCTCGAAGAAGTCCTTGATCAGCGCGGCCTCGGTCGGGAAGTACGCACCACGGAACGTCTTGATCGTGATGAGCGGCTCTCGCACGTCCGCTAGCAGCGATTGTGCCGCCCGCTGCGCCTCCTGTCCTCGGTTTCCTTCTGAACTCAGGACGACCCAGTTCACCTGAGCATCGGGAAACCGCTCAAGCAGCTGGATGATCGTGCCGCCACAGCCGATTTCGATGTCGTCGCTGTGCGCGCCGATGAACAGCAGGCGCGGCGGGCGTCCACCAGGCAGGTTCAGTCCCAGATCAAGCACGGGTCACTCTCGCCACAACATCCAGGGACACTCACCGCGCGCCTCCATGCGATCGTAGAGGATCTTCTCGCGGAACGTGTCCATCTGCTGCCAGAAGCCCGTATAGCGATTCACCTGCAACCGTCGCTGTTCGATCAGGCGATCGAACGGTTTCTCGACGAGCTCGTCACCTTCGTTGATATAGTCGAAGATCTCGGGTGTGAAATTGAAGTAGCCGGCATTGAGCCAGAACTCGGTGTCGCCCAGTTTGCCGAAGCTCGACACCCAACCTTCGTCGTCGAACTGGACCGAATGGAAACTCTGCGACGTGCGGACGGCCAGCAGACCACCCACGGCGCCGCTGGCCTTGAATTCATCGATGTGGAGGTTGAGCGGCAGATCGGTCAGCGCATCTGCGTAGTTGGCCAGGAACATCGGCTCGTCTTCCAGCAGGTGCCGGACCCGAAGCAGTCGCTGGCCGATATTCGCGTGGAGACCCGTATCGATGAATGTGATCCGCCAGTCGTCGATGTCACTCGACATCAATTCGATATTCTTTCCGCCCTCGGAAAGAATGAAGTCGTTGGTCAGACATTCGTTGTAGTTCAGGAAGAACTCGCGGATCATGTCGCCGCGATAGCCCAGGCAGAGAATGAAGTCCTTATGGCCGAAATGCGCGTAGTAGCGCATCAGATGCCACAGAATCGGCTGGTATCCGATGTTTACCAGCGGCTTCGGAATCGTATCCGAGTGTTCCCTCAACCGGGTGCCAAGACCCCCGCAGAACAGGACGACTTTCATCGATTACTCCATACATGAACTTCGGAAACTCGATGCCCGGTCCAACTCAGCCGAATCGCTGCGCCTGCTCGGTACGCAGTCGATCGACCAGGCGGTCCGGGGGCAGATCGACGTCATCGTACGTGATCGGCTGGTCCTTCGCGATATCTCGCTTCAACCGGCAATCGAGCGAGACGGCAATGGGAAGCGTGTTCTCTCGACGACACACCTCATACCTGTCGACCAGCCCGTAGCAGGTGAACCCCCCCATACCGTCCAGAACTTCGCCTGCCTTCAGGTCTCGTTTCGCACAGGAAACCGTATCACACGCGGGTCCACCCCGTGGGGCAATCGTCGCGTCCCGGAACAACGCCGCTCGTGCGACCGAGTCCGCCACCTGCCACGGAGGAAGGTGATACGGCTGGTAGAACATGTATAGAGGGCCATTGCCCATCTTCAGGTACGCCATCAATTCCCGCTTCGCGGGGACATCGTTGTGGCAGATCACGAAAGCTCCGGTATGCGGAGCCGCGCCGAGGGAATAGTCGACATAGCCCTCGTCCTCGAAGTCCTCCGGACTGAACTGGTCGAGCATGTCATCGACATGTGCACATGGATAGCCCTGCATCCCCCGGACCCTGGGCACGAAGCCCGTCGCGTTGCCCATGATGGCCGCCTCGAGCGCGAGTTTCGAGCCATCGGCAAAGCAGGCCAGGACGGCCGGGTTCTGTCCGAGCCGCTCGGCGAGTTCCCGCTGCGTGTCCGGGTTTCGATACCGGTCGAGAAATCCCTTCAGCTGGCCCATCAGCACGGGGCGATAACCGATGCCGTCGAGGAACCGGTACAGATTCATGGCCACGCCGGGCTCATCACCGTCGGTGTAGCTGAATACGACACCCGCGCTGTCGGCATAGGTCTTCAGAATCGGGCCGACCGAAGCATCGACTTCGGCCCCCATGAGGATCGTATGCTTGCCGTTGCGGATTGCTTCGAAACAGACGCGGGTTCCGAACTCGACGTGACCCGTGGCCTCGATCACCACGTCCACCGATTCCGCCCGGCACACGACATCGGCATCGGCGGTCACGGCGAAGTGACCTCGAGACACGGCGTCGTCCAGGGCGCCGGGCGTCTCGACGTGCACGACGTTCGAAGCGCCGGCTACAAGGTATGCTGCTTCGGCTTTTCCTACGGTGCGGTTCGCAATCGCGACGAGGCGCATGCCTTTGAGCGGTGTCAGGAACTGGAGCGCGATGCACCGCGCAACGAACCCGCCACCCACGAGAGCGACCCGCACAGGGTTGTTGCTGGCCTCTCGCTCGGCCAACGCAGTGTCAACGATGATCACCGATCGTCCCGGTCCTTTCCACTCCGCGGGAGCCGTTCACTTCATCATCGCGAAGTACGCGTAGTGTTCCTCGTCGAGTTCCGGTAGCACCGGCATCAGCTTGACGAATAACGGGGTGAACCCTATCGAGGAACACTCTCCCCAGAATTCGTCGATCGCAAAGGTCGTACGCCTCACCCAGTTCGCCGCGTACCGTCGGCGGCTGATAGCCACGGCCGCGGGTCCCGTATGGTAACGAATCTGTACAATGGCCATTCCACCCGGGCGCAGGAGGTCATAAGCGATTCGCATCACGCGCAGACCGTACGCCGGACTCGGCAAGAGCTCAAATACAAAGGTACTCAGAAAGAGATCACAATGACCGGGAATCTGTGCGCTGACAGCCTCCGGGTTGCCTGCATCGATCTTGATGGAGATGAAATTACCACCGTGTTCGGACTCGACCTGGCGTGCTGTCTCGCGGAGCGATTCGGAATTGACGTCGACCCCGCAGTATTCGGCCGCCGCCCGTGCGAATGGCACGGCGTTCATTCCACCACCACATCCCCACTCGACGATCCGATCGAGCGGTCGCGCAATGCCGGCCCACGCGGCTGCTTGTTCGAAGAGAAGGAAATTCTGACGACCGAGGCCGAGCCACAAATCATCACTGAACGGACCGTGACCACGCCAGTGCATGATGGTCTTGAGATCACCATTCTCGCTATCAGTCCAGAACCGTTCACTGTCACGAATGGATTCGTCTTCCGACCGCTCGAGCTTACGCGCAAGGCTCTGGGTAGAACTGAGAAGCGCCGCCAGAAACCTTTCCGTTATGCGCAGCAGGTACATCGGGTCACCCGGACGGCGAATGGGATTCGCCCCGCCGGATGATTTGAGCGGCGATGTCCGTTCGGCGAATACTCCTGTCGTTCACGCGAACGCTCGCTCGAAGAAATTGCCAACCAGGGCCTCCGGACGAACGTATCGCTCGTAGTACCGGAGATTCTCGCTTCGAATTCGCTCGGCGAGGTCCCGATCCTCAATCAACCGCCGGCACTGCCGCACGCACTCCTCGGCTGTATTGAACGGCAGGAAGTTGACGTCCGGCTCCAACGGCTCGGGCAGTTCGAACTGAAACGGCTGACTAACGATGGCGGCACCTGCGGCAAGGGACTCGGCGATCTTGAAGCCGGGGCTTCCGTCGAGTCCGTCGGTGTTCACGCTAATCAGGCTCGTCCTTAATTGTCTGGCGTAGTCCTCCCGAGACACCTTGCGGACCAGAAGCGCATCGGGAGCCTGTTCGGCCGCGAATTCCGTGTGAATCAACCCGATCCGATCGCTTCCTCCAAACGCCTTCCGGAGCGCCCGCACCACCTGGATCCGCTCCTCGTTCACCCTGCGCCGTCCGCTAGCCGAATCACTCAACGGCTTCCACAGTCGAGTCTGAAACACGACGTCGTGAAGAACCGGATCATCGGCGCTTCTCTCCCACTGGCCGACTTCCAGTCTGCTCGCGATGTCAAGGACGTCCCGCGCCATGCGCTTTATCGCGCTCGGCATGCCCCGCATGCCGTAGCTCTGCGCGTGGGCCATGCAGGAGGTCAAAGCGGATCGAGCCATCAAGCTATTCGAACCCGAGGTACGCGTGCTGAACGTTAGGCCGGCAGCTTGAATCCGGTCATGAAGTTCGACGGGAACGTCCGAGAAAAATCGTCGATCGAGCGTCTGCTTGAAGTAGACGTCCACCCCGCGAAGGGTCTCCATGTCGAAACGATCCGGCCGATCGAAGACCTCGACAGCTATCCGGCGCTCCTTCCCGGAACGCAATTCCGTGGCATCGAGGTGTACTACGTGCGGCTGCACGCCTGCACTCTCGAGCGGCTCGAGCGTAAGCTGCAACTGTCCTGAGTGGGCAAGCGATCCAAGGCCAGCCACCAGGCTGGACGTACCATGCGCATCATGGAGCGGCGACACCAACCAGCGAACGCTATGAGTCGGCTTCATGTATTTCGCATGTCCGGGTATCCGCTTTCCATTCGCCCGCTATCCATCACGCTGCAGAGTCTGCCTGGTGACATGCAGGCACCTGGAACTCCGAGCACGTCCCATTCGATTCCGGCGCATCGAAGCGCGCGGTCAGGCGGGCCCGAGACCAGGCTGTCACCCCAGCCATTCTCCACCCTGCGCAAGCAACCGCGAGGCTCTCAAAGCTAATGTAGTCTACAATGGTGGTATGATCGAACGGCAGTCAAACGCTGTTACGCACCCTGCCCGGGCAGTGGAATGCCGAGGCAGCTTGCCAGAGTCACGACCAGAAGGCGACGGGCCTTTGGCGAGTGAATTCGCACCTGACAACGCCGACTTGCTCACCTCGGCACCACCTCATTGGCCGAAAGTCCAATACCCGGCCTGCATGATATGTGCGTACTCTCGCCCTGGTACGACACAGCGAGGGGGGGTCGACGGACGACCCCTCACCGCCGGCCCGCTCCCCTCGAGCGGCTTCGGCGCGAGGATCATGTAAGAGAGGTGCCAGATGACAGTTCGGAGCGCCCGTCGGAAGACTGCGACCGTAGCGGTCCTCTTCCTGCTGAGTACAGTAGCCGTGCCGGCGCCTGCGGCGTCGATCGCTGCGACCAACGATTGCGACGACCAGATCGCCGCCGCGAGCCTTCTCAACAGCTCCGGTGACTACGCCGGTGCCCTGGCCGCGTTCGACGCCATCGTCGAGGAATGCGACGGCAAGAGCGAGAGGATCGCGATCCAGACCAACCGCGCGCATGCCCTGAACCAGTTGGGGCGATATACCGAGGCATACACGGCAGCCAACGCCGCTCTTCAGGACGACGACAAACACCTGTTCGCTCTATCGGAACGCGCCTACGCCAACGAGCGCCTGGGCAATACTGATCTGGCGATCGCCGACTACAATCGAATCATCGAGCTCACCGAGAAGAACCAGAACGTGGCCGAGCGGGCCACGAACTACGCCAAGGTCGCCGACCTGTACTACAAGCAGGGGAACACGGCCGAGGCACAGGCCAATATGGCGAAGGCCATCGAGCTGGATCCGACGAATCCCGATTTCGCGATCATCCAGGGCGACTGGGCTGCCAGTTCCGGTGACTACGACGCCGCACAGGCTTCGTACGATCAGGCGATCGCCAAGGGCATGTCCGAGGCCGAGGCCTACCAGATCAAGGCCGAGACATCGGTGAAGCAGGTCCAGGAGAAGTACGGTACGACCAATGCCCAGGAACTGCGCGCGCAGATGAGTCCGGCAGAAACCGAAAAGGTCTGTTCGGATGTCAAGAAGGCGCTCGACCTGGGGTGGATGAACCCGCAGATGGACATGTTCTCCGCGCTCGTCTGCAAGTGAGCAAACTCGATCGCATCGAGCTTCAGATAGACGCAGTCAAGCAAAAATTCATACGGTGAACCCGAGACCAAGCGAGGATTCGAGATGACCTGGAAGAAGATGGCATTGCTCATGGCAGCAGTCGCGATGGTTACGACCAGCTGCGCGACCCGGCAGAAGACGGGAACGTTAGTCGGCGCAGGTGCCGGGGCCGCGGTCGGCGCGCTGGTATCCGACGGCGTCGGGGGCGTGTTGATCGGGGCGGCAATTGGTGGGGCAGCCGGCAACCTGATCGGCAAGGAGATGGACAAGCAGGCCAAGGAACTCAAACAGGCCGTTCCGACGGCGGAGGTCGACAGGGTCGAGGAAGGCATCAACATGACCTTCGGGTCCGACCTCATGTTCACCATCAACTCTTCCGAGTTGAAGCAGAGCTACAAGGACGACCTCGCTGCAGCCGCGACGGTGTTCAACAAGTACGCGGACACCAATCTCATGATCGCGGGGCACACGGATGACACGGGCAACGACGCGATCAACCAGCCTCTGTCCGAGCAGCGGGCCCAATCTGTCAAGTCGTTTCTCGCGACCCAGGGGGTTGCCTCCAGCCGGATGAAGACAGTCGGGTACGGGTCATCGCAGCCGGCATACCCGAACGATTCGCCGGAGAACCAGGCGAAGAACAGGCGAGTCGAGATCGGGGTCTCGGCGAACGACGAAATGGTCGCCGACGCCAAGGCCCAGACCAGCTGATCTCGCTCGGATCCGGTGGTTTCGCGAGCGAGCCCTCGGACCATGGTCCGGGGGCTCGTTTTCGTTATTCCCCTGCGGTGTGCTGATGCGCGTTGTGCCCGGCATCTCCCGGGGGAGGATCGTACACCGCCTGCGCGGCCCGACTGTTGAGAGCGAGGAACTGCCAGCCACCGATCACCGCCACGAATCCGGCGAGCAGGACCGACTCCCACAGCGCAGCGTCGCGCGTCCCCCACGGAAACGAGAGCGTCACCGTGTCCGGGTCCGCGAACAGCAGGATCGAACTGACGAGGAGCGAGGCGACCACGGCCAGCGCGGCAATGCGGCGAGCCCACCGCCAGGCACGGTGATTCCCCCTCAGCAGCCCACGTCCTATGGCCCACCCCGAGAGTCCCACGCCAGCAGGGAGCGCGATCGACAGGTTCCCCCCTTGCAGAGCCTGGATGAATTCCATGACGCCAGTCACGACACCGACCGGGACGCCGGCGAGCCAGAACAACCCGACAGCCCTGGCGTTGCTCGGGACCAGGGCGGATCGATCCAGAGATTCAGAAAGGTCGGTCGAACGGCGTCGTATCGTCAGATTCATCGCGGCCGGTGCAGCTTCTCAGAAGTCCCAGGCGAAAATCAACGCGAAATAGTCTTCGCTGAACTCGCTCAACTCTCCGATGAGCACCCGACCGTTGTGGTACTCGAGAGCGAGCCGAAACTGCTGGCCCTGCCGGCCCATCGGTACGAGGAGAGCACCCTGTACCGTGAATCCTGGTCTGTAGTCGTCTTCCTGGTACAGCTGGAAATCGGTACCGACTTGCCAGTCGAAAATGTCCCACAGAATGGGGTCGTCGTCACGATACTGTGCGCCGAACTGAAAGTAACCAGCTTCCTGCCGACCGGCTCCGTCGTGAATCCCCACTCCGCCTTCGCCATACACCGTCGCCCCGGGCAGAGGCTCCCAGGCCAGGCCCAGGGTGAAGTCCTCCCGCGTATAGCCGATTCGATCTCGTCCGGTTCGCTCGATGAACTCGTCGCCGAGATGGCTGGACAGGTGACGGTAATGGAGCTTGGTCGACCAGCTCCGGGCGAAGCGCCAGGAAAAGAGGAACCCGTACCATCCGTCCCACCCGATATTCTCCAGGCTCTGGCTCGCATCGAAGAAACCGAAGAACGCCCCTTCGACCGAGAACTCCCAGGCCTGGACGCCGGAGCCCGTATAGCGCACCACAGGCACGCGGCCGCCGAGGCTCAACGTCGTGCGCACGTGGCCGCTGCCGAACTCGTCGTTGAGGTCGCTGCTCAGCACGTGCAGCAAGCCCGCGTTGGTCTGCGGTCGGCGCGGATCGGCCAGGTACAGAGGATACACCTGACCCGGCGGACCGATATCCCAGCCAGAAGGTTCTTCAACTGCCGCGGAGTCGGACGGAATCGTCGAGTCGGACGAGGCTTCCTGGGCGAGCAGGGGCGCCGCACAGACGAGCACCGTCAGAGCGGCGAAACCCGGCCACCATCCGGGTCCAGAGCAGCGCAGAACGAGCCTGCGTCGCGGATTCCTCCGCAAGCGAGCCTCCACGGTGACATCATGAGACGGCGCTCCGGCATGGAGCGATCAGCCACACATGGTACGTGCTCGTGCGGGCATCCGAAATCGTCGAGGGATGGGTCCGATTGGCCACGTCTGGTCTGAGTTGGCTGCCGGGGAGATAATCCCCTCTGGCGTGAGACCCGCGCGACAGCGTTCACCCGGATACGAGCCCGCGGAGGTATCATGAGTCGGCCCTCAGCCATCCAGCAGCCTTCACCCCTCTTCCTCGCCGTCGGCCTGTTGCTCGCTGCCCTGTCGGCGGGCGCGAGTCCGGTCCGGGCACAGGAATTCGCGCCACTACTGGACAGTGAGCGCAGGGACCTGCTCCACGAGGCCCTGAGCGGCGAGATCGCGAAGGAGCACGTGATCCAGATCACTCGCCACCACCGGATCCAGGCTTCGCGCGGCTACCGGGATGCGGCGGAGTATGTGCTCGAGCAGTTGCGGGCGTACGGTTTTTCCGAAGACGAGGCTTGGATCGAGTCCTTCCCCTCCGACGGCCGGATCCACTACCAGACCTGGCAGTCCCCCTCCGGGTGGGACATGGAGCGAGCAGAACTGCGCGTGGTCGAACCGTTCGACGAACGACTCGTCGGTTACCCCGAGATCGGCATGAGCCTGATCACCTACTCTAACCCCGGAGACATCACGGCCGAGCTCGTGTTCGTGGGTGCTGGAACGCGCGATTCCGACTACGAGAGAAAGGACGTGGCCGGGAAGTTCGTGCTGGCAACCGGCTACGGCGGCGAAGTGCATCGGAACGCAGTCCTGAAACACGGTGCCGCGGCCGTGGTGGCCTACCTCGATGACTACCGGGCGAAGGAACACCCGGACATCATCCAGTACACCGGCATGTGGCCGCGGCCGGAAGAGCTGGACGATGTCACCTTCGGCTTCAACATCTCCAACCGACAGGGCGAGCGGCTGAGGTCGCTGCTGGAGTCGGGCGAGCGCGTCGTGCTGCACGGCCAGGCCGAAGGGATCGGGCTGGAGCCGTTCTACATGGACGTGGTCGTCGCGCGGATTCCCGGGTCCGAGCGTCCGGAGGAGGAGCTGGTGTTCGCCGCCCACCTCGACCATCCGAAGGCATCCGCCAACGACAACGCGAGTGGCTCGGCCGCGATCCTGGACATCGCCCGGACTTTGAACGAGCTGGTGGACTCAGGGCGCCTCGATCGTCCGGCTCGGTCGCTGCGCTTCCTGTGGGTGCCGGAGTGGCACGGCACGCAGGCCTACCTGGACGCGCACCCCGAGATGGCCGGGCCGGAGCTGGGAGGCAGCTGGCTGGCGAATGTGAACATGGACATGGTGGGGGAAAACCTCGAGCTGTTGCACTCGAAGATGATCCTCACCCGGACGCCGTCCTCCCTGCCCTCGGCGCTCAACGACGTGGTCGCCAACATGGCGGAAATGATGAGCCGCATGGAGATCCGCACCCCAAGGGGAAGTCACTCCGCGCCCAACTGGCGGGTGACACCGTACAGCGGCGGAAGCGACCACATCCAGTTCATCGACCGCAAGGTCCCGAGCACCATGCTGGGGCACAGCCCGGACTACACGCACCACACCTCGGATGACACTCCCGACATGGTAGACCCTGTCGAGCTGGAGCGGAGCGAGATCGTGGCGACGGCCGCGCTGCTCTACCTGGCGGACCTGGGGGAAGAGGAGGCACTGGACCTGGTCGACCTCGTAGCATCGAACGCGATCGGACGCATCGGGGCATCGGTCCGAAGCGCGCACCGGCTGTCCGCCGCAGAGCCGGGCTCGGATTCCGGTACGCCCGCTACCTTCGAGGCGGCGAATCGGGTGAACCAGGAAGCCCTGTGGGCAGGGCAGTCACTTGCCTCCGTGCTCACCTTTCACGATTCCCCCGCGGTCCGGGCCCGGGCAATGGAGTGGAGCTCCCGGATGTCGGCCTTGAAGACGACCATTCTGCAGGACATGGGAGTCGACCTCGAGCAGCTCGCTGCCGGAGCGTCAGGAGCCGAGCTCGACCGGCGCGTCCCCGTGCGCCTGACTCGCGGACCGCTCGATTTCGATCTGCCGGCCAGCCAGCTGGATTCCGAACGCGCCCGGTGGTACCGGACGTCCGACTTCCCGCTCAGCGGCAATGCCCGATTCGAGCTCGTGAACTTCATCGACGGCGAACGCACGGTCAGCGATATCCGCAACGCCCTCAGCGCGGAGTTCGGCCCGCTGCCGGTCGAGGCAGTGGCACGGTATCTCGAGGACCTGATCGAGGTCGGGGTCGTGGAATGGGCGGAAGCGGGCGGGGATTGACCTGCCCCCAAGAGTGGTACCACGAACTGAGTTAGTCCGACAGCAAGTGCGGTGCCCCCCAAAGCTGATCCACTAGGACTGCGAATTCTGGATCCCGATCCGGCCCTGGGTGAAGTCGCCTCCTCCCGCGAAGGCGACGGGTGTCTGCTGCCCTAAGCTGCTGTGCGGCCTCGTCTTGTTGTAATCTTCCATCCATGCCCCGATCGTCAGCCGGGCCTCCTCGAGATCTTTGTGCCAGTGCTGTGAGAGGCACT
>Ga0316201_10002089_pt1 | contig 14051 bp, 13 predicted proteins | sample CS6wburrow_MG_FD_204516 | JGI IMG/M metagenome (GOLD analysis project Ga0316201, IMG submission 204516) | Coastal sediment microbial communities from Delaware Bay, Delaware, United States - CS-6 worm burrow | ecosystem: Environmental > Aquatic > Marine > Coastal > Sediment | place: USA... | reverse complement strand
ATTGATATCGTGTCTTCCACGGTAGGTTCCGATACAAAGACAGTTTGGAACCTGCGTGCCAGAGCCGCATCTTTTTCAATATGCTTGCGGTATTCATCCAATGTTGTCGCCCCGACCATATGTAGCTCTCCACGAGCAAGCGCAGGTTTGAGCATGTTCGAGGCATCCATAGCCCCTTCCGAACCCCCAGCGCCTACCACTGTATGCAACTCATCAAGAAAAAGAACAACCTCCCCAGACGCCCCCGAAATCTCGTCAATCACAGCCTTAAGGCGTTCTTCAAACTCTCCGCGGTATTTTGCTCCAGCCAGAAGCGCCCCCAGATCCAGCGACATCAGACGTTTGTCTTTTAGGGCCTCCGGGACATCACCGTTAACAATCCGTTGAGCCAGCCCCTCAACAATAGCGGTTTTCCCAACACCCGGCTCTCCAATAAGTACAGGGTTATTCTTGGTTCGCCGCGCCAGCACCTGAATAGTCCTCCTGATCTCTTCATCCCGTCCAATGATGGGGTCCATTTTTCCAGCACGCGCGGCCTCGGTTAAATCACGGGCATAGCGTTGTAGCGCATCAAACTGGTCATCGGCAGATGCAGAATCAGCCGTTCGGCCTTTGCGCATATCATTAATCGCCTTGTTAACCGCTTGATCCTTAACTTGCGCATCCTCAAGATAGCCTGCTATTTCAGTTTTCTTGGCCATCAGCATGGCCTGCAAAATGCGTTCCCCTGTGACGAACTTGTCTCCAGCTTTTTCACTTATTTGCAAGGCGTTATCCATGATTTTTGCCAAATCACTTGAAAGTCGTAGCTGCCCAGCCCCGGCCCCCTTAACTACGGGAAACTTGGCCACAGCCTGCTCAAGATCCCTCTTGAGACGCGCAGGATCACCGCCAGATGCTCTAATAATCTTTTGCACAAGGCCGGTTTCATCATCAAGCATCACTTTGAGCATATGCTCCGGCTCTAAAGACTGATGCCCTATGCGCATCGCCAATGTTTGAGCTTCCTGCAAAAAGCTTTTGGTTTTCTCTGTAAATTTATCGAAATCCATGACGTACCTCATAAAAAATTATGACTATGTGAACCCAATTTGCGCCAATGACATCAAGTGGAATTTTTATGCCGAGCGCATATAAACACTATAGAACGTTCGTTTTTCTTTGCCAAACAGATATGGTGCAATTCAAATAGAAAAAGAGGCTCTTTCTTACGAAAGCCTCCTTCAATAATATTTTTACACCCTGAGTTTCTAACGTCTACTCTGGCGCATCTGCAACTTGCTTCTTGTCGCCGCCATTTGATTCATCTGCCTTTACGGCCCCGCCTAAAATACTAGCGGGCAAAGCAAGGTCATCCTTCTTACTTTCTGTTTTTTCAACAGACTTATTAACAGGCTTAGACCTGGTTTTTTCTTTGTTGTAAGAAGATGAATCTAACTTGTTTCCATCTTGCACGTCATCTTTCAGGCCAGCAATTTTTGTCTCGCCACTGATCTCATTAATGATACGAATATAATGCTCTGCATGCTGATAATAATTTTCCGACATAATCGGGTCACCAGCTGAAGTGGCATCCTTTGCCAAAGCAAGATACTTCTCAGCAACCTGATGCGCTGTACCGCGAATACGTACATCCGGACCATTGCTGTCATAGACCTGCATACGATTCTGATTGCCGCGACGGCTTCCACCACCGTTTCTGTTTCTTTGTCTTCGTCCTGCTGTAGCGTGTTTCATATCCGTGTCCGTCTCAATATTTAATTTAGCGCAACAAACACGTACACCATACAGCATTCACATATGTATGGACAGTCACAACACCCGTGGCTGCTAAGTTAAACACAATATATTGGTCACTAAATTTCTTTGACCAACAGCATATTGTGATCGTGTCGTTTTGAACACCACCAACCTACATCCAAGGCAATTTTTTGATCAACCCAGTATCCCAAAAAAAAGTTATTTATCCCCACAGCAGATTTCCACAACCCGCGGCTGGCCTGATAAATCGGCGTGCACCTCGCAAACATGGAGGCCAGAGTCCTCGGCGAGTCGCATTACATCGAATCGCTGATCGAATCCAATCTCAAAAAAGGCCTTTCCATCACGATTTAAATGGGGTTTCAGAAAAGAAAAAATTTTCAAATAGGCTTGCAATCCATCTTCTCCTCCATCCAATGCCAGAATCGGGTCATGATTTTTCACTTCTCTCGACAGAGTCGAGATAATTTGATTCGCGATATAAGGGGGATTCGAAACAATAAGATCAAATTTTTTATCTATTGATTCCATCCATGACCCGCAAATGAACCTTGAACGCGACTCGACTTGATTCTGTCTAGCGTTCTTTCTGGCCGTTTGAGTGGCATCAAAAGACAAATCAATTCCCAATCCTTGTGCCTCTCTCAATTCACTAAGCAAGGAGATCAAAATACAACCTGAGCCGGTCCCTACATCTAAAATTGTTTCTGGCGGTTTTTCGGAATAAGCCGACAAAACCCGCTCAACCAGAATTTCAGTGTCAGGCCGTGGGTCAAGCGTCTCCGACGAAAGTTCAAATGGAAGTCCCCAAAATTCACGCTTCCCATAAACGCGGGATAAGGGCTTTCCTGAAAGACGGTCCCGAGCATCCTGTAGAGCACGTTCCCGTTCATCTCCCGCTATTGCAACTTCCCCAGAAGTTACCAGAGTAACAATGTCAAAGGGCGTACGCTGCTCAATAATTCTGCGCGCTTCCAGATCCGGTGAGTCAATGCTACCTCTGCTAGCCAGCATATCCTTAACCTCACGATATAACGATTTCAGAGTAAACGGCTTATCAGGGAACGCATCATCAGTATCGAATGCCATCGAATCAATTTTCCAGATCTGCTAGCGCTGCGGCCTGATCCTCAGCAATAAGAGAATCAATGATTTCATGAAGGGCCTCGCCACGAACCACATCTTCCAGCTTATAAAGCGTAAGATTGATACGGTGGTCCGTAACACGCCCTTGCGGATAATTATAGGTGCGAATGCGCTCCGACCGATCGCCTGAGCCGACCTGCCCTTTTCGATCTGCCGCACGCTCATCGGCCAGTTTCTGACGTTGATGGTCATATAAAATAGATCGCAGAGCTTTCATCGCCTTATCACGGTTTTTATGCTGAGATCGCTCTTCCTGACGCTCTACCACAACACCGGTCGGAATATGCGTAATCCTGATGGCACTATCCGTCGTGTTCACGTGCTGCCCGCCAGCCCCTTGCGATCTGTAAGTGTCTACTTTTAGATCTTTTGGATTAATCTCAATATCAACCTCTTCGGCCTCAGGCAAAACAGCTACAGTAGATGCAGAAGTATGAACGCGGCCTTGTGTCTCCGTTTTGGGAACGCGCTGTACTCGATGCACACCAGACTCAAATTTTAACTTTGAGAATACATTTTTGCCTGTAATCTCGGCAATAATCTCCTTATATCCACCAATATCATTCTCAGAAGACTCAACAATATTGATGCGCCAGCCCATTTTCCCGGCATAGCCCTTGTACATCGTAAATAAATCCGCAACAAACAAAGCCGCTTCATCACCACCCGTCCCGGCGCGTATTTCTAAAATCGCGTTCTTGGCATCAGCTTCATCCTTAGGCAAAAGAGCAAGCTTAATCTGTTGTTCCAATTCTGGGATGCATTTATCGAGACTTCGCATGTCTTCTGCCGCCATATCCTTCATCTCAGGATCGTCAAGAAGCTCGCCCAACGCTTCCTTTTCCTTTGTTGCTTGCGTTAACGCATCAATTGCCTCAACAACAGGCGAAAGCTCTGCATACTCCATAGACAGCTTTGTAAATTCATCACCACTCAAACCGCCAGCAGACATCAACGCCCCTAATTCTTCGTGACGTGTTTTTATGGACGACAATTTTTCCTGCATAGACATGGGGATTATACTCTTTGATTGGCCTTACTATACCTATTCATCTTGCGCGGCCTCTTTATCGTCTATCCCGGCCGCGGTTTCAAGGAGGTTTTCATCCGGCATAGGAGTTTGCTCCTGATTAAATTCCAATGTTCCGAGATAACTCGTATCAAGAGGAATGTTTTTTTGAACATCACCTAAGCTTCCCAGCGGCATAAGCGCGTTACCATCCAAAATAATTTCTACGCCCCCGGCATTGCCCAAAGACATAGTCAAACCGGGGCTGTCTGGAACAAAGTATTGATCGCCAGGGCTTAAGACACTAGAGACCACAGCCTCATTATCAGCATTCCTTATCTCGACCCAGCTTTTCTCTAAAATGTTCAGTACAATCCCCTTTTGTTGTATTGAATTCTCTTCCTCATAGCTTTCTGCATAACTATCCGTGACAAAGCTCTCATCACGGTCTGTCGGCATAGGCACGGCTTCCACCTGAAGTCTTGTAGAAATTTCCTTCGGCACCTCAGGCACGGCCCTCACTTCTCGGGGTTGATCGTTATATGTCTTATATCCCCAAACCAAGAGAATGATAAACACGACCAATATCGAAGCAAAAACAACCCATGCAGGTGGCGTTTTGGTTTCTGATGCAGCAACAGGAAAAACCAATTCACAACTCGGTGGCGTGGTATCCATATATTGTGCCTTAAACAAATGGACGATCTTGTCGCCATCAAGCCCCAGATATTCTGCATAAGTTCTAACAAAACCAATAGCATAAACGCGTCCTGGCAAGTTTGAAGTATCCCCACGCTCAATCGCTTCAATCTGAATCTCACGTATGCGCAACGCGTCCTCAACATCTAGAAGAGTTAGCCCGTAATGTTTACGCATGCGGCGTAACAGATCTCCGACCTCAATCTCGGAGTAATCCTGGAGCTCTTCCGGGAGTTGTTGCTGTTCTTCTTCCATAATGGGAAAAGAGTACTCTATCTGGCTCTATTCTTCCAGCCCATATGCAGCATGCAGTGAACGAACGGCAAGTTCTGTATAATCCTCATCAATCAAAATACTAATCTTGATCTCTGAAGTTGAAATCACATGAATATTAATGCTCTTTTCAGCAAGCGTTTTAAACATAGTGTTGGCCACGCCCGCATGGCTTCTCATTCCAATGCCAACAACAGAAATCTTTGAAACATTTTCATTCACCCGGATGTCAAGATCCTCTTTAAAGTCCGCCTCTTCCTTAAGTGTTTTGACCGCACGTTCCAGATCAGTGCGCGCAATGGTAAATGTCATGTCTGTTGTGTCATCATGTGAAGAGATGTTCTGCACGATCATATCAACATTAATCGCTGCTTTTGCAAGTGGATCGAAAAGTCTTGCCGCAACACCGGGAACATCTTTAATCCCAACAACAGTAATCTTGGCTTCACCGGTGTTATGAGCAATCCCACTGACGATTTCCTGTTCCACAATATTTTCCTCTTCTGTTACGATTGTACCTTTGAGATCACTACCAATATGCTCATCAAAACTTGATAAAACCTGTATTGGAACATGACACTTTGCTCCCATTTCCACCGAGCGCGTTTGCAAAACTTTGCTTCCTAGGGAAGCAAGCTCAAGCATTTCTTCATATGAAATTTTTTGAATTTTACGCGCCGTAGGGACAATGCGTGGATCTGCGGTATAGACACCTGTGACATCTGTATAAATATCACAACGGTCTGCTTTTAACGCAGCAGCCAAAGCGACGGCGGATGTATCAGAACCGCCGCGCCCCAAGGTTGATATCCGGCCAGCCTGCGTCACGCCTTGAAATCCTGGCACAACGGCCACTTCTCCACTATCAAGTCGCTTATGCAAAGCCTTACAGTCAATGCCTTCGATCCGTGCCTTACCGTGCACATCATCGGTCTTAATGCATATCTGCCAACCCAACCACGAGCGCGCACTAATGCCTCTTTTCTGCAACGCCATCGCCATCAAACCAGAGGTGACTTGCTCCCCGCTAGAGACAACAACATCGTATTCGCGTACATCATGCATAGGGCTGATTTCCCCGCAATACCCGACGAGCCTATTTGTCACACCTGACATCGCGGAAACAACAACGACAACCTTGTTTCCGGCCTTAGATTCACGCACAACTTTATCGGCTGCCTTTTCAATTTTTTCGATATCTGCAACCGAAGTACCGCCAAATTTCATAACGATAAGAGCCATAGGATTTCCGCTTATACGCGCCTTGTTTTTCTTGCCAAGCTTATCCATACTTAAGCTGACGCTAAAAATCAAAGGGTATTGTTATGCCAGAGTCCATCAAAACGAAAATAAGCACGATTGATTCAGTTGAAATCCATCATTTTGCAAAAGATTCTTCTCAGTGGTGGGATGAGGGTGGCCCTTTTGCGCCGCTGCACCGTCTCAACCCGGTGCGTATGGCATATATCAAGGACCAAATATGCAAACATTTCGATCTTAATGCCAAGAAACAAGAACCATTCAAAAAACTAGATATTCTTGATATTGGTTGTGGCGGCGGGCTTGTGTGCGAACCCCTAGCACGGCTGGGTGCAAATGTAACCGGAGCAGACGCCGATGAAAGTGCCATCGCGACAGCGCGACAGCACGCACAGAAATCAGGGGTGGAGATTTCTTATATTGCAGGAGATGCCGCTCAGCTCACAGAAGAATTTGATGTTGTGCTAGCCCTTGAGATTATTGAACATGTCAGCGATATTCCGGCTTTTATTTCTCTTTGCAAGCAACGATTAAAGCCCGGAGGTCTGCTTATCTTCTCCACGCTGAACCGCACTGCCAAATCTTATGCTCTTGGAATTATCGTGGCAGAGTATCTATTGCGATGGGTGCCTAAGGGCACACATAACTGGAAAAAATTTGTGAGGCCCTCAGAACTTGCGCAATATTCACGGCAAGAAAGTCTACACCCCGATAATATGACCGGCCTGATTTACAACCCCTTGAGTGGTGATTTCGCGCTTTCTGAAACTGATATAGATGTTAACTATCTGATGAGCTTCAAACAACAGGGGAAAGCCTGATTATGTCCGCTTTTTTTGTCACCGCAGTCCTTCTAGCCATGCTAGCAGTTCTTGGCGTCCTTGTTCTTGGTATTGTTTCAATGATCAAGGGCAGTGAATTCAATAAAAGATACGGTAATAAGCTGATGCGGGCGCGGGTCGGTCTACAGGCCCTTGCCTTGGTACTCATTGCTCTGGCATACTTCGCCTAGAGCAGCTGATTTCTTTTCCGACATTTGGAGTTTTATAAGCCCATGAAAATTCTTGTACCCATCAAAAGAGTTGTTGATTACAACGTTAAAATACGAGTCAAAGCCGACCAGAGTGGCATCGATCTTGCGAACGTTAAAATGTCTGTAAATCCATTTGACGAAATTGCAATTGAAGAGGCCGTACGCCTAAAGGAAGCAGGTAAAGCCAATGAGATCATTGTGGTCACTATTGGCCCTGAAAAGGCGCAGGAGCAAATTCGCACAGCCATGGCCATTGGCGCTGATCGGGGGGTGCTTGTTAAAACAGACACACCGATAGATCTGGGCGGAGTTGAACCGCTGGCCGTGGCCAAGACCCTCCAGAAACTGGTTGAAAAAGAAAGCCCAGATCTTGTGATCATGGGCAAACAATCCATTGATGATGATTCCAACCAGACCGGACAAATGTTGGCGGCTCTGCTCGGCTGGCCACAAGGCACCTTTGCGTCCAAACTTGAAGTTGGTGAAGGCGAGCTAAATGTCACCCGCGAAGTGGACGGTGGCCTGCAAACTCTGGCCTTAAAATTACCTGCAATTATCACCACCGATTTGCGTTTAAATGAGCCACGCTATGCCAAACTACCGGATATCATGAAGGCCAAGAAAAAGCCGATGGAGGTACTCTCGCCTGAGGAAATTGGCATTGACTACACCCCGCGCCTTGAAATCGTCAAAGTTTGCGATCCACCGGAACGACAGGGTGGTATAAAGGTCGAAAACGTCGATGCACTGATCGACAAACTTAAAAACGAAGCCAAAGTGATTTAGGAGAAAACATGAGCATTCTAATCCTAGCCGAACACGACAACCACCATATTCGTCCCGCTACACTGCATGCCGTGGGCGCAGCGCAGAAAATAAGCGACGATAATATTCATCTCCTCGTTGCCGGAGACAATTGTGATGGCGCAGCGCAAGAATCATCTCAAATTTCAGGTGTCTCTAAAGTTTTTAAGGCCGACGCGCTGGATCTTCAAAATCGTCTGGCTGAGAACGTCGCTCCTATTCTGGCTGATCTTGGCAAAAACTACAGCCACATTATCGCCCCTGCGACGACCTTTGGAAAAAACATCCTCCCGCGCGTTGCGGCCCTGATGGATGTGCAGCAAATTTCAGATGTCAGTGCCATCGAATCTGAAGACACATTCCAGCGCCCTGTTTATGCAGGAAATGCCCTTGCCACGGTGAAATCTTCTGATGCAATCAAAATTCTAACCGTGCGCACAACCAATTTTTCTCCGGCCGCAGCACAAGGCGGCAGTGCACCCATAGAAGACATAGCCTCTAAAGGAGATTCAGGATTGTCCAGCTTTTCAGGACAAGAACTCTCTAAATCAGAGCGTCCCGAGCTCACTTCCGCCCGCATTGTGGTGTCGGGTGGTCGGGGCGTCGGATCCAAAGACGACTTTGCATTAATAGAAAAACTGGCCGATAAACTCGGGGCTGCTGTGGGCGCATCACGTGCCGCAGTGGATGCAGGGTACGTGCCCAATGATTATCAAGTCGGCCAAACCGGTAAGGTTGTTGCCCCGGACCTTTATGTCGCCATTGGCATTTCCGGTGCCATTCAGCATTTGGCTGGGATGAAGGACTCCAAAGTGATCGTAGCCATCAACAAGGATGAAGAAGCGCCGATTTTTAATGTCGCTGATTTTGGCCTAGTCGCTGATTTATTTGATGCTGTGCCGGAATTAACAAAAAAGCTTTCATAGATTTTTATTCTTTATCAGTAGGAATTTTGAACACCGGGCGGCTGCCATCACGGTCGAATACGGAGTCCTGTGTATTAGCACCGTCAAAATTGGCCCCTTCGGTATTGGCCCCCGTAAAGTCAGCACCAGTTAAATCCGCATTGCTAAAATTTGCAAAAGAAACATCCGCATTTTTAAAAACAGCATTTTTCATTTTTGCATTTTCAAAATTTGTATAACGAAGTGTTCCCTCTTCAAAATTACAGGGATTAAAGCGATTTGTCCCCGCCCCCGCTCCAAACAATAGAGAAGAGCAATTTGCACCGCTAAGCTTGGCATGAGAGAAATTACATTTGATAAAAGAGGACCCACGCAGGTCGGCCTCCTCCATGTCGCAATCTCTAAAGTCCGAACCATCTAAAACCGCACTTTGTAACTGAACCTTATATAAATTCATACCAAAAAACTTGGCATTTAAAGCCTGAATCGCGGTTAGTTTTTCCATCTTCAAACTCTTCAAAGGCCGCATATCAATATCACTCAGATCGAGTTGATCGCCTGTCTGCCCTACACTTTTTATCCAGCGTCGATGCGTTTCTATCATCGTTGGCAATGAGCTATCCAGATCAGACACGGAAACGCCAATATTCTCATCCGTAACAGCCTCAGATAAATCAACATCCTTAGCCTTGATATCTTTCAACTCAACGCCTGTGAGAATTGCTGATTTCAGATTGGCGCCGCCAAGCTTTGCCCCCTCCATCTCGGCATCAGAAAGATTGGCTCCCTCCAAAACGGCACCACGTAAATCTGCCCCTGAAACATTGGCACTACACATTGTGGCATCAGAAAAATCCGCATGTGAAGCCATAGAACCAGTAAGCTTCGCACCACTAAGGTTTGCTCCGCTAAAATTCACCGCCTGCGCAGTATGTCCGGCGGCCTCTCCGGGCCCGGCAATACCACCCTTACGAAGATCAGCAGATTCCAGATCAGCCCCCTCTAGGTTTGCATTCTCAATCCTAGAGCCGCGTAAGTCAGCGCGCACAAAAACCGTTTGGTACAAATTAGAAAAACTGAGATCACAAGCATACAAACTGGCTTCCTGAAAATTTACAAAAGCTAGATCCATCCGCGCCATAGAACATCCGCTAAAATTCGCTTGCCGAAGATCTTTTCCATTAAGAGAAAGGCCGGAAAGGTCCGCATTAGAAAGAATCGCACGTCGGCCACCAATGCGGCCCTCTAAAAAGCGATTATGAAGACTGACAAGCGCATCAAGCTGATCTTGCGTTATACTCGATAAAGATTCCTGCTCTGGGGGCATGAAAAACGTGTTCCTCGTATTTTGATTGCATGCGTTCTTTATTGGAACATCGCAATAAACCTACAAAACACTACCACATAATGTCTTAAAAAAATGCATACAGAAACGGAATATACACAGTTCACAGTTTCTACTATTTAACCTTGGCCACATAATCAAGGAATTCAATGATATCCGGAGCATCCCAAACGGCAGAGCCGTATATCTGGTAGTGAATACGTCCGCGTTTATTAATGATATATGTCACGGGAAGCTTTTCTAGTGGTAAAGACTTTTGTAAATCCGCCTGTATATCATGATATTGTGCAACACGGCCTAGCTGGTAGCGATCTATAAAAGCAATCAGCTTTTCTATGTCCTTACGGGAATCAATAGACACAGCAATTACATTCCAGTCTTTACCGAGATAGTGCTGCTGTAAGTTCTGTAGACGTGGAAGCTCTTCAATGCAGGGACTACACCATGTTGCCCAAATATTTAGAATGAGGTGCTTACCCTCGAAATCTTTCAAACTCAAAATCGTTCCCTTTGGTCCGGCAAACTTCACATCTGGCAAATATTGCGTTTTAGTATATTTGTTGATAACTTGAAAACGTGTGTTCACCGTGCTTTCAAGGCGCTCTAAAACCATGGTATTGCGCATCCCATACATCATCCATCCTGTTGCAAGGACTAGAAAGATGCCAATAAACAATCCGTATTTATAGAAGAATGTACCATGCATTTATTAATACCTACGTTTATACGATGAGCGTTTTATTACGCCATCAGGTTTTTTGGGTTTCATTTTATAAAACAGCACGATAAAAAGATAATAATCAAAGGATATATTTATGAGAATAAAAAAAGGATCACTTTCCCCCACTCTGCTTGCTTGCTTTGTTTTATTAAGCCTGAGCGCCTGTGGCGTAAAGCCGTCTTCTGTCGAGCCACCGGAAAAAGTGCAAGAGACCCCTTTTCCGCGCACTTACCCCGCCCCATCAACGCAACATTAGGGTCTAAAAGCGCAACATGGAAGGATTTACCACAAAAAATAACACACTATATGCGGATCGTATCCCATTGCTTGATATAGCAGAGCTAGGTGGAACGCCATCTTACGTCTACAGCGCATCAATTATTCGAAAGCAATTCAAGGCCCTTCAAGAAGCTTTTCACACAACACTGCCTGCGGACAGGCAACCTTTGTTGTGCTACGCCTGTAAGGCCAATGCCAACATTGCGATCCTCAAAATTCTCAAGAGTTTAGGGTGTGGGCTAGAAATTGTCTCCGAAGGTGAGTTGTTTCGAGGGCTAAAAGCTGGATTTCAGGGGGAAAAGATTATTTCCACCAGCTTTGGCAAAAATGCCCAGGAAATAAAAGCCTGCCTAAGGGCTGAAATTCTGCAATTCAACATTGAATCCCCTGATGAGCTTGCGCATGTTAACAAATATGCTGGTGAAATGAATAAAAAAGCCACTGTTTTGTTTCGTTTGAACCCAAACGTCACGGGCGGCGGTCACAGCAAAATATCAACCGGACGAAAAGAGGATAAATTCGGCAACAGCGCCGAGGATATTTTGGCGCTTTATAAAACGGCACAAGAAGACATGGAACATATTGAGCCGTGCGGTGTATCTATTCACATTGGCTCTCAGGTTTCCACAGTGGAATCCTTCAAGCCTGCCTTTGAACGACTAGCGGAGATTGTGAATACCTTGCGTGCGAAAGGACATACGGTTTCAAGACTTGATATTGGAGGTGGCTTTCCTATTGTCTACAAGGATGAAAACCTACTTAATCTTAAGGCCTATGCGAGTTGGGTGAATGACATTATTGTGCCGCTGGATACACAAATCCAAATGGAGCCAGGTCGCTATATGGTTGGCAACGCTGGTGTTTTGCTTACCAGAACTCTTTACATCAAACGCACAAAAGTAAAGACATTTCTTGTGCTGGATGCGGGTATGAATGACCTGATCCGCCCAACACTCTATGAAGCATGGCATAATATCCAACCTGTCAGCAATCTGGATCGTGAACAGGTCGGTTACGATGTCGTCGGCCCAATTTGTGAGAGTGGCGATATTTTTGCAGCAAATCGTATGCTACCGAAAGTTAAGGAAAACGAATTGGTTGTCCTTCATACTGCTGGCGCATATGGCTTTTCAATGGCCTCGAACTATAACAGCAGGCCTTTTCTTGCCGAAATAATGGTTGATGGTGACAATGTCTCCATTATTAGAAATCGCCAAACTCTGGACGAGATGACACAAGGTGAATCCATTCCTGCATGGCTTTAGTCTGTCTTTCACGTTAGAAATCATGATGTGCTCTATCTAAAAAACATGATATCTTACCGATATGATTGACCCCCTAGACCACAGAAACCGTCCGCTATTAAATATCTTGGAACGCAAGAAGCGTAGCGCCTACAGGGTTCTTTTTCTTGAGAATCTAACCCTTTATCTCTGGCGCCCTGTTTTCTGGTGCATTTTTTTCTCAGGTCTTTGGCTTCTGGAGATGCCGCAAATCTTTGGCCTTTTCGGCAGCATTTTTTTCTCCCTGTTTTTCTTCGTTGGATTTTTCTATTTTGTTCGAAAAGATTTACTGGGGTTTCGTTGGCCAGATACGACGCAGATTGATCAAAGGCTAGAGCACAGCAGCGCATTAAAGGCCGGGCAACTAGCAGCGCTAGATGATACGCTTGCCAATCCGAAGAAAAACCTGACACGTAATCTCTGGGAACGTGCACAGAAAAAAACGCTCTCTCTACTCTCTATCTTAAAATCCCCTCATCCCCGCGCCCTTTTAGCCCGACAAGACCCATTCGGCTTTCGCCTGCTTGCCTTGCTTGTTCTCGCGGCTGGAATTTTTGTTTCCGGTCCAGAATGGCCTGAGCGTCTGCGCTCTGGATTGATGCCAATTACGCCCATGACAGCTCTTTCAGCTGGTACATCGGGTGTGGATATGTGGATTAAAGCTCCTAAATATACAGGCCTCGCCCCCCTACATCTCAATGGATCAGGCTATTTCGAAGATATTCTTGAGATTCCAGAGGGCAGTATACTCAAAATTCGCCTTTCAAGCATTTTTGGGCGTTTTTTCCCACCTGTTCTTCTTGTTGACGGCAAAAAAACGGCGCTCGATTATCTAGATAAGGGAATGTATAGCCTAGAAATTCCCGTGCCTAAAGACAATACGCGACTCATGATCCGACAACTTTTTATCCCTCGTGCCGTATGGAAATATGTTTTTATCGCCGATGCACCGCCGTCAATCGGGCTCAGCTCCTCAAATGAACCTTATACATTACTCCCGAACGGGCCTGTGCGCTTTATGCTCACCATTTCCGATGATTATGGAGTTACAGAGCTGGATGCTAAGGTTAATCTCGATGATATAGTTGACGATAAACCCATTGGTGATCCTTTTCAGGAAACACGCTTTGTGATGTCTCCAGCTGCACAAGACTTTGACATACAGCCCGTTTACAATCTGGCCTGGCATAGCTGGGCTGGACTTCCTGTTACGTTCACTTTTGAGGCTCGTGATCATAAGGGACAAAGCACTACACTAGCCCCTGTGGCGCTGGTCCTGCCGGAGCGCGAATTCCAACATCCTGTCGCCAAATCCCTCATTGCGATGCGCAAAAAACTGTCTTGGGGAGGGGAGAACGATTTTCTTCAGCTCGCACGAGATTCAGAAACGCTTCTGACGACGCCGCATTTATTCCAGCATAACCTTGTTGTGTTTATGAGCATACGAACAGCCAGCTCACGTCTTTATTACGCGCATCAGTCTCCGTTTGACAGCCCTCTTGAAACGGCAAAAGAAATTATTGACCAACTATG
>Ga0316201_10002088_pt1 | contig 14052 bp, 13 predicted proteins | sample CS6wburrow_MG_FD_204516 | JGI IMG/M metagenome (GOLD analysis project Ga0316201, IMG submission 204516) | Coastal sediment microbial communities from Delaware Bay, Delaware, United States - CS-6 worm burrow | ecosystem: Environmental > Aquatic > Marine > Coastal > Sediment | place: USA... | reverse complement strand
TTGTTATAGTACATGACGATGGTGCTGCGCTGAAAAGGAATGCCCCAGGTTTTTCCGGCTGTACGCCCGTTTTCCATCAGTGCCGGATAAAAAGAGTCCAGCCAGGCCTTTTCTTCGGCTGTTTCCACCACGTCGTCGAAGGCAACAATGGCGTCCTGTTCGATCATCTCATAGATGTCGATGGAGAACATCACCGACAGCTGGGCCGGCTGACCGCTCTTCAAGGCGGCCAGTGCTTTGATGCGCGCATCATTGTAATTGCCCGCATAGATGGCCTTAACCGTGATATCCGGGTTTTCCTTCATGAAATCGTCCACGATGCCGTCAACGACTGTGGTCAGCGGACCGCCAACGGCCACCGGATAATACATGGTCAATTCTGTGGCGGAACCAGCTGTGACGGCCGCAATCAAAAACGCCGTCGCCATCGCCCCAATGCAAAGCCATTTGATTCCTTTGAACATAATGCTCCTCCTCTTTTTCGATCGGGTTCGAATTGGTTGTCCGCCGGAAAGCGGACCGGGTTGCCATTTTTCAGGTCCACGCAATCAAGATTACACCTGTTGTGGGTCATCGATTCGGATGCCATCGGCCCCAAATCGGTGAACCGCCTCTTCAGACCAACTGACATGCAGCTGTTCGCCGGGGTTATAACGGCGGTGGCCATCGACCTTGCCAAACAGCGTTTGCCCGCCATGGGCCAATCGCAGAACGGTTTCGGCGCCCAGATAATCGGTCGCAGAAACGCGCACCGGCAGGCCAATGTGCCCCACCCGGACATGTTCAGGCCGCACCCCGATATACCCGTCGGTAAGCCTATCCGCCGGCAGGGTGCCGCCGCAGGCAACGGCCAATGCGGAGCGCTCTTCAATCAGATCGAGTTTCAACAGGTTCATGGGAGGCGACCCCATGAACTGAGCGGCAAAGGTCGTCCGGGGAAGCTCGTATAGTTCGTGGGGGCGTCCTATCTGTTCAACCCGTCCTTTTTTAAGCAGAACCACCTGATCGGCCATGGTCATGGCCTCCACCTGGTCGTGGGTGACATATACCATGGTCAGGCCCAGCTTTTGCTGCAGGGAGCGGATCTCGTCACGCATTTCCGCCCGGAGTTTGGCATCCAGGTTGGACAGCGGTTCATCCATGAGACAGACCCGCCGCCGCGACACAATGGAGCGTGCCAGCGCCACCCGCTGCCGCTGTCCGCCAGAAAGCTGGGCAGGCTTGCGGTTCAGCAGCTCTTCGAGGCCGACCATGCGTGCAGATTCATCGAGACGGGAATGCCGCTCAGACTGAGAAATTCCGCGCACTTTCAGTCCGAAAAGAATATTTTCCTGGACATTGAGATGAGGGAACAGCGCATAGGACTGAAAAACCATCGAGACCCCGCGCTTGGCCGGGTCCATGTGGGTCACTTCGTTTCCACCGATGGCGATGGATCCTGAGGAAACATTTTCCAGGCCGGCAATCAGGCGTAGGATGGTGGATTTGCCACAGCCGGAGGGACCCAGCAGCACCGTCAGGCTGCCTTCGGCAACCGTAAAAGAGACCTGATCAACGGCAACAACCAGACCCCATTGTTTGGCCAGTTCACGGATATCGATGCGGCTCATGGGGACGTCTCTCCTTTGCAGACGATCAGCTGGGGGTCGGAATTTTCCAGCGATGATCCAGCGGCTCTTTGGAAACGATTTCAGGCGTGGTAACGATGCTGAAAGCCAGAGACACACCGTCGGGCACATGGCGGGCTTGGCATGACTGCTTAGTGTCTGGCTTCACAAATAGGCCACATTTCCTGGAAGGTTCATCCACTGAACACCACCGTGGAGGCGCCGGGCCATCCCCCGATCACATAGCAGATTCAAATCTCGGCGAATCGTCTGGGTGGTCACGTTAAAGTAAGTGGCGAGGACTTCCACGCGGATGAAATCCTGCTGGCGGACCATTTCGGCAATCTGCGCCTGGCGTTCGGAAAGAATCATCGATTGGCTTAGGAAACGGGTTGATCATCGGCTTTCATTTGAACATATATTGAATGGGATGACAATATTGAACCGCTGTAATATTAATCATTGATTATTTGATTTTCATTGGTGCTTGATTAATTTTCAGTCAGAAATGAACATTCCCCAGCGCAAGCGGCGGGGAATGCGCTCGCTATCGCGGTTCAAATGAAACTTGAAAATTACAGAACCAATGTGCGAACCGCTATAAAAGCGTGTCGGGTGCAAAAAAAAACATGCGCCGCGGGGACGAATTCACTATGATCGCGATAGGGTCTTAGCAACATCGAAATGCCACTAACCATTTAAAATAAAAAGTATTTTGTTAAATTGCACGAATAGTTTCAGACGGCTGAATCTCCCAGACCACTTAATGTCGGCATAGTATCTATTGGAATTTTTTTTGCATGTATCGGGTTTGGTAAGGTTCCGACTCCGTCCCCGACAGGTTCCTTTACCGGAGGCGTCCATTTTAACGCATACCCGAATCATTAAAGGAGCACCATCATCATGAAGCAACAGAGCGAATATCTCCGCCTTTTTCTGGATGTCACCAAAGCCATAACCGCCTCTTTGGACCCCAAAGAGGTCTTCGATCTAATCGTTACCAAGATTCCGCCAGTCCTACACGTGGATGCCGCAACCATCCGCCTGCTTGATCCGACCCGTCAGAAGCTGGCGTTGGAGGCTGCCTCGGGATTGAGCGACACCTACCTGAACCGCGGGCCTATCGATGCCGAGGAAAGTGTTTTATCGGCCTTGGAAGGAACGCCGATTGCCATTTGCGACGCAGCCAACGATCCCCGCATCGATTATCCCGACGCTGCGCGCCAGGAAGGCATCCAGAGCATACTGGTGGCCCCCATTCCCATTCGCGGAAAAATCAACGGAATCCTTCGGCTGCTCACCCGCACCCGGCGAGAATTCACACCATTGGAGATCGAATTCGTCGCCGCCCTGGCAGAGCAGTGCGGCATCGCCATCGAAAATGCGCGGATCCATGACGAGCAGCAGCGGCAGTTGAACTACTTCAAGGCTGTCTGTGAAATCAGCCGGAGGATTGGGGAAACCCGGCAATTGGACACGATTCTCGACTTGATTGTCTCCAGGCTGCCTGAAGTGATGAACATAAAAGCATGCACGATCCGCCTCATCGAATCAACAAAAGGGAAGCTGGAACTCAAGGCCGCTTATGGATTGACCAGGAACTATCTGGAGCGGGGGCCGTTGGATGATGAAATGGCTACCTATTTTATCCTCAAAGGTGAACCGGTGGTCATTCCGGACGCCACTACCGACATCCATACGCTCTATCACAAGGAGGCAGCAAGCGAAGGGGTCGGCAGCATCCTTGCCGTGCCCATTTCGGTCAAGGGAGAGCCCATTGGCATGATACGACTGCTCGCCGCTGAAGTTCGATTTTTCTCCAGCGCCGATATCAACTTTGCCATGACCGTTGCCGAGCAAGGTGGCGTGGCCATACAAAATGCCATAGACTATCAAAAGATGAAGGACCTTCTCGACGAATGCAAAACATCCAAACCACCCCAATCATAAGCCACCACCGATTCTCCTTTGCCTGCTGTGATGAATGTAACCATTGCCGTTAACGACGCTCATTATCGATGGTGCAACGCGACGCAGGCATATCGGCGTACCGATTGGACAGGAAAAACGAACTTTACTGAAGGCAATAGAACCAAGATGAAAATGCGAAAAATAACTTCCCTGACGGCCGGACTCTCATTTCTTCTGATGCTCTTGACCAGTGTGATTCTGTACATCGTACCTCAAGGGAGGGTGGCCTACTGGGCGGACTGGCGGCTGTGGGGGTTATCCAAGTCCGATTGGGGCAACATTCATATCAATATGGGTTTTTTTTTCCTTGCCGCCCTGGGTTTACACATCTACTACAACTGGAAAGCGATCACCGCTTACCTCAAGGACAGGGCGCGCCAGATGAAGGTCTTCACCCCTGATTTCAACGTCGCACTGATCATCACGGTCGTTGCTGCCTTGGGCACCTATTTTATGGTCCCGCCCTTTAGCTGGGTGATCACATTGAGTGAGCAAATCAAAGACGGGGCCGCTGCGAAATACGGCGAGCCCCCCTACGGACATGCCGAACTGTCATCACTGAAGACGTTCACCCAGAAACTGGACCTGGATCTTACCAAAAGCATGCACCTGCTCGAATTGGCCGGCTACACGGCCGAGGACGATCAGGTGACCCTGGCGGCATTGGCCAAACGCCACGGGGTTCCACCCCAGCAACTATACCAGACCATTCAGACGGCGCTGAAAAAAACGGCTGACAATGATGCCGGCGCCGGGAACCTTCCCGATTCCCCACCGCCGGGAACAGGCAATCTTCTGCTGGCCGATTTCTGCGCCCGCTACAACTTGAACCTCAAACAGATCCTCCGCGATCTGAATGCGCAGAACATTGCCGCTTCAGCCGACATGTCGTTCAAACAAATCGCTTCAGAAAAGGGTCTCGGATCCACGGATCTATACGAAATAATCAAAACGCTGGCCAAACCGCTTTGATGCCGCACGCATGTGTTGCGCTCGCGCGCGCTTGGTGCCATGGCAGCCGCAACTTTCATATGAACGTTGCGGCATGAGGGGACGGACTTAGGTTGCAACCAGGGGAAGGCCCGCATTCGACCAAGCGAAAATCCCGCCGGCCAGAGACTTGACACGCGAATAGCCTGCCTGGCGCAGGATGCTGGCAGCGATGTTGGAGCGATAGCCGCTGCCGCACTGCAGCACCATCTCTTCATCCTTTTTAGCATCGGGCAATTGGTCGGCGAGAATGTCGGACAGGGGCAGATGCTCCGCCCAATTGATCCGGCTGGCGCTCCATTCGGCCGGCGTGCGCACATCGATGATGCGGACATTGCTTTCTTCCAGACGCGCGGCCAGCTGCTGGGGTGAAATCTGCTCCAGCTGGTCCACAGCCCGGCCGCTCATCAACCAGGCCATGATCCCGCCGGAAAGATAGCCGAAAATCAAATCGTATCCAATGCGATGCAGTTCGGTGACCATGCGATCGTAATCCTCGCGGTCATCCACCACCAACAGAAGTTCCGCCTCGGGGTCCACCACCATGCCAACCCAGTTGGCCAATTGTTTTTCGAATCCGATATTGATGCTGCCAGGGATATGAAAGCCGCCGAAGGCGGCTGAATCGCGAGCATCGATGATGGTTGCCCCGTCGGCAACCATCTCTTCGAACTGCTTGGGGGTCAGGCTTTTGTCAATGGGACAGGCGTCCAGGGTGGCCGCCCCGTTCAGGTTGGTCTGGATAATGTGTGAAAAACTTTTCGGCCGGACCGGAAACGCCGACATCACGTCCTTTTTGAATGCCTCGAAAGACGCGAACTGCAGCATGGGGTTGGCCCGTCGTTCGTAACCGAGCGTCGAACTTTTCTTGGCGCTCATCCCCCGACCGCAAAGCGATCCCTCTCCATGGGCAGGGAAGACCTCCAGATGGTCCGGGAAGTCGGTCAGTTTGAGGTACAGGCTGTTGTAGAGATTCTCGACCTGCTCGTCGAGAATTTCTGCGCCGGGCAGGTCCGGCCGACCGATGTCGCCGACGAAGAGCAGGTCGCCGGTCAGCAGCATCTGGGGCTCCTCTGATCGCGCTTTATCGGTGACCAGCAGCGAGACGGCGTTGGGGGTGTGTCCCGGGGTATGCAGGACTTCAATTTTTGCTGCCCCGAGCTCGAACACATCCCCTTCCTTGAGATCCTTATGCCGATATTCCACCGGTGCGCTTTCATGGATGTATATGTCCGCCCCGGTGGCCAAGCGCAGCTCCTGGTCTCCGCTGACGTGATCGGCGTGAACATGGGTATTGATCACATGGGTGATCTGCATCCCCTCTTCCCGGGCGATGGTCAGATAGTCCTGCACATCGCGTTTCGGATCGACGACGGCCATGGTCTTGGCACGCGGGCAGCCGATGACATAGGAAAGACAACCTAAGCCGGGTACGGCAATTTGATTGAAATACATGCAAGACTCCTTTTTTTCTAACCTCTAGTCGAACGCCATGCTGGTCTTCCACTCCTTCCAGACGTTGCCGACCAGATCCGGTCCCGGTTTGAGGGTCAGCTTCCCGGGCCGCCAGCCGGATGGTGTCGCTTCGGCGCCTTTGGTTTTTCTGACCAGCTGGAAGGCCTGAACCTGGCGGAGGGATTCCTGGACGTTGCGGCCCACTGGTGGTGTCAGCACCTCGTAGCCCTGGACCACGCCGTCCGGATCGATAATGAAGCGGCCCCGGTTTTCCACACCGGCACCCTCGTTATACACCCCGAACAATTTTCCCACTTTGCCGCCGGCATCGGACAACATGGGAAAGGGGACGCCGCCATCGACCATTTTGCTCAATTCGTGGTCGTCCCACATCTTGTGAACAAACATGCTGTCGATGCTCATGGAGAGCAGTTCCACGCCCAGTTTCTGGAATTCAGGATATTTTTCGGCGACCGCCGAAATCTCGGTCGCTCATACAAAGGTGAAATCGCCGGGGTAAAAGCAGAGCAAGACCCATTTGCCCAGATAGTCGGACAGTTTGACGTTAATGAATTTTCCCTTTTGATATCCAGGTGCCACAAAGTCCGGCGCTTTTTCGCCCACATGAATCATTTGCATCTCCTCCTTGATTGGTGCGGTTGTCTCCTTGGCGGTCTCCGGGACCGCCTCTCCAACGGGTCCTCCAGTGGGTCGGGCACACCCGACCGGCAGCTCTTCTGCCATCGGTTCTCCTTTCGTTGATGGTTTTTATGGGAATATGCTCTTTTTTTAGCCGTGTTTAACCCGGATGTCAAACGACAAAATGACATCCGCTGACAATCCAAAAATTGCCCGGACACCCACCCCAGACTCAAAGAAAGACGGGAGGATGACCGGGCAATCGGTTCAGGGCGTCGCCGGATTAATTTTCGGCTTTATAGCCCATGGGCAGCCGCTTGAATCGGCCGCCGGTGAGAATCGGGTCGCCTTTATAACCCAAGGCCTTGAAGTCGATATAATCCGTAGTGCCCACCAGGTGGCTCACATCACGACCCTTGGCGGCCATGTAGGAAAAATCGGTGCCCCGGTGAGCGATGGTCTTGAAATCCACATTTCGGCTGTCCTGGTGGCAGCGGTTGCAGGTTCGTTCACCCTTGAGGCTGTCGTGACACTGCACGCAGGAGAGCGCCGATTCCGCAGGCATGACCTCGTGTTCGACGCCCCAGTACATATTGGTGGTAATCCATTCGTACTTGCCGCTGTATTTCATATCTGCCGCCTTCATGCCGTCCACAAAGGCTTTTTGCCAGTCACGGTGCTTCCAGTAGGCCGTCTTGTCCTCCTTGTTTCGGGGAAACAGATGGGGGATGAGCAGGTGCTTGTATTCGGCGTCGACGGCCTGAACCCCTTTCATGATTTTGAACGGCGAGATTTTCGAGTTGGGATCGTTGATCGATCCGACGGGTTCGGAGATGTTAACCTCGGCCTGGGTCAGGTCCAGCTGATCTCCCAGGAAAACCCGCTTCATGAATCCGCCGTACCACGCATAGACCGGCTTAGCTGACTCTTTCCAGACAAACTCGCCCTTTTTCCAATTGTAGTCCGGCATGCCGTACTTGTCTTTCTTCGGCTTTCGTTCCTTGTCACCCGCCTTAGACCAGTCCCAGAAGGTCTTGGTGGGCTTGCACTTGGCGTATACCGGCGCATGACAGGTGGTGCAGGCAATCGTGTCGCTGTGCTTGTTCAGATGGTGATCCAGCAGGTGCTCTCCGTAGTGAGGCGTGTCCGAGTGGCAGTTGGTGCACGACATGCTGCCTTCCACCACCGGCACCGAAGAACTGCGCCCGGCAATCTTGTGGTTGCGGGTACGGTGGCACTCCGAGCATTGGAAATCGAAACCGCCCATGTGGACGTCACAGTTGCGCTCCGGATGAAGGAGCTGGCGGGAGAGATCGGCGTGTTTGACGGCTTCGCCGCCGCCGCCGTTGAAGTGACAATCCCCACAGGTTTTGCGGGAAGTGCGGCCTACGCTTTTGGCCACCGCCACCAGATCCACGTCGGGATCGGGCATACCGGCGGCAGTGGGGGTTTTCTTGTAGGTGCCGGTGCGATCATGGCACACCAGGCAGTCGATCTTGGTCATATCGGTAAAATCAAAATTGGCGTCTTTCCATCCATAGCCGGCGTGACAACTGGTGCAACGAGCCTCGTTGCTGATGATGCTGATTCAGAAGTTGTTCGTGGCAATGGTGGCTTTACCAAGATCGACCTCCTTTCTATGATTCAGGGTGTATGGAGAAGGCCCTTTCCACAGCCAGTGGGCCGACTTGAGCATATCCTCGCCGGCCGGTGTGTGGCAGCGCAGGCATTCGCTGGTGACCTGGGAGGGCTCGGGATTGGCCGCCAGCTGAATGTGCTCCTTGTGGTCGGGCACGTTTTTGCGGTGGCAGCCGGCGCAGTCGATGGGGCCTTTGTTCATTTCTTGATGGCACCCCATGCACTGCTGATGGTAGGCCGCCTTGAGGCCCAGCCGTTCGGGGTGATCCATGTTGAATGGTTCCTGGTGGCAGGCCGAGCAGCGGGCGGTTTCCGATGCGGCTTCGTCCAGGGGCCGGTAGTGGTGGCACAGGGCGCAATCCCTGGTGACCACGGCATGTTTGGAATGCATGAAGCGCACCGGTCCGTAGTGATCCTCGGTTTTTCGGATGATGGGACTGTCGAGCAGAAAGTACCGTTCTGTCTGATCATTGACACTCAAGCCCATATCCCGCAGCCGCTGCTGCCGGCACAGCCGGCATTCGTCCATCACCGCTTCGACAAAAGGAACGACTTCCTCGGCCCGTTTTTTGGCCGCCTCCTGATCGGGCGCGGTCCAAACCACCGCTGCCGGTGCCGCCGCTTCATCCGGCGACGGGTTGGCCGCCAGGGCCGGACTGCAGTAAAGCACCCCGGTCAGGGCGGCGGTGACGATCAAAAGAACACCCGGTCCTGTTCTGGTCATGCAGACACCTCCTGTTCCGGTTTATTGAGCACCGGTAAATAGGTTACGATGAAGCGATAGACGAACATCAGCGCCGCGATCAGCCCAACGGTGACCAACACCTCGCCGATGGCCGGAAAATAATTGGCTTCGCTGATGGGGGGACGATATCCCACGACAAACACGTTGATCCGGTTGACCAGCACGCCGCCCACGATCATCGTGCAGGCAATGAACAATGCCTGGCGAGACCGGCGCAGTTGCGGCGACAGCAGCATCAGCCAGGGCACGATCACTCCGAAAAGCACTTCGATGATGAAGGCATTGGTCTGGGCTGTGCCGTCCAGCAAATACACATAGGTGCCGCGAACCACCATGTCGCCCACCTTCAGCGCCAGGTAGAGTCCCAGCAAAAAAATGGTGATTCGGGTCAGCGGGGTGAGGATTTTCATCTCCCCGTCCAGCTTCAAAGACGTGGTGGCCAGGGTCGCCTCGAACACCACCATGGGATAGCCCACGGCGATGGCCGAGACCAGGAAAAGCAACGGCAGCATGGGCGTGTACCACAGCGGGTGCAGCTTGGTGGGGGCAATCAGCATCAGCGACCCCAGGCTGGACTGGTGCATGCAGGAAAGCACCACGCCGGCAATGATGAAAATCCACATGATCCGGGGCAGGATGGTGTCGGCCAGCTTGAGCAGCCCGTCAACCGGCCCATTGAGGGCGGCCAACGGCCCGGGCAGGTTCACCCGGCCCTTGAACCGCTCCACCACGATGGGAAGAAACTCGAGGTAGAGCACGTTGAGGTAGAGCATGACGCACATGGCCACTTCAAAAAGAACGGATGTGGGGTTCCAATACAACAAGGGCTTCCAGATGGCCCAGGAGCGGCCGATGTCCACCAGCAGCCCCAAAACCACAAATGTATAACCGAGTACGGCTGTGAGCAGAGCCGGCCGAACCACCGCCTCATAATAATGCCGCCCGATGATGTGGGCCAAAAACGCCGTGGTGAAGCCACCGGCGGCCAGGGCCACCCCCGATGCCACATCAACCCCGATCCACAATCCCCAGGGCCGTGCGGTGGTCAGATTGGAGACGTAGCCGATGCCGCCGATGAATCGGGCCGCGATGGCTGCCGCACCGGCCGCCATGAGAACAGCCAGCACAACCACTCCGGGAGTCCAGAATTTCGCCTCGATAGGCGCTGCGTGATGGGTCATTGACCGCCTCCTTCCTTGCCATTGTCGGCCCGGTCACCCTTGTCCTTGGAGGCCCACATGACGCCGCCGAGCATGCCGAACAGCACGATGGGGGACCACAAGTAACTGAACAGGGAATGTTGGATACTTTCGGCCAGCCGGGGCAGGGGCGTTTCCGGCAGCGCGTTGAAACCTACCTTTTCAAAGGGCACGCCGGACAGGTACATCCAACTGGTGCCGCCCACCTCCTTTTCGCCGTATATATGATCGATGTAGCGCCCCGGGTTCTTTTTAATGCGCTGCCGGGCAACGTCGATCAGGTCGTTTCTGCGTCCGAAGGTGATGGCCTCAACCGGGCAGATTTCGGCACATCCGGGAAGCTTGTTTTCAGACTGTACCCGTTCATAACAGAAGGTGCACTTCATCACCCGCGGCGTAATGGGGTCGTGGTACTCGTATGCCGGGATCTCAAAGGGGCATGCCACCATGCAGTAGCGGCAGCCGATGCATTTGGTGACATCGTAATGGACCGTGCCATTCTCTTTTTTGGTCAGAGCACCGACAATGCAGGCCGAGGCGCACGCCGGGTCCTGGCAGTGCATGCACTGCAGCTTGACGAAAGTGGGCACCAGCTGGTCCCGTTCATCGATCTCTCCCGAGACATGACGGTTGATCACCGTGTAGGACCGTTCATCCGGCCGGCGCTTTTTATCCAGCAGCGTGAGATCGTCAAAGGCCCGGTCCGGCGGCGGCAATGCGTTGACCCGGTTGCAGGCTTCCTCGCATTTGCGGCAGCCGATGCACCGGGTCAGGTCCACCAGACAACCGACCGGATCGGAAGGCGCTCTGGATTGCCAGGCATGGGCGGTGCCACCGGATCCGGCCACCGCAGCGCCGGCTGCGGTCACCAATTTGAAAAAATCACGTCTGTTCAACCCCATAGACCCTCCTCGATTACTCGTTAGTGGTGACGGATACCCGCCACCGGCGTCCGCTTGTCGCTTTTTTTCCAAAACTGCCGGATCACCTTTTGGTTACCCGGATGCGATAGTCCGTATGTGTTCGAAATACGTCAAAATCCACCTCTGCTTGGCTGCTGAGGAGCTGCTGCAGATTTCCGACAACATCCGCATCGTTAATCGTGGCCAGCATGTCGTCCCCCGGCTGCATGTCGTATACGGCCTGGTTGAATTTGAGGACATTTACCGGCCAGGGAAGGTTCTCAAGATGGATATGAAGATGCCGGCCCATGATGCTTGATTTCCCTGGTCTTGGGTTCGGATTGCCACAACCCTGTTTTTCCGGATCATAGAATAACAAAAAGCGTGCCGCTCCCGACCATTTTTGCTTATTATGATATCTATTTGTTATTTCTATTAAAAATTTGATGCCGAAAGAATGGCATAAAAAAGTGTTTAAACACTGTTTAAACATATGATAAGAACTTAAACACCTGTTTAAGCACGGTAGCAGGTCGCCGGAAGACAATCACACCAAACGCGGAAAAGGACACCCAGGCATGGCGATAAAAGATATCAATCGGCATTGGGAGCGTGTGATCAACACCATGAATGAAGCGCTGCTCATCATCAGCGAGAAGGGCCGAATCCTGTCGGTCAACCGGTCCTTCGAAGAGATGACCGGGTATACGGCCAATGAGGTGTCAGGTCAACCCTGTACGGTGCTGGCGTGCCAGGCCTGCGAAATGGCCATCAACAGCCATGGCGACGGGTGGTGCAAGTTGTTCGAACCCGACCAGCCGGAAATGCGCCGTTGCCGCTGCACCATCAAAAAAAAGGACGGAACTTTTTTGCCGGCGCTGAAAAATGCATCGGTCCTGCGAGATGAAGACGGGGCGTTGCTGGGGGCGGTGGAGACCCTGACCGATTTGAGTGAAATTGACCGCTTGGACCGAAAGGTTGAAATTCTTTCCCGCCAATTGGACGACAACAGCGGTTTCGGGGGAATCATCGGCAACAGCGAGGAAATGAAGGCGGTCTATGCCATCATCGAAAAGGCGGCGATCAGTGACGCGCCGATTATTATTTTCGGAGAGAGCGGCACCGGAAAAGAGTTGGTCGCCAGAGCCATCCATGAGCGTGGAAAACGAAACGGCGGCCCCTACGTCCAACTCAACTGCGCGGCGCTCAACGAATCTTTGCTGGAAAGCGAACTGTTCGGCCATGTGAAAGGGTCGTTCACCGGTGCTTTTCGGGACCGGGACGGTCGTTTCGAAACAGCCAACGGAGGGGACCTGTTTCTGGACGAGATCGGGGACATCCCCCTTTCCATCCAAATCAAGCTGCTGCGGGTGCTGGAAACCGGTCAGTTCGAGCGGGTGGGAGAAAACATCTCCGTTTCGGTGGATGTAAGGATCATCACGGCCACCAATCGGAATCTATTGGAGCTTATCGAGCAGAAGCGGTTCAGGGAAGACCTGTACTTCCGCATCAATGTGATTCCCATCCACCTACCCCCACTGCGACAGCGCAAGGACGACATCCCTTTGTTGGTCAACACCTTCATCGACCGGCTGGAAATACGCACCGGCAAACCGATCCGCGGACTGACCCGGGAAGCGTTGAACCGATTCATGGATTACCGGTGGCCGGGAAATGTCAGAGAAATGAAAAGCGCACTTGAGTATGCGTTTACCGTTGCGGACAAGGATACCATCGACATCGATCACCTGCCGCCCCACATGCTGACCCATGCGGAACCGTCAATATCGGCATCTGAAGTGGCCTTCCGTGATACCGGCAACAACGAACGGCAGCAGCTCATCGACGCCCTTCACGCTGCAGCCGGCAATCAGAGCCAGGCGGCACGGATGTTAGGGATCAACCGGGTAACCGTTTGGAATCGGATGCGAAAATACGGGATAAACCTGAAGCGCGAGATCAAACGGTAATTAGCGTTCGGCAGATGCAACTGCCATTGATAAATGCTTCCCGAATATCGTTGCTCCCGCGTTCATAGATGCCCTCGGTCAGTTCGGTACGGATCGGGATAATTATCCCTTATGATATTAATTCCAAGTAAATGCTATGCGCTTGGTTGCCTGCTCAAGATTCTTGAAACAACCTATCGTTGGAGAGAGGGCTAACTTTTGAAAAATAAAACTAACTTTTCTTTCGCCGGAAAACATGTATTGCTTACCGGAGCTGGAGGTGGATTGGGAAAAGCGCTTGCTGGAGACTTAGCGGAAATGGGTGCTGAGCTTATCCTGTCAGACCGTTCGGATGATAGCCTTTCTGATTTAATAGCTTTGCTACCTGACAGCGCCAATACCACGACCATCTGTGCGGACCTATCGATTCCAGAGGAAGCAAAAACGCTTGCTTCGAAGGCAATTGCCGCCGGGGGTCACATAGATGTAATTATTAACAATGCTGGCATTGCATATCATGCATTGATGGAAGAGACGATCGAAACCAAAATCCAACAAACATATCAAGTTAACACATTTTCTCCCCTTGTCTTGATAAAAGAATTGCTCCCAAATATGAAACAGAGGAGGTTCGGAATAATCATCAATATTCTGTCTTGTGCCGGCTTTATTCCTACTCCGACAACCGGAATATATGGCGGTAGTAAATTCGCTTTCTCTGCTATGGCGAGAGTTTTACGTCTTGAATTGGCCCCCTATGGAATAAAAGTGATTAATATTTATCCCGGCCCAATTGACACCTCTTTTAATGAGAATGCATTTCGTGAGAACGACCGACCAGGTGTGTATGCGTGTGGCACTCAGGGTGCTAACGTTGAAAGTGTCTCAAAAAAAATACTTTCCGCTGTTTCGGGTCCCCCAGCCGACGTTTGGCTGGACCGCAAAACCAAATGGCTA
>Ga0316201_10002086_pt1 | contig 14054 bp, 9 predicted proteins | sample CS6wburrow_MG_FD_204516 | JGI IMG/M metagenome (GOLD analysis project Ga0316201, IMG submission 204516) | Coastal sediment microbial communities from Delaware Bay, Delaware, United States - CS-6 worm burrow | ecosystem: Environmental > Aquatic > Marine > Coastal > Sediment | place: USA: Delaware... | reverse complement strand
AATAACTAATAAACTTAGAATAAATTTTTTCATAATTCCAGATTTTAGATGTTGTTAAATTTTACGCTTTGTGGCGTAACTCTGGTTAAAAGTATAAAAGCCTTTATTCTTGTGAAATGATCTTGGTCAGTTTAAGGATTGGGATCAAATAGGGTAACCTGGTATGAATAATCCCTGAACTCTCCGTTGATCTCTACATTTTCGAGGATAATGGTGTACGAAGTATCATTCGTCACATTGTTACTTATGTTTTCAGGTGTCCAGACCACTGTGGGGTCTCCGTAAGAAGTACTTAGGGCCTCGACTTGAAGGCTAACAGCATTGTTATTTGCATCGCGCATTGATACTGAGGTGGAGGAAAAATTTGCACCGGCAATTGAAAATGACCATCTGGGAAACACAAGCCTGTCAGGGATATATCCCTCTGGTGGCCAGGAGATAAATTCGGGCGCATCTGCCGGTGGAGTACCGGCATTTCCCAATACCCATATAGCATTAGATCTGTTTGTGTTGCCAATTCCAATTTCCTGTAAACGTGGCCATAATAACCATCTTCTATGACCTACCGGCCCATTATCTGCTCCCTGGTCTCTGATATAGGAATCAATTGCCTCAGCATTTTTTGTCATTGTCAGGAGAGAATTACCTGCACCTTCTTTACCTTCAGGGGTATAACATTTCCATGATGAAGGGGGATCATGGTCCAGGGCATCATTGGCGTTCATAAGTAATGCCGCCAACTGAGCTTTGTCGCTTTTTGACTGGTTTTCTGTAATTTCATTACTCAGACCTGCCGCCCTTCTGTAATATTCCAGGCGCTGTAATATTTTTGTTTTTGTAGCCTCCGGAACATTACCTGGAAGACAGGAAATTTCATCACCGGTCCATGGTACCTCCGAGCCGGTGGTTTGTGAAGGCAGATAGTAGTTCAAATAAAGATCTTGGGCCACCAGACGGGCAGAAATATCATTTGGGGATTCGTTCTCAGATTCCAGTTGCTGTATTTCATTCTCTTCCAGTGCATCCGTACTACAGGAGGCAATTAAAATTGAAAAGAGTATTACGAATATGATATGGGGCTTCAAAAAAATATTGGGGAATTTCATGGTGCTGACGTATTACTTATGAAATAACGCAGCCACTATCAAAAAGGTATTTATTTTTCGATAAACGGAAAATGTATTTTGGTTAGTCTACTTTTATCGCAGTTTTGGCAAGGGTATCCGTCCCTAAATATTTGTCGTCTTTATTGTAATACCACGCCCTTATTTTTGGCATTTTAATCCCGTTAATTTCTTCCAGTCCACTAAGAATTATGTATTCGCCATCGTTTTTTTCTTCATCGTGGTAAAACTGATAAACTTCGAGGGCATAAGTTGCAGGATCAAAATAGAAATACCAGGTATCGTTTCCAACAGCTTCTTCATACGTAACCTTAAGTACATCATAAATTTTACCCTTAAATGTTTTCCGGTATACTTTTCTATCCAATAAGGTCCCCGTATTCTTTAACTTCATTGGAAGCCCGTATAAATAGGTGTAATAGTTCTTCATAGTCTGGGTGCGCTCGCAGGTCAATCTATGTTTGGCAATTTCATCCTCAGAAAGTCTTTCAGAGCCATTGAGCAGAAATTTACAACGCCCGTTGTTAATAATTTGCTCTGTAATTATGTTGTCTTTTTTGGTAACTAACTTAAAATATTGTTGCGGCAGGTCAATGGTTATTTCACTTAACCTATCGCTGCTGTTAGGAGTATTCATGGTGATGAAGAGCTGCCCTTTAAAGTCAACCCAGTTTCCGTTTGGATCGTGATAGGCTATGGATTTGTTGAGCACCTGATTAGGAGAAAGTTTCTGCCCATATAGGAGCGTGGTGCCAAAGACCCAAAATAACAGTAAGAAAGCTTTAGTCATGATTTAATAATTTTCTATATATAGAATTACAATATCTTAAATTTACTTAGAATTAACCATTTGTTTACTTAAATTTAAAAAATAGACAAGCTATAGTACATGGAATACGGTTTTACAGAGATTTTACAATTGATCGGCTCCCTGGGGTTATTCCTTTTTGGAATGAAAGTAATGAGCGACGGATTATTAAAGCTTGCGGGTAGTAAAATGCGCTCCATTCTGGCAACAATGACTTCGAATCGATTCTTAGGTATAGCGACAGGGTTTCTTATAACATCTGTAATACAATCTTCTTCTGCCACTACGCTTATGGTCGTAAGTTTTGCAAATGCTTCTTTATTAACCTTACCGGAGGCCATTAGTGTGATCATGGGGGCTAATATTGGAACTACCATTACGGCTTGGTTGATTACTTTATTGGGATTTAAGGTAAGCATGAGTGCTATTGCCCTGCCATTAGTGGGTTTTGGATTTTTATTTACATTTTCCAAAAATGATCAAACCAAAAACTGGGGTGAATTTATCATCGGATTTGCCATTTTATTCATTGGATTACAGTTTTTAAAGGAGGCAATGCCCAATATTAATGATAATCCCCAAATCCTTGAATTTCTTTCAAGGTATACGAATGTCGGTTTTTGGTCTGTACTCCTCTTCTTATTTATCGGTACTCTTTTAACTGTGATTATTCAGTCTTCAAGCGCTACCATGGCTTTAACGCTGATAATGACTGCTGAAGGATGGATTCCATTTGAAATGGCCGCGGCAATGGTTCTCGGCGAGAATATTGGTACTACAATTACGGCCAATCTTGCCGCCATTGTTGGGAATTATCAGGCCAAAAGAACAGCAAGGGCACATCTTATATTCAATGTTTTAGGTGTTGTTTGGATGCTCGTATTGTTTTATCCGTTTTTACATATGATAAGTTGGTTAGCACAGCAGTTAGGTTCTCCATCTCCTTATTTAGTGGCAGTGGCTATACCGGTGGCGATTTCTTTGTTCCATACGGTCTTTAATATACTTAATACATTTATCCTGGTTTGGCTTATTAAGCCTATAGCGCGTCTTGTTGAGAAAATGGTCCCGGAGATAATACTCCCCGAAAAGGCCATAGAAGTGCCAAAATATTTAGATGATAAAATGTTGAAATATCCGGAGACTGCTATTGCCACACTTATTAAGGAGTCAAAATTCTTATATAAGAATGCAATTTTTGAGATTGTTGCACATGCTCTGAATATTCACAGGGGGGACATAAAGTCGGGGATTAAGGCGAAGAAAATAATTGAACAATCAACAGAGGACTTTAAAACAGATGTCCGCGATTTATACCTAAGAAAAGTAAAAACGATATATGGGGAAATCATAAAATATGCAGCTATTACCCAAAGTACACTCAATTTGACTGAAAGTCAGAATGATAGGATTATGCAAATTAAATTGGCGAACCGGAAAATGGTGGAAATAATCCGAGATGTCCTGGAGTTGGGTAAAAATGTCTCCTTGTACTCCAAATCGGATAATCCACATATTAAGAAAATGTATGACAGTTTTAGGAAGAAGGTGGTAAAAGTGTTACGTGTAGTCTATCTATTCCGCACGGAAAAGGATAGAGACCTTTACCATCAAAAGCTGTTGTTGCTTAAAAAACAAACTGATAAAGATATTCAAAAGAGTAATCGGGAAATTAATCGTTTAATTCGACACGACCTTATAACCATCGATATGGCCTCTTCATTAGTTAACGATGCAGATAACCTGAATGATTTAATTAAACTTCTAATCGAAGTGGCAGAAATTTTATATGGAGATTGGAAACCCCTGGAAAGCGAGGTTAAAGAACATGCGGTTAACCCACAAGCCGTTGCCTAGCGTATAAAATTCACATAAATGCATAGAAACCAATATGCTGAACCACGAGCCCGGATGTTGGCGGATAAAAATCTCCTACTCTACAGTAGCAGGTTCTACACTGCTATCATACCTTTCATAATACATATCGAGAAGATTGATTATTGCGGTCATCAAATCTTTAGTTTCCAGTAAAAGGGAAAAATACAAGGTCGTATTTTTGGGGCTGGATTCTTCAGTCCGTGTTCTGGCTATTTGTTTCTCAACCTTTTGAGAAACCATTATGTAAAGCTCTTCCTTGCTATTTAGTATGACGCCAATTTCTTCAAATGAACGATTATCAAAGGCCTGTTTGGATCTGTTTAATAAGGTTTCCAATTCTATATTGATCTCCGTTAATTCTTTAATCTGATTGTATTTTAATTTCTTGTGATTATTATTAACGTGTTTATGGCTTATTTTCGTAATATATTCCAGAGATTGTGCAATATCTGTTAAATATCCCAAAATATTAATGTAGAAATTACTGGCTTCAACACTGCTATCGTCAAGATTTTTTATGAAATAGAATAAATTATCTCTAAGGTCATCTATTTCCGTAGATAACTTAACAACATTATTCTTGTTCTTTTTGAGGACATCAAGATCCTGTTTTGCCAATCCATCAATACTATTTCTATAAAGTTTCTTACTTCTTTTTAAAACGTTAGATATGTTATGCGCACTTTCCTCTATAACACCTTGTATAGAACTGCTCTCTGATCTTATCAATCTATCCTCAGCGCGTATCGCCTTAGCCTTTCGGTTATAGGAAATATAATTTCTTGCCAGCAATAAAATGGCAACAAATAGTAAAACCGCAATGGCCGCGCCTTTTCCAAAACTTATAATCGCAAGGATAGTGCCGGCAGCTATGAAGGCAATAATGGCTGTTGCAAACCAACCACCAATCACATTCAATACACCTGCCACCCTATATACAGCACTCTCGCTACCCCAGGCCCGATCTGCAAGAGAGGTTCCCATAGCTACCATAAAGGTTACATAGGTAGTAGATAAGGGTAATTTATAGGAAGTGGCAATTGAAATCAGGATACCTGCAACCATAAGATTTACAGCTGCCCTAACCATGTCAAAAGCGGCGTACTCGTGTATTTTTCCCTTTGACAGAGCAAGTGTAGATTTTTTAAATTGTTTGTTAATTTTTTCAAGCAGGGAATTTGGCAATACTGTTTCCGTGTATCTGCCTGCTAATATGGTAAACCTTACCAGACCTCTCGATAAATTATTAGGTCTGAACCGTTCTTTGGCTTCTCCCTCCCTTGCCAGATTAATCTCAGTATCTGCCACATAACGGGCTTTTTTTGAAAACCATAGTGTGACGACCATTATCATACCTGAAATGAACAGCAAAATTGTAGGCGTAGGAACTTTTGAGGCTAATACTTCCATACTAAATTCAGTAGCAGCTATTCCCGAAACTGTCCATGCTTCATAAGATTGATATGCTGCAATAGGTACCCCTATAAAGTTTACAAGATCATTCCCTGCAAAAGCCAGTGCCAGGGCGAATGTCCCAACACCGATAATCAATTTATAAATATTTATTTTGGCGAACATTATTAAAATATAAGATAATAAGGACCAAAGAATAAAACTCACAACTATAATTGAGAACACTTGATTTTCAAGAAATTCAGAAATTTTGACACCCCCTATAAGATCAAAGGTTTGATCCGCATAAGGTGTTCCTTTAATACCTTTCATGAATATGAAATACGTAATGGCTGATAAAGCTACACCACCAAATATTGCACCAACCCACTTGGATTTTTTTTCAAAATCAAATGACAATAATATTCGGGAAATCCATTGTACAATGGCTCCTATGGAAAACGCTACCACAACAGATAATAATATCCCCATAATTATCTGAAAGGCCTTAGATGTATTAATGTAATTTACAATTTCAGAAAAACTTCCGCCATCTGCAATTATTTTTATCATAGACATGGCTACCGCAGCACCTAACAATTCAAATACAATAGAAACCGTAGTAGAGGTCGGCATCCCAAGCGTATTAAAGAAATCCAGTAACAGGATATCCGTAATCATAACAGCCATGAAAATGAACATAATCTCATTGAAGTAGAATTCTCCGGGGTTAAAAATCCCCTTTCTGGCAACTTCCATCATTCCACTTGAAAATATTGCCCCACAGGCAATGCCCAAACTTGCCACAATCATGATAGTTCTAAAGGAGATTGCCTTAGAACCTATTGCCGAATTTAAAAAGTTTACAGCGTCGTTGCTCACTCCAACTACTAAATCTGCAATGGCCAAAGCTCCCAAAGCTATTATCATTAATAAGTATATATTATCCATAAGTGCTAAAATCCATTAAAAAGTAAATATCTAAAGTAAGCTTTTTTAACGTGTTATCTAAAGGTTATTATTTGCATCAAAAATGTAGATCCACTTGCAATCTGTATAGTAAAATGTCTGTTTCACTTTGAACATCTAAGAAACTAATATCCGTTTGTACTTTTAATTTATGGCCTACCACAAATTTAGAAATACCAAAGGTGTATTGTTCTGATTTGTTTCGTCCTGTAATCCCCAGATCGGGGATAACATTAGAATATCTTACAGCCAATTCCCAGTTACTTTTAAATACATATCCTGTTACAAGGTTTAAACCATTACCCACCCTAACTATATCTCCTGTCTCGGTACCATCAGAATTTTTGGCTACAGGGTCATCGGCAGTCCTATTTGCATATTCGCCCATAAACGAGAAACCTCTGTATTTGAACATGGCATCCACAAAGAGTGTTTCTATTGTTGTTTCATAAAGACCTACATCATTGAACATATAATCACCCAGGTTACTTCGGGTTCTTACTGCATTGGAATTAATATCATAAGTGGCTGACAGCATTAATTTCGGCTTTTCTTCCCTTTCAAGATCACTTGCAGAATAATCACCTTTATTTTTAAATTTCCCAAAAGGCAATAATTCCAATCGCCCTGTATATTGATGGCCTCCTAAGTTTCCAAGAGCCACATTTCTACCCTCTCCCTGTGAAAATGCAAATTTCTCTCTTATTAAGAATTTATCCGTAAGATTAAAATGATGCCTTAATTGTAAGCCTACATCGCGATCTATATTGAAACTGGCATTTAAAATTGAACGATCCACCAATTGCATATTTCCTGATGAAATAACCCGCTCAATATTGCCGGGTAATTTTGTTTGCCCTGCCCATAACACAAAATTCCCATAAAAATTCCACATAATTACGGCATCCAATATCATTCTTGGGGCATTTCGTGTAAATTCTGATTGTCCTGCCATATCCCTGTTAGATAGGCCCAATTCTATTTTATATTTCAATTTTGGAGATACAGCAAAACCATCAAACTTTAGTCGTGCTCTTCTTATTAACATATTGGAAGCAGGATTTATCCAACCACCTTCCGGTCCTTTTTCCCAGGCAGCGGTTCCTAAAAATTGCATCCGTGCGGCAATCTTCATGCTCCAGGTACTGTCCTTTCCCTTCAAATTAAATATTCCTTTGCCGAAGACATCGAGAGAGCTATTTTCCTGGGATAATGCTGTTGAAAAAATGGTTAGAATAAATGCAAGTGTAAGCAGTTTGGCCCTCATTTAGAATTAGTTTTTGTCGGGTACAAATAACTAAAAAATTTGTTAACATTACGTTAACATAACATTAAGTTACAAAACAAAAAAACTGCCTTGGCCAAAGGCAGTCATTAGTAGTCATAAATGATAGTCGACAAAAACTAATATTCACTATGAACTTGCTAATTATTGTGTCTAAACACACTAACAAATCTCAAGAAAAGTTATGATGTATATGTAATGTGAACTTTAAATTATCATTAATGCTTTCTCAATGGGCGAGAATGTAAAATACTATAATGCAATGCTTTACGTTTTATATGTAAAATTAACGTTAGGAGAAAGTATATTTAAAGTTAAAATATTTATCTTTATTCTAACATTAGGAATTATAAAAATGGCAAACATGAGAAAAGCAGGTATATTTTTAACGTTGACATTTGTCACTGTTTTTGCATTTGGACAGGAAAGCAAAGAACAGAAATTTAATAAAGAAACTAATTTAATAGAAGTTACGGATTATCATGATAACGGAATAATAAGCCAGGAAGGGACTTTTAATTTAAAAGGGCAATTACACGGGGAGTGGATTAGTTATGATGCATTGGGCAATAAGATTTCCCAGGGCAGCTATGAAAATGGACTCAAGTCTGGAAAGTGGGTTTTTTGGCATAATAATACCGCAAAAGAAGTGGAATACAACAATAATCAAATTGCCAGTATTAATGGAAATAAAAATACTACTCGTTTAGCAGACAAAAACTAATAGTTTATCTACATAAATAGCTAATCAATCACATCCCGCCAAAAGCGGGATGTTTTATTTTAATACTAAAATTAATTGTTACTTGCGTGAACCTTGTTCAACATTGGCAGTGATGTCTACAGCATTTTCTGATCTTCTTTGTAAACTGGCAATATCTTCCAGACTTATTTTTTTGGATTCTAATTCACTTAATACCTGTGTAGTCTTGTTTTCCTCAATAATGATGGGGATCTCTAAAGTTTCGTATCCTAAATAACTAACCTCTAAAGTGTAATTCCCGGGATTAATATCATGAATTTCAAAATTCCCGTGAAAATTAGTCTGGATACTTCTGGATGTATTTTTGAGTTGCACGTTGGCAAAGAGCAAAGGTTCATTATTCATTTCCTTGTCTAGTATAGTGCCAAAAACAGAACCCTCCTGCTGTGAAAACAGCAGCGTAGTACAGAGAATAGAAAATATCAATACTAATTTTTTCATCGATCGTTTTGATTTCATTGCAAAAGAAAGACGTCATTGTAAAAGTAAGGTTAACCACATATTAATATTTAGTAACAAAAAGGTTATGAAAAAGCGGGGAAAAAGAAAATACTTGGAAAAAAAGATCGCAAGGATCAAATCTATTTTAAAGAGACACAGAGGCGTTATTACAAAAATAAAAGCCCGGAAATTTCCGGGCTTTATATCAGATTATTCTATTTGAATTAATTGACCCCTACTGTCCAACCCGTACCCCAGGAAGAAACATCTGTACCTGTACCATTACCATCACCTGAAATAAAATCGGCCTCTGTGAAAGTATACCCGGTATCATTCTTTAGTTTAGTAGTTACGTTATTAAATGTAACATCGATAACACCAAGATTTCCGTCCAGGACACCCTGACCGGTAGGATTATCTCCCGTATCTCCATCACAGTCAAAACCTTCGTCAAAATCATTAAGAACTACATTGGTGAATATTCCCTGGGTACCCGCCCTAAGGCGTATAGCTTCACTGGCATCATTAGCACCAACTACTGTTACATTAAATACATTTGGAGCGGAAAAATACCCACCCTCGTTGCTAAAGTCTATATTATAGCCATCACATTCAAAGGCTTTATCGTGTGATACACCGTGCTGTATGTAGACATCTGTTAAAGTTCCTGTATAGCCTTCCGTCCAGTCCATGGAATCATCTTCGGCATTCACAATAACAATATGACTTGCATTTACTGTGCCTCCAAAGAACTCAATACCATCGTCAGAACCTTCAAAAACCTCTACATAATCGATCGTTGTACCACTACCAACAGCATATAATGACAAACCGTTTAGCTCTGCATTTCCGTCAATAGCACCTCCGGCATATTCAATTCTTACATATTGTAAGTTACCTGAATTGTCTGTTGGCGTATTTCCACCGTAGGATAATCCTCCAACTTCTGAAGTTGCGGTATCTTCCGAACCATCCGGAGTAGAATTAATAGGTGCCTTTCCGCAAATTACAAGACCACCCCAATCTCCGGCAGAAGGGCTGTTTGCTTCTGAGGTCAGTACAATTGGATTACTAGCCGTCCCTAACGCATTAATTTGAGCTCCTTGTTGAATAGCTATATAAGCATTTACGCCTACAGGTTTCGCCTTAATGGTGAGACCAGCAGGGATAGTCAGCGTAGTTCCATCTGCCATCAAAACCGGACCGGTTATGACATAATCAATTTCAGAATCGAGGACAAGATTTTCTGTATAAACACCACTCAAATTAACTGTGGTTTCTGCTGGTGGTTGACCACCTCCGCCTTCTGTGATGTTCGTGACACTGTTATCATTAATAACAATATCAGGGGTATTGTCCTTCTCACATGCAAATAACAGTGCCGCGGCTATACCTAAAGATAAAAACTTGTTTTTCATTGTTTAAGAATTAAATAGGATTAAAATTTATATTTCAGGGTTAGCCCAAAGTTAACCCCGAGGTTATATTCTCTTATAATAATGTCTCCTACTCCCGTATTCTCCCTGACAAAGGAAATATCCGGGTTCAGAATATTCATAACAGATGCATTTGCTTCAAAGTGCTCACCTATTTCGTTTCTCCAAATAAAATTGAGCGTTGGAACTGCCTTTTCTACTATATTGCCCAAACTTCCCGCCCCCAGGGAAAATATCCGATCAGAAAAATATGAAAATGCCACGGTGGCTTTAGGCCTGTAATTGCCAAACTCCGGGCTAAAATTAAGATCGGTATTGACTATAACAGGAGATGCTCCTTCTAGCTCATCCGAATCCCTGTCAAAAGAGGTTCCAAATGTATTTTCATCACCCGCCGGTATATCTTTCAAATCTTGTTTTGTACTTGTATAAGCGGCATTAAGACCGACAGATAAGACAGGGGTATCATTGGAATTAGATAAGAGGTTCTTGCGGATTTCAAGTTCTATACCATATATGTCTGCCTGATCTCCGGTTCTGAAATAACGCTGGGTACCTGTGGCATCTGCTGCAACAACTCTGTTAACCGGATTTTTTATGGTTTTTGAAAAAGCAGCTAAGGAAATTATTTCATCCTGCTCCAAAAACCATTCGTATTTTAAATCGAAGCTGTATACGTCAGAATACGTAGCTCCGGTACCATTTAAGCCACCTAAAAGGTCCGGATTACCACCATATCTTATGGTTACGGCTTCATATACAAAGGGAGCAGCTTCTTTAAATTCCGGAAATGAAGCTGTTTTACTAAAAGCGAAGCGAAAATTGGAATCATCATTTACCGCATAACGGATATTCAAACTAGGCAAATAGATATTCTCATAAACCTCACGGAAACCCGGATCATCCGGCCTAATATTTATAACATCATATTCAACTTTTTGAGAATAAGATTCTACTCTGAAACCGGGAACCAAAGACCATTTTTCCCCGAGGCCTAATTCTGCAGAGGCGTAAACTCCGTGAATATCAAGGTTACCCGTATAGGTATTTTCAGGTAATCCCGGTCTGTTCTTATTTCCTATTTCATCTGAAATTGGATTAAGGACTAAGAGATCATACAATCCGGTTCCTTCAGGAATATTGATATTAGAAACATTAAAAATAGCGTTGAAATTATTGACATCGGTAACAGGGGTATTGTCCCGATCAAGTATCTCATATCCATACCTAATACTACTGAACCTTCGTTCTTTTGTTCTGCCGTTATACCCAAAATTTAATTTTACCTTATCAGATAACTCATAACCCAAATTTATATAACTATTCAATTCATCGTCTTTTATACTTTGGAAGAACCTCTGGTTATCAAAAGGGATATTAGTGTAAAAAACGGGGTTCGTATTTGAATCGCCATCCAAAGCAAATTGATAATTTTCGAGGGTAATTCTTTTTCTATCCGGTTCATCAGAAAATACAGTGTTGTAGCCTATTCCCCAACCCAGAGAAAGTTTGTCATCAAAACTATGGACTCCCGTAAGTTGATTTACAAAAATCATATCCTGGTTAAACTGCACGTTCATTACATAAAATCCCTCATCCGTATTTAAGATGGCGTCCCTGTTTGTTCCAAGACCGTTAGTTCCATAATAACCCACTGCGTCTGTAGAGTTATTTATGAAAAGCGAACTGTATTTAACTACATTTTTTGTATCTATCCTGTAACCTATATTGGCTAATGCCGTTGTTGTAGTGCTATAGGCATATTCCCGTACGTTAGGAAAGTCCGTTTTAAGAACATTTGTATAATCTCGTGCCGGCCCTTCCAATAATTCATAACCGTTATTAAAAGAGGCTGCTCCAAAAAAGCTCAGGCGGGATTCTTTGCCAAATGGAAAAGAATAGCCTCCTTCAATTGCTCCGGAGATGTTTTCCGGGCTCCAGGCATCTTGTGGATCTACTCCAAACGCCAATACTCTGTTAAAAGGGTCTTTGCCATAGCGATTGTAGAATCCAAAATTACTCGGACCCTCACTTCTAACCCAATTTTCACCTGCTGCATTAGAATTTAGCCCACTACCCAGCGAAACCTCTAAATACCCATTTCCTGTATAATCTTTAGAATCAATATTAATATTACCCGCAGCAAAATCCCCATAGAATGCAGAAGAATATGCCTTGCTAACAGATACATTTTCTATAATGCCTGATTGGAAGATATCCAGGTCAATATTTTTCTTATTTACATCATTCGAAGGAAGTGAAAGGCCGTTCATGGTGGTGTTCTGGTATCTGTCTCCAAGACCTCTTACATATACATTACTCGATCCTTGTTGCTTTGATATTCCGGATATTTGAGCTACAGCGGCTGCGGCATTGTCGATTCCCTTGAGTTTGAGTGCTTCAGCACTAATAGCCTCCTGCATAACAAGAGCCTTTTTTTGATCCAGCAGTAATGCAATTTCTGAATCCTTGCTCGATGAGACTGTAATGACTACCTCCTCTAAGGAAACGCTGCCTGCACCCAGAGCTGTATTTATTTGAGTAACTTTACCGCTTTCTACAACTACATTAGGGATTTCCAGCGTTTCATAACCCAAAAAACTAAACACCAAAGTATATTCTCCCGGAGTAACCCCGGTAATTTCATACAGGCCATCAAAATCGGAAGTAGTTCCTTTCGTTGTATTTTTTATAAGAACATTCGCAAATGCAAGGGGTTCATTATTTACCTCTTTATCTGTTAGTTTACCAACTATGCTACCGGTTTCCTGGGTGTAACTCATACAGTGGGTAAATAGCAATAGAGCTGCAAATAATTGTTTCATTTAGTTGAATTACATTATCAACCGCAAAGAACGCTATGGGTTGTAAAAGTCATGTTAGTTCCAGGTTAAACATTTATTTTATTAAGGTTACTATAAGGTTATCATATTAAGCAAATGTTAAGTCATAAATTTCTTGTTCAATAAATGTTAAAAAAGGGATGCTTTACGTAATTTTTCACCTTTAAAAAACTGTATCTTTCCATCGAAATTATAGACCTATGAATTGGGAACAACTCCTGTCTCTAAAGCGTTTTGGAGATACACATAAAAGACTGCGCAAGGAACAAAACGAGACCCGCCTGGGATTTGAGGTAGACTATGACAGGGTAATTTTTTCTGCGGCTTTCAGGAGTCTGCAGGATAAAACTCAGGTAATTCCGCTCTCAAAAACAGATTTTGTTCATACCCGTTTGACCCACAGTCTGGAAGTTTCTGTTGTTGGGCGCAGCCTGGGAAGGATTGCCGGCGAAAAGCTGCTACAAAAGCATCCCTTTTTAAAGGAAACCTATGGGTATAAATTTGGAGATTTTGGAGCAATAGTGGCGGCAGCAGCTCTGGCGCATGATATTGGAAATCCGCCATTTGGCCATAGTGGTGAAAAGGCAATAGGGGAGTTCTTTGCACATGGGGAAGGCAAAAGATATGAATCACTTTTGTCCCAAAAGGAGTATCAGGACATTATTGATTTTGAAGGAAATGCAAACGGGTTTAAGTTACTTACTGAATCACGTGAGGGGGTAGCCGGAGGACTTCGATTAAGTTATGCCACGTTGGGGGCTTTTATGAAATATCCCAAGGAGTCTCTTCCAAAGAAGCCAACAACTCACATAGCAGATAAGAAATTTGGTTTTTTCCAGTCTCAAAAAGAATTTTTTAAAGAAGTTGCCGATGAATTGGGGCTTGTCTCTAAAGGCCGTGGGACAGACATTGCCTATTCGAGGCATCCGCTGACGTATTTGGTTGAAGCTGCGGATGACATCTGTTATACCATAATTGATTTTGAGGACGGAATAAACCTGGGACTGATCTCTGAAGAGTACGCCCTGGAGTATTTGATTAAACTGGTTAAAGACACCATTAATACAAAAAAATATAATTCCCTGACCCTTATGGCCGACAGGCTTAGCTATTTA
>Ga0316201_10002085_pt1 | contig 14056 bp, 13 predicted proteins | sample CS6wburrow_MG_FD_204516 | JGI IMG/M metagenome (GOLD analysis project Ga0316201, IMG submission 204516) | Coastal sediment microbial communities from Delaware Bay, Delaware, United States - CS-6 worm burrow | ecosystem: Environmental > Aquatic > Marine > Coastal > Sediment | place: USA... | reverse complement strand
CGAGATACTCGGCAAGTCGGGCGCGCCGGGCATGGCCACCGAGATCGCCATCCGCAGCCACGGCATTCCGCACGAGTGGCCCGACGGTGTTGAAGCCAGCGCCGAGGCATTTGGCGATTCAGTGCCGGAAGAGATGAAAGCCGGGCGCAAGGATTTGCGTGATTTGCCGCTGGTGACTATCGACGGCGCCGACGCCCGTGATTTTGACGACGCCGTTTTTGCCCGCAAACAGAACAAGGGTTGGCGGCTGCTGGTCGCCATTGCCGAGGTGTCGGCTTACGTCAAACCGGGCAGTCTTCTGGATGCCGAAGCAACGCACCGTTCGACCTCGGTTTATTTTCCCAGCCGGGTAGTGCCGATGTTGCCGGAGGCATTGTCCAACGGTCTGTGCTCGCTCAAACCTGCGGTCGACCGGCTTTGCCTCGCCTGCGAGATGACTGTTAGCGAGAACGGCAAAGTGCAGCGTTCGCGTTTTGTCGCAGCGGTAATGAATTCGTCTGCGCGATTGACCTACCAGCAGGTCGCTGATTACTTTGAGACCGGTGTTTTAAAGCATCACGACGAAATGGCGGAGGTCAAGCGTAACCTTGACGATCTGCGTTCTTTGTACAAGGCGCTGAAAGCGGCCCGCCTGAAGCGCGGCGCTATCGATTTTGAAAGTATAGAGTATGGTTTCCAGTTTGATGAGCGCGGCGCAGTCGCCGGCCTCGTTGCGCAGGAGCGTAATGACGCCCACAAGCTGATCGAAGAGTGCATGATCCTGGCCAATGTGCAAGCGGCCCGGTTTTTACTCAAGCACAAGGTGCCCGCACCTTACAGGGTCCATGCCTCACCACCGGAAGCCAAGCTGGAAGCGCTGGCCGGATTCTTGCGTGGTCAGGGGTTGCAAGTGCCGTGGCGGGACGATCCGGAGCCCCGTGATTTCGAAAAGGTGGTATTGGCGGCGCAAGGTCGTGCGGATGAACACCTGATCATGGCCGTGCTGTTGCGCTCCCAGAGCCTGGCCGTGTACCAGAGCGGCAACGAGGGGCATTTCGGACTCGCGCTGGATGCTTACACGCATTTCACTTCACCTATCCGGCGTTATCCCGACCTGCTGGTGCACCGCGCGATCCATCACCTGTTGCAACGCCGCAAGGCGGCAAAATTCCCCTATAGCGCAGAGGCGATGTCGGAACTTTGCGCGCGCTGTTCGCATAATTCCCGCCGCGCCGAGGATGCTGAGCGTGATGTCGTAGACCGCCTCAAGTGCGCCTACCTGGAAAACCGCATTGGTGAGGCATTCGACGGCATGGTCAGCGGCGTGACCTCGTTCGGCCTGTTCGTGGAACTCGACTACGGCCGCATCAGCGGGCTGGTGCATGTCACCGGATTGCCCAACGACTACTATCATTTCGACCCGGTCGGCCACCGCATGAAAGGTGAACGCAGGGGCCGCGTGTTTCAATTGTCAGACCGCGTCAGGGTCCGGGTAGTGTCGGTCAACCTCGATGAACGGAAAATTGACTTCGAACTGGTCGGGTAGGTGAGACCTTCAGACAAACAACTGCTGGTTGGAATCCACGCGGTTGTTGCGGCGTTAAAAGGCGCTGCTGCAGACGTTGAGTGGGTGCGTTTACTGGCAAACAGCAAAAACAAGCGTTTACGCGAGATTGAATCCCGCGCTCACGGTTCCGGCGTAGCGGTGTTTAAAGTCGGGGCTGCAGAGCTGGACAGACTGTCCGGACAGCAGCGGCACCAGGGCGTCGTGGCGGCCTTCAAAGGTGGCAACGTGACCAACGAGAGCCGTCTCGACAGTATTTTGGACGCGATCGAAGGGACACCGCTCATCCTGGTGCTGGATGGCATCCAGGACCCGCATAACCTCGGCGCCTGCCTGCGTACCGCAGACGCTGCCGGGGCGCACCTGGTGTTGATATGCAAGGACCGTTCCGCCGACATCACACCGGTCGTGCGCCGGGCGGCTTGCGGCGCCGCCGAGTCCTTACCTGTCATCCGCGCAACCAATCTTGCGCGCGTGTTGCGCAAGCTGAAAGAGCGCGGCATCTGGCTGGCCGGCACCAGTGACGAGGCGGGTGACGAGCTTTATGCAACGGACCTGACAGGCCCGCTGGCACTGGTGATGGGCAGTGAAGGCAGTGGTATGCGCCGCCTGACCAGTGAACTGTGTGATTACCTGGTCAGTATTCCCATGGCCGGCCAGGTTGAGAGTCTCAATGTCTCTGTCGCCACCGGGGTTTGCCTGTATGAAATCAACCGCCAGCGGCGCCTGGGTCAAGGCTTGTAATGCAGTGCATTTCCCCGTGCACTAAACTTACAGCATGATGCTCAGTAGCCATTGCAGTTTCGAATTGCCCGGCTGGGTGGGACCTTTCCTGGAGGACTGGCAGGAACCCCTGTCCACCATCAGCGAACGCATGCGCCTGGCCATCGCATTGGCACAGGAGAATATCCACCAGAAAACCGGCGGGCCTTTTGGCGCGGTGGTGGTGAATGAACAAACCGGTGAGTTGGTTGCCGCCGGCGTCAACCTCGTAACGACAAGCGGATTATCCGCGGCTCACGCCGAGATCGTGGCCCTGTCACTGGCGCAAACCGCCCTTGGTGAATGGAACCTGTCTCACGCGGGACCTTTGCAACTGGTAACCACCTGTGAGCCCTGCGCGATGTGTTTTGGTGCGGTGCCGTGGTCCGGCGTAAAAAGCCTGATTTGTGGTGCGCGCAAGAAAGATGCCGAGTCGGCCGGATTTGATGAGGGCGACAAGCCCGATCAATGGGTCAGATCATTACAACGCAGGGGCATTGTTGTGCAATGCAGCGTGTTAAGGGCTGAGGCAGCCGCGGTCCTGGCGCTATATCGCGAAGATGGAGGAGCGATTTACAATGCCGATCATGGCCAGCACAAGGATTGACCATGGCCGGTAACCCCAGTTTGAAGGTTTCACTGGCGCAGATTTCACCCGTTTGGCTGGACCGGGCGGCGACGCTTGAGAAAGTAGCGGATTCAGTTCAACAGGCGGGTGCGGCCGGCAGCCAGCTGATCGCGTTCGGTGAGGCCCTGGTGCCGGGCTACCCCTTCTGGCCTGAATTGACCAACGGGGCACAATTCGATTCGGCGTTGCAGAAGGATCTGTTCGCCCATTATTCATTGCAGGCCGTTGATGTCGAGGCGGGTGACCTGCAGACGCTGTGCAGGCTTGCCAGCCAACACTCGATCGCAGTTTATCTCGGTTGCATAGAACGCCCGGCCGACCGCGGCGGCCAAAGCCTTTACGCCAGCCTGGTTTACATCAATGAGAAAGGGCAGATCGCCTCGGTTCACCGCAAGCTTTGCCCGACCTATGATGAACGGCTGGTATGGTCGCCGGGTGATGGACATGGTTTGCAGGTGCATGATTTGCACGGCTTCAGGGTCGGTGGCCTGAATTGCTGGGAGAACTGGATGCCGCTGCCGCGGGCAGCGCTCTACGGGCAGGGAGAAAACGTACATGTCGCCGCCTGGCCCGGAAGCATCAGGAATACCGGTGATATCACGCGCTTTATCGCGCGTGAATCACGCTCCTACGTACTTTCGGTGTCCGGACTGATGCACGCTGACTGGATTTCGGATGATTTTCCGCACGCGGCCAGCGTGAAACGGTCCGCCAGTGGCTGGATGACGGACGGCGGTTCATGTATTGCCGGCCCTGACGGGCAATGGCTGTTGGAGCCACAGGTAGAAACAGAGGGTTTGTTCAGTGCTGAGCTGGATATGGAAATGATCAGGCGGGAACGCCATAATTTCGACCCGTCAGGACACTACTCGCGCCCGGATATCACCCGCCTGAGTGTTGATAGATCCCGCCAGTCAACGGTGACGTTCGAGGATTGAGCCGCACCATCAGGCACCCGGCGGCGGGTGACCGATCTCCGTTGCCAGCTGTCGCAGGAAGGCATGCATGTATTGCGTGCGCTTTTCAGCCTCGGCACGGCCTGCGTCCGTTTTCATGGTCGCCGTCAAACCTAGCAGCTTGCAATAAAAATGATCGAGCGTGAACTGGCGGTCATCGGGTTCTCGGTGTTGTGCAAACGGGTCTGAAGGTTCATACAGGGGCGTACCCATACTCCCCCCAGTCAGAAAGCAACGCGTAATGCCAATAGCGCCAATGGCCTCGAGCCGGTCTGCATCCTGCACAATGCGCGCTTCCAGTGTTGCGGTATCAAGGTCGGCGGAAAAGCTATGCGCCTCGATGGCGTGGTGGATCGGTTGTAGCAGCTCAGCGGGGTAATCGATGGATTTCAGAAAGCGAACCGCCTCATCCGCAGCCAGCCTGGACGCCTGCCCACGCAGGGGCGAGTCCTTGGGGACCGAGACACAATCATGCAACCAGGCCGCCGGCACCGTGATTGCCGGGTTGCCGTTCTCAGCCCGGGTTAAGCCGATGGTATTCTGGACAACCCTTCTGACGTGGGAAATATCATGCGCAGGATCGGCGGCCATGATTTCCGACAGGTAGTCCGAACACAGGTGCTGTATCTGTTTGAAATCCATGGCGGCAGGGCGGCCCGGGCTCAGCGTCGGTCCACGTTTTTGTAACGCGTCGGTTTTTTACGGGCGCCTGCCTTTTTGTGGCGCTTGCGCCTGTCGGATTGCCGTTGGCCCTTTTCGGATTTCAGGCCGAGGTGGACCGGCAACGGGCCCAGTCCGACATCCTCCCTGAGCACCTTGTGATCTGCTTCCGTCAGCTCGGCCCAATCGCCCATGCGCAAACGCTTGGGCAGAAAAACGGCGCCATAGCGCACGCGTTTCAAGCGACTGACGGTAAGGTCTTGAGATGCCCAAAGACGCCTGACTTCGCGGTTACGGCCCTCGAGCAGCGTGACATGGAACCAACGGTTACCCTCTTCACCACCGGCCGGCTGAATGTCACTGAAGTGCGCCATGCCGTCATCCAGCATCACCCCGGATTTCAGCTTGGCCAGTTTTTCCGCATCCACCTCGCCAAAAATGCGGCACGCATATTCGCGGTCCACCTTGTTCGAGGGGTGCATCATGGCGTGGGCCAGTTCGCCATCGGTGGTCATCAGCAACAGGCCGCTGGTATTGATATCCAACCTGCCAACGGCTATCCAGCGGGCGCCACGGATGGCCGGCAGGCTGTCGAAGACGGTGGGGCGCCCTTGCGGATCGGAACGGGTGGTGACTTCACCCGTCGGTTTGTTGTACACCAGGCTGCGCTGGGGGCGTTGCGTATCGACGACGCTCCATTCCCGGCCGTCAAAGCTGATCCGGTCACCGGCGCTGGCAGTCTGCCCTATCCTGGCGACCTCGTTGTTGACTCGGATTTCTCCGTTCTTGATCTGGCGTTCCAGGGCCCGTCTCGAGCCAAGGCCGGCGGTGGCCATGATTTTCTGCAGCCGTTCGCCTTTCTGTTCCTGTTTTGCGTCCGCTTCCCCTTTAGGCGATGTCCCTGCACGTTGCGGTTTCTTTGGCTCGTTCATTGCTGTGCGATGTCCCCGGAATCCGCAGCGGCGCCGGGCTGTTTGGTCGAATCCCGGTCTTCGTCATCATCCGCCGCGTCCGTTGCCGGGTCTGTATCCTCATCGGCTGCTTGTGATTGCGCCGGTTCCTGCCCGCCGTGTTCCGGTTCGCGCACATCTGCGGCCGGTGGTGCGGGATCGAGTTGTAACTCGGGTTCAAGGTTTTCCATGTCGCGGATTTCAGCCAGCGTCGGCAGGTCGTCAAGGTTTTGCAGGTTAAACGAGTCGAGGAATGTCCTTGTCGTGCCAAAAAGGGCAGGCTTGCCCGGTACGTCCCGGTGGCCAACGACCCGAATCCATTCCCTTTCCTGCAGGGTACGAATGATGTTGGTGCTGACCGAGACGCCGCGCACGGATTCAATTTCTCCGCGTGTGATCGGTTGCCGGTAGGCGATCAGGGCCATGGTTTCAAGCAGCGCACGGGAATAGCGCTGCGGACGTTCTTTCCAAAGTCGCGATACCCATTCGTTCAGCTCCTGCTTGACCTGCAGGCGGTAACCACTGGCAACCTTGCGCAACTCTATACCCCGTTCGGCGCAATCCACCCGCAATTGCTCCAGCGCCCGGCTGATCTCGCCGGCAGGGGGCCTTTCTTCATCACTGAACAATGCTGCCAGCTGGACCGGGGAAAGTGGTTGTCCTGCCGCCAGCAGGGCGGCCTCCAGTATTTGTTGCAACTGTTGGCCCTTGATCATTGATTGTGTCATTTCGTTCTTGTCAGTCATTGTTGTGCTGGCCGGCTCCACGGCACCCGGCCGTGATTCAGTGAATTCATCCCGCTCATGATTCGGGTGATTTTACATAGATTTGACCGAAAGGTTCATGCTGAACGAGATCGATGAGTTGTTCCCGGGTCAATTCCATCAGCGCCAGGAAACTGACGACTACCCCCGCGCGGCCCTCCTCCGGATCAAACAAACGATGGAACTCCATATACGGGTTGTCGCGCAACGCATTCATAATTCGCGACATGCGCTCCCGTACCGAGAGCGGCTCGCCGGCTATCTGGTGGCTGGAAAACAGTTCGGCACGGCCCATGACGTCTTTGAGCGCCGTGAGAATCTCGCGCAGTTCGACCTTTGGTGGCAGGCGAACGACAGACTTGTTTTCCACGAATGCTTCCGTCAAGGCAAAATCCCGTCCCACCATGGGTAACTCATCGAGGTCTTCAGCGGCCTGCTTGAAGCGTTCATATTCCTGCAGGCGCCTGACGAGTTCTGCCCTGGGGTCGGCGTCTTCACCATCTTCGACGGCCGGGCGAGGTAGCAGCATGCGCGACTTGATCTCTGCCAGAATCGCGGCCATGACGAGGTATTCGGCCGCCAGTTCAAACTGCATCTCCTGCAGCATTTCGATATATTCGACGTACTGCCGGGTGATTTCATTAATCGGGATATCGAGGATATCCAGGTTTTGCCGGCGAATCAGGTAGAGCAGAAGATCCAGGGGTCCTTCAAAAGCATCCAGAATAACTTCAAGCGCATCCGGCGGAATGTACAGGTCGTGCGGGACTTCTGTAATGGGCTGGCCCTGCACCAGGGCAAAGGGCATCTCCTCCTGGTCACCTTCCCTGTCGGCGGTCACCGTTGTCTGGTATTTTTCGGATTCCATTTCAGATAAAGTCTACCACGCCTCCGCCGAGGCGCAGCACGATGGGTTGTCCGCTGGTCATGTCGATCAAGGTAGTAGGTTCAAGCGGACAATAGCCGGCGTCCACGAACAGGTCGATTTGTCCGTAAACCTCATCGTACAGGTCTTCACTATCCATGATTTTACCGTCCGGATCCGGCAGGATGAGTGATGAACTCAACAGGGGTTCGTCGAGTAATTTAAGCATTCCCTGGACGACGGGGTGATCCGGTATACGCACGCCCACCGTGCGCCGATTATCCAGTTGGGCATTACGTGACACTCGCCCGGTGGATTCGAGCACGAATGTATAGGGGCCGGGCGTCAGTTGCCGTATCAGGCGGTGATCGGAATTCTGAACCTTGACCAGGGTGCTGATCTCGGAGATGGTCCGGCAGCAATAGGTAAAGTGGTGATGACGATCCAGTTCGCGCAGGCGGATGACCCGGTCGCGGGCCTTGCGGTTGTTGGACCGCCAGCCCAGCGCATAACCGGAATCGGTCGGGTAGGCGATTAAACCGCCACGGATAAGAACCCCCACGATATGGTCAAGCTGACGCGGTTTGGCGCCATAAGGGCTGATTTCGATTCGCTCGCTCATGATGCCGGTATTTTACCTGTGTTGGGACAATCTGCCCAATGTATTCGCCCAACCGGACCGTATACGGTCAAGCCAGGAACCGTTTGTGGAACAGCGAGTCAAGATACGTGAATTCCATTGTAAAAAAAACCCTTGCTCACCCTTGAGCAAAAACACCATTAATGTACACTTCGGCCAGCAAACAGGAAATGTGTTTATGTGGTATGTCATCCATGCGTCGGATCGCGAAAACAGCCTTGCAGCACGGAAAGCCGCCCGCCCGGCTCACCTGGAACGACTCCAGGCGCTGATAGACCAGGGCAGGTTGCTGGTTGCAGGGCCAATGCCAAACATTGATTCCGGTGACCCCGGACCCGCCGGCTTCAGCGGCTCGACGATCATAGCCGAGTTCGATACGCTGCAAGACGCGCAACAATGGGCCGCTGCCGATCCGTACGCGGATGCTGGTGTTTATGAATACGTTGACGTACGGCCGTTTATCAGGGCCCTGCCATGAGGTGTCCGCGATGAACGCCAGGCGTGTCGACCGAATCCGTGCACTGCTCGAAACAGCGTTTGAACCCGAAATGCTGACTATCGAAGACGACAGCCACAAGCACGCAGGTCATGAGGGCGCGAAAAGCGGCATGGGGCATTTCAGCGTCTCGATCGTCAGCGCGCATTTCAACGGCATGAGAATGCTGGCCCGTCACCGTGCGGTCTACGCCGCCCTGGACGATATGATGCAGACCGATATTCACGCGCTGGCCATCGATGCGGTAGCCAGCGATGAACTGTAAGTTGATTTACGGCAACTTGACGGCGGGCGGCGCCTGCCAACCCTCCTGCCGGTGTTCCGCCACCACGGTGGTGTCGATGCCGCCGCGAACGTTGAATATGGCGGTCAAACGCATGAAACGGGGTGCGGTTGCCCTGACCAGGTCGTCAAGGATTTCATTGGTGACCGCTTCATGAAATGCACCTTCGTCCCTGAAACTCCAGACATACATTTTGAGAGATTTAAGTTCAACACATTGCTGCTCCGGAATATACTCGAGCACAAGCGTCGCGAAATCCGGTTGACCGGTCTTTGGACACAAACAGGTAAACTCCGGAATGGTGATTCGAATGGTATAATCACGTTCTGGCTGGGGGTTTGGAAACAGTTCCAGTTCCCGACTGGGCTGGGTCGCCATAAATTTACTCCAGATAACAAAAATTGGGTGGGCACTTTACTCATCTCTGACCACAGATTCAATCTATGCGACTGACTGCAATTAAACTTGCCGGCTTCAAATCGTTTGTTGACGCCACCACCTTCACTGCGCCGACCAACCTGACTGGTATCGTCGGACCCAACGGTTGTGGTAAATCCAACATCATTGACGCGGTTCGCTGGGTTATGGGTGAAGGGTCGGCCAAGGTGTTGCGCGGCGAATCCATGGCCGATGTCATTTTTTCCGGCTCAAGCAGCCGCAAGCCGGTCGGAACCGCCAGCGTTGAACTGGTATTCGACAATAGCAGCGGCCGCATCGCGGGCGAGTTTGCCGGATATAACGAAATCTCCGTCAAGCGCATCGTTGGCCGGGACGGGGTATCGCAATACACCCTCAACGGCACCCGCTGCCGGCGCAAGGATGTCCGCGACCTGTTCCTGGGCACGGGTCTTGGTTCAAAGAGTTATTCCATCATCGAACAGGGCATGATTTCCCAGGTGGTGGATGCCGGTCCCGAGGAAGTCCGCTCACACCTTGAAGAAGCGGCCGGAATTTCCCGCTACAAGGAGCGCCGCAGGGAAACTGAACGCCGCATCAAGCATACGCGCGAAAACCTCGATCGGCTGACCGACCTGCGCGAGGAAATAGCCGGTCACCTGAGCCGTCTGAAACGGCAGGCCAATGCTGCGGAACGCTACAAGAAACTGAAGATTGAGCAGCGCGAACTTCAGTCAAGCTTGCTTGCCCTGCAATGGTCGTCACTGAAGAACGACGCCGACACGGGCCGCTCCGGGCTCGCCGTGCAGGAAACCGCGATGCAGGAGCAGCTGGCCGAACAACGCGCTGCCGAGGCGCGCATGGAAGCCCTGCACCAGGAACAGGCCGCCGCCGGTGAGGCATTCAACCAGGTCCAGGGTGAACTCTATTCAGTCGGCAGTGAGATAGCGCGCCTGGAGCAGACCATCCAGCACAGCCGCGAACTACAGACCCGGCAAAAGAAAGAATATGAAGAGACTTCCGCTTCCCTGCAGGACATGGAAAAGCACATGGTACTGGACCGGGCGCAGGTAGAGGACCTTTCCAAAAAACTTGCCGAGGTCGAGCCCGCCTTTGAAGCGGCGCAAAAAGAGGAAGTCAGCGCCGATGCCGAGATGCAGGAAGCAGAAGCCGAAGTAGCCCAATGGCAGGAAAGCCTCGAAAAGCACCACGTTAAGAACAACGAATTAAACCGCAAGGCCGATAGTCAACAAGCGACCCTGGAAATGCTCGACGGCCGCATGCAGGATGCCGCAAACCGTTTAAAGGACCTGGCGGGTGAAAGTGAAGGTACTGATACCGGTTCATTGAGCTTCGAAGTCGTAGAACTGGAAAAGCAGGCTGAGCTGTTGGCAGGGCAATTGAGTAAACAGCAGCAACGGCTGGAGGAAGACCGGCAGAGTCTTGCTGACAGGCGCCAGGCTCTGCAGGCCAGCACCAGCAAGCAGCACGAATTACTGGGCGAAATCAACCGGCGCGAGGGCCGGCTCGAATCACTCAAAGCCCTGCAACAGGCAGCGAGAACAAACGATAACGGGCTCGCCTGGCTTGAATCCAATGGCCTTGAATCGGCTCCCCGCCTGGTTGAGCGCCTGGAAGTCGCGCCGGGCTGGGAAGCAGCCGCTGAAACGGTTCTGGGGTTCTGGCTGGAATCGGTGCTGGTTGACCAGCCCGCGGACCTGTCGCCAGCGCTTGGTCAGCTGGCCAGCGACAGCAAATCAGACTTTGATTTATCCATCCTTGGCAGCCAGGCGTCCGGCGTCGAGACTGTGCCGGGCAGCCTGGCCGAAAAGGTCACTGCTCCGGATGTTATTACGGCGCAACTCAACCATGTCCGGATCGCAACTTCCCTCGAATCCGCTTTCGGGCAGGTTGAAGGCAAGCTGGATGGAACATCGGCGATTACCGCCGAGGGTCAGTGGATAGGACCCGGCTGGGTGCGCGTGGCCGGCAGCCAATCCGGCCAGGCCGGTATGCTGGCCCGCAAACAGGAAATTGAATCCCTGCAGAATGAAACGCAGGGCATGCGGCAGCAGTGGGCGGATTTGAATGAATCAAACCTTGCCGAACGTGAAGCGCTTTCTGCCGCGGACAAAGCGGTCAACGATTTGCAACAAGAGGTCAACGGACTGCACCGCCAGGGCGCTGACCTCGACAGCCGTTTGAACGCCGGCCGGGCGAGGATAGGAGATCTCGAGGGGCGGCAAAAACGAATTGCCGAGGAGATCGCCGGTCTCAGGAAACGGCAGAACGACGATGAGGAACAGATCAAGACAGTGCGCTCCGGGCTGGCTGAAATACTGGACGAAATGGCTGGCACTGAAAAGGAGCGGGCCGCGCTGGATACCCGTCGCCAGTCATTACTAGAACGCCGCGACGCAGCGCGCACACGAGCCCATGAAGCACGCAACCAACGCCATGAGCTGGCCTTGAAGACCGAATCCCGGCGAGCCAGCCTGGACTCCCTGAGAAACTCCTTGCAACGCATGGACAGCCAGTTTAGCCAATTGCAACAACGGTTCCTCGATTTGAGTCAACAGATGGCGCAAAACGAGGATCCCGAAGAAACCCATCGCGAAACGATGGATGGTCTACTGCAAAGCCGTGTTGCAGTGGAGCAGCGATTGACCGCTGCTAGGGCGAACCTGCAGAAATTGGAAGATGATTACCGTCAGCTGGACGCTGCAAGGCAAACCTGCGTCAGGCAGGTCGAGGAAATTCGTAGCTCGCTGGAAAAAGCGCGCCTCCAGCAACAGGAACTGGAGCTCAACGCGCGCAACCTGCAACGACAGGTTGAACAGCTGGGCCACCAGGTGGAAACACTGGCGGAGAACCTGCCAGAAGACGCGGATGCAGAGACCTGGCAGGAAAACCTTGAGCGCCTGCAGGTTCGTATCACCCGTTTGGAGCCGGTGAATCTTGCGGCAATCTCCGAGTTTGAAGAGGAAAGCAAACGCAAGGATTACATGGACGCCCAGCACGAGGACCTCGTAAGCGCGCTGGAAACGCTTGAAAATGCCATCAAGAAAATCGACCGCAAGACGCGCACCCGCTTCAAGGATACGTTCGAAAGTGTCAACAAGGGCATCCAGGAATTGTTTCCGAAATTGTTCGGCGGTGGACATGCCTACCTGGAGCTGACCGGGGATGATTTGCTGACTACCGGTGTCTCGATTATGGCGCGCCCTCCCGGGAAACGCATCAGCAGCATTCACCTGATGTCCGGCGGCGAAAAAGCCCTGACCGCCGTGGCTTTCGTGTTTGCGATATTCAGGCTCAATCCAGCTCCGTTCTGTCTTCTCGACGAGGTTGACGCGCCGCTTGATGATGCCAATGTTTCACGCTTTACGGCGATGGTGAAGGAGATGTCTGAATCCGTGCAGTTCGTCATCGTCACGCATAACAAGATCACCATGGAAATGGTGCATCAGCTCAGCGGTGTCACGATGCGGGAGCCCGGCGTATCCAGGCTGGTGCAGGTGGATATCGACGAGGCGACCAGGTTTATCGGGGACTAGTGCACTGGTAACCTGCTAATATTCAGAAGCATTTTGCGGAAATACTAATATGGATATTTCAACTTTCAGATGGATTTTGGCTATCGCGGGTATTGCCTTGATCGCGGGGCTTTACCTGTTTGGAATGCGGGACAAGAAACGCAAACCGCGTGCTTCGCGCAAACGCGTGCACGCCCAGCGCGTCAGGCGTGAACCTGCCCTGGACCCTGACCAGGCCGCCAAAGGTGAAGACGGGCTCGATTACGATACCCGACAGACGGAGCTTGCAATCGGTGATCCTGATGATGGCGTTTCGCGTTCTGATGGTCGTGAACAAGGCCGTATTGAACCCAGGCTGGACAGCAAGCCAAAGGCCCCGGCGAGCCCGCCTCCGGAGAAAATCGTCACGCTGTTTTTACGCGCGCGCGATAACCAAATCATCACCGGCATCGATTTGCTCGACGCCTCGCTCAAGTCAGGACTGGTTTTCGGTAAACACGATATTTTCCATCGAATTCACGAGGAGGACGTGGAGCCGGTCTTCAGCATGGCCAACCTGACCAAACCGGGCACGTTCGACAAAAAGGCCTGGAATACCATGGAGATCAAGGGAGTGACCATGTTCATGACGCTGCCCGGTCCCAGGAACGCCCTCGACGCCTGGGATTCCATGCTGGCCACCAGCCGCAGGCTGGCCGAATTGTTGCACGCAGACTTGCTGGATGACACGCACAGCGTCTTTACCCGCCAGCGCTCTCTGCAGATCAAGGAGGAACTGCGCGAGTACGAGCGGCAGAAAAACCCTGAGTCATGAAGCAGTCCGAAGCACGCGAACGTGCCGCGGAATTGCACCGTTTGATCGAACACCATAATTACCGTTATTACGTACTCGACGACCCGGAAGTCCCCGACGCTGAATATGACCGCCTGATGCGGGAACTGGAGGCGCTCGAAGCCGGCTTTCCCGAGCTGGTGACGCCCGACTCGCCCACACAGCGGGTCAGTGGTACACCGATGGAAGGTTTTGCGGCCGTGCGCCACCGTGTGCCCATGCTGTCGCTGGCGAACGCCTTTTCTGATGATGAGGTGGCTGATTTCCAGCGCCGGCTAGCGCAGGGGCTTGAACGCCGGGACATCAGCTTTGCGGCCGAGCCCAAGCTGGACGGGGTGGCGATTTCATTAACCTATATCGACGGTGTTTTGAACACTGCAGCAACGCGCGGAGACGGTGAAAGGGGTGAAGACGTCACGGCCAATGTACGCACGATCCGGGCGGTTCCGCTAAGACTGCGAGGCGAGGACTGGCCAGCTTTGCTTGAGGTGCGCGGAGAGATTTACATGCCGCGTGCGGGCTTTGCTGAGTTCAATCGCAAGGCGCTGGAGAGAGGTGACAAGCCGCTGGTAAACCCGCGCAACGGCGCGGCAGGGAGTTTGCGGCAGTTGGACCCGCAATTGACGGCGAGGCGGCCGCTGGCGTTTTTCGCCTACGGTACGGCCAGCCGCGAGCATATGCCGGACACCCAGTTCGCAGCGCTCAAGCGTCTCAGGGAATGGGGGTTTCCGGTAAACCCGGAAAT
>Ga0316201_10002084_pt1 | contig 14062 bp, 12 predicted proteins | sample CS6wburrow_MG_FD_204516 | JGI IMG/M metagenome (GOLD analysis project Ga0316201, IMG submission 204516) | Coastal sediment microbial communities from Delaware Bay, Delaware, United States - CS-6 worm burrow | ecosystem: Environmental > Aquatic > Marine > Coastal > Sediment | place: USA... | reverse complement strand
TTCGCCCCAGCGAATAACTGATTTGGCCCAGCGAAATCAGGCGAACCGCGGCCTGGTAGCCGATCCACTCCAGCGGCATACCCGAAACATCCGTTCTTAAAACCTGTTGCTGTAAGTTGCTGTCCATCCCTAAGTGCAGTTTCTGCTTAATACAGGCGAAACACAATATGTGGTGTGTTTATTCTCTTTTTAAGGCTATATATCCCGTTTTTTAGCAAATGGCAAGCAAACTATCGCATGTCCGTGCGTCAGCCCCGGGTGGCGGACCGGAATTTTTGATGGTTTACTTTCCGTCCAGAACCTAGCGGCCGCTCAACGGTCAAATCATCGTTCCACAGTAACAGGAAAAAATGTGCAAAGATTCATGAACCGCCAGCTGACTTTATTCTCGGTTGTACTTCTGTTGTTTTTGCCGATGGCGGGCTCGGCGGCCCTGCCGGTCGCCCTGGACGGTGAGCCTTTGCCTTCGCTGGCGCCGGTGCTCGAGAGAGTCACGCCGTCCGTCGTCAACATTTACACGGAGACGCGCGTACGCGTTCGCAGCCCGTTGATGGACGACCCGTTTTTCAGGCGCTTTTTCAATATCCCCGACGTGCCGCGTGAACGAGTCTCGCAAAGCCTGGGTTCCGGTGTGATCGTGGATGACCGTGAGGGGCTGGTGCTCACCAACAACCACGTGATCGCAGGAGCGACCGATATTTCAGTCACGCTTTCGGACGGCAGGAGTTTCGAAGCCGAAGTAATCGGTACGGACCCAGACACCGATCTTGCCATGGTTCGAATTCCCGCCGAAGATCTGCAGGCCCTGCCGTTTGCTGATTCAAACCAGTTACGCGTGGGTGATTTCGTAGTCGCGGTCGGTAATCCGTTCGGACTCGGCCAAACCGTGACTTCAGGCATCGTCAGTGCGCTGGGGCGCACCGGCGTCCGGGGCCTGGAATTTCAGAACTTCATCCAGACTGATGCTTCCATCAACCCGGGTAATTCCGGAGGGGCGCTGATTAACCTGCGGGGTGAACTGGTTGGCATCAACAGCGCCATTTTCACGCCCAGCGGCGGCAACGTCGGCATCGGATTCGCCATCCCGTCAACAATGGCGCGCTACGTCATGGGCCAATTGATGGATTTTGGCGAGGTTCGCCGCGGCACGCTCGGCATTTCCGTGCAAAACCTGACGTCGGAACTGGCCGGGGCGTTTGACCTGGAACAAGGCCAGGGCGTGCTGGTCGCCGAAGTCCTTCCGGGTTCAACGGCCGCAAAAGCTGGGCTCAGGGCGGGCGACGTCATACAGTCCATAGCGGATTATCCGGTGCGCAACGCCCGGGAATTTCACAACTACGAAGGCCAGTTCCCGGTTGGTGAGAAGCTGGAGCTGGAAATTGTCAGAGACCGCGAACCGAAAAAGCTGGCGGTACGGGTCGAGGAACTCCAGGCGCTGGAGGGCGCCAGCCTTGACCGACGGCTTGCCGGCGCAAAGTTCGAGGAGCTGCCGCCCAGGCAGCGAACCGAGGGAGTCCGGGGGGTCATGCTGTCCGAGCTCGCACCAAACAGTCGGCTGGCGGCCAGGGGCCTGAGGCCGGGTGACATTATCACCGGATGCAACCGGACCAGGACCCAGGACCTGGCCGAATTCCAGGAAGCCGTGGATTCCGTCAGGGGTACACTCTATCTCCAGGTGCGCCGCGACGGCAGTGACTATGTTGTGCGGGTGGATTGAATTGTAACCGTGGCTGAATCTGATTTATTCTCCCTGTTCCAGAATAAGAGGTTAATGCAACGTGTGCTTCCAATCGATTAAGAGCCTGCATGAAGATCAAACCCCGGTACCGCTGCGTCCGCTGGATGCGGCCGGATTGGAAGAATGGAAAAAGCAGGCGTCGCCCGCCCAGCTCAACTGGCTTGACGGTTCCGGCTTCAGCGCATCTGCGGGTGAATCCTGCGCCATTCCGGCTGAGGATGGTGGCGTCGAGTGCTGGTTATTCGGGGCCGATCCGGAGTCGGTGCTGTACAGCCTTGCACCGCTGGCAACCGTTTTGCCGCAGGGCGTTTACCGGCTGGAGAGCCAATGGTCGAGACAGCAACGACTCCGGGCCAGCCTCGGTTGGGGGCTGGCCTGCTATCGCTTCGATCGGTACAAGGCCAACACGAAGCCGCAGCCGGTCCTGTTGCTGGACGAAGATGTCGACGGCGACGTGCGTGCACTGCACCGCGCACAATGCCTCGTTCGCGACCTGGTAAACACACCCACCGAACACATGGGGCCGGCGCAACTGGCTGATGCCGTCTTGCGGGAAGCCGACGCTTTCGACGCGGAGACCGACTTCATCGTGGGGGCTGAGTTGCTGAACCATGATTTTCCTGCGATCCACGCGGTGGGGCGTGCCTCGGACCAACAGCCCAGGCTGCTCGAGTTGACCTGGGGTGAAGAGGACGCGCCCGTTCTCGCCCTGGTCGGTAAAGGCGTCTGTTTTGATTCCGGCGGGCTTGACCTCAAGACGGCTGCCGGAATGCTGTTGATGAAAAAGGACATGGGGGGTGCGGCGCACGCGCTGGCGCTCGCCCGCCTGGTCATGGAGCACCGCTTGCCGGTGCGGCTGAAACTGCTGATTCCGGCGGTCGAAAACGCTGTTTCCGGCAACGCTTACCGGCCGGGCGATATCATTCCGACGCGCAAGGGTCTGTCGGTTGAAATCGGTAACACGGATGCCGAGGGCAGGGTTGTTCTGGCCGATGCGCTCGCCTATGCCTGTGAATCCGACCCTGACCTGGTGATCGATTTTGCGACGCTGACCGGCGCCGCGAGAATAGCGCTGGGTGCGGACCTGCCGCCGGTTTTCAGCAACCGTGAGGAAGTGGCAAGGGATATTCAGCAGGCAGGCGACGAGGTGGAGGACCCGCTTTGGACCATGCCGCTTTATCAACCTTACCGTAAGCTCATCGAGAGCCCGATAGCGGATATCAACAACAGCGGTAAAAGTTCGTTTGGCGGCTGCATCACGGCGGCCCTGTTTCTGGAGTCATTCGTGGACAACGATGTTCCCTGGGTTCATATCGATACGTTTGCCTGGAACCAGGCAGACCGACCGGGCCGGCCACAAGGTGGTGAGGCGCTCAGCTTGAGAGCCGTTTTCAGATACCTGCAGTCGCGCTACGGCCAGGCCTGAAGTCTGCTCAGAGCAATAAAAAGCTGATCAGGGCTACGAAGGTTGTGGCCAGGGTCAGAAGCGCGGTATATGAAATCCCGATACCGCTGAATTTCACCAGCGTCAGTCCCCAACCTTGCCGGTAAACCTTTTTCAGGGACAACAACAGGTATACCGGGATCCAGATAAACACAGCAACGTCCATGAATTCGACGACGCTGGTCACCACGCCGTCTTCATTCGGTTCCAGCCAGCCCGCGTATGCGTTCGCACCGATCGTGATCAGCAGGATGACGAACACGAACGAATGGTTGTGCAGGGCATAGATAAGGTGTTCGACGTAGTACTTTTTCGCAAACAGGTACCAGAACTTCAGCAGCAACGCTACCAGCGGCAGCAGCACGAACATGGTGACGGGCAGGACATCGAAAATCTTATCCAAGATCAGGTTCGGGTTTTCCTCTATCTGTCGCCCTTTTTGCGGTGATTCTCCAATCTCGTCGTTCACCCAGTCATTCACCCAATCAGGCATCAGGGGAATAATGAACGGGTTGGTTTCGCGGTCCCAGGGCTCGCCGTTTATATTGATCGTATCGTCCTCTTCTTCCTCGTCCACCGCAGGTTCTGCCGTTTCACCGGCCTGCCCCTGCTGCAGTTCGCTGATGGCTCTTCGGGCCTCCTTTGCTACCTGCGGGTCGAGCTGGTCGAGAGCTTCCTCCAGGGCTTGCTGTTGCTCTGCGTCCAACTGGACGGGGGCGACCGCTACGTCATCATTGCCGTCTTCGATGTTGATGGAGAAGTTGGTGATCATCGCGGCCAGAAAGAAAAAGGCGATGCTGGAAAAAATATACAGGCGCAGCGGAGGCACGTACCGGAAACGCTTGCCGTCAAGGTAATCCCGGGTCAGCTTGCCCGGTCGGAACAGCAGGGGTTTGACCGTGCGCAGGAACCGTGAATCGAAATCGAACGTATCCTCCAGCAGTTCCCGCAGAAGCGCGGGGAAGAAGCGCATCAGGTTCTTGTCTGGCTGGCCGCAGTAATAGCAAAAAGGCCCCCTGAGCTCCGTGCCGCAATTCAGGCAGGCCGGCGACCCGGCCAATCGCCTGGCCGCGATGGTCAGCGATTTGCCCGTTTGCGCCACAGGCGGTTTGTTTTCCTGATCAGTGCTCATGACAACAGTCCTCTTTCGCTCATCCAGTCTGCGGTGTCCCGGATCAACTGACGTATCGGCTTAAACCGGTAGCCCAGTTCGCTCATGGCTTTGCCGGATTCGCAGTTGACATGATACGAGACCATCGCGGCCGATTCAGGCGTAATGTCCGGTTCGTTTCCGGTCAGTGCCGCCACGGCCGTATTGACGCGGGCCCAGGCGCGCATGATCCAGGCGGGCGCCGCCTTGCCGGGAACCCGCCGGCCGAGAATTTCGCCGGTAAGCCTGACCACATCCGCAAACGCGGCGTACTCGCCTCCGAGCAGGTATTTTTCGCCACTGCGTCCGCGGTGAAAAGCCTGGATGTGTGCCTTGACGACTTCGCGCACATCACAGAAATTTCCACTTCCTGGTGGCGTGGCGAGCATTTTTCCCTGGCTAACCATGCGAATCATGCGTGACCAGTTGTGCTGGTCGCCGGGTCCGAGAATGTGGCAAGGGTTCAAAATGACCGCTTCGGTTTGTTCCCTGGCGCTGAACTGCAATACGAGTTCCTCTGCCAGGTGCTTGCTGCGCACGTAGTTGATCCAGTCCGTCGCCCCGGTACGGGGGCTGTCCTCGGTCAGCGTGGTGTTCTGAAAGCCCCAGGTGGTGAAACTGGACGTGTGGATGAACCGCCGCGCCTGCCTGGCCGCAGCCACCTCAATCATGTTGCGCGTGCCGTCAATGTTGACGCGGTCCTGCACTGCATTTTGCCTGGACCAGAAATTGGTGCTGGCGGCAACATGGAACACAGCGTCAGCACCCTCAGGAATCGCGCGGTTGATGGTGTCCCGGGCGCAGACATCACCGATGTGCACAGTGACCGGAATTCCCTGGATTTCATCCAGCACCGAGTCCTGCCTGGCCAGCAAATGCACCGTCCAGTCCTGGGCGTGCAACTCTCTCACCAGGTTGGAACCGACAAAGCCGGATGCTCCACTGACAAAAGCCGTGAGGCTCATGATGGATGGCGTCTCCTGTACAATATTTTCAGGGATGAACAGTATAACGAAAGCTAAAAGCCACCCGGCTGAAATTGGCCGCACGATGCGTCTCGCGACTCCCGTGATTATTGGCCAACTGGCTGTGTTCAGCATGAATTTCGTCGATACGGTGATGGCCGGGCGCCTGCCCAACAACCAGATAGCGCTGTCCGCTTTGGGGATCGGCGGAGCCCTGTGGTCCGCCATGCTGATGTTCGTGCTGGGCACACTGATGGTCGTGCAGCCCAGCGTTGCGCAGCTGGACGGCGCCCAGATGAAGTCAGAGGCGGCAATCCAGACCCGGCAGGCGTTTTGGATAGCGCTGGCGCTCGGCGTGCCTTTCTGGCTGCTGTGTTATTTCAGCGAACCGGTACTGACCGCGTTCGGGATCGACCCGGCCATCATTCCCGAAGCAGCCGGATACCTGCGCGCCATGTCCTGGGGCGCTCCGGCCCTCTGCCTGGTTTTTCTGCTGCGATTTTTCAGCGAAGGTACGGGAAACACGACGCCCACGATGTTTTACGGCGTGGCGGGTGCCCTGCTCAATGTGCCTCTCAATTACGTGCTGATGTTCGGCAAGCTGGGTTTTCCGGCGCTCGGCACAGTCGGTTGCGGCTATGCGACTTCCATCGTCATCTGGATGCAGTTCCTGTTGCTCGTTCTTTATATCGGAACGCACCGGCATTACCGCCCGTTCGCGCTGATGTCGCGCCTGGATCTGCCCGACTGGGGCACCATCCGGATGTTGCTGAAGATAGGAATTCCCATCGCCGTCGCGATATTTGTCGAGGGCAGCCTGTTTGTCGGGGCCGCTCTACTGATCGGGCGGCTCGGGCCAGTGCCGGCCGCTTCCCACCTGATAGCGATCAACTTTTCGGCGCTGGTGTTCATGATCCCGATTGGCCTGTCGAGCGCCGTCTCGATCCGGGTAGGGAACGCGATCGGCCGCAAAGACATGGAGGGGGCCCGTTATGCCGGATGGATCGGTATTCTGATCGTGCTGATGTTCCAGACCGTCAGTGCCGCTGCCATGCTGCTGTTCCCTGCGCACATCGTCGCTATTTACACCAGCGATGCAGCCGTCGCGCCGTTGGCGGTCAGTCTGCTGTTCTATGCCGCCATTTTTCAATATCCTGACGGCCTGCAAATCGTCTCTGCGGGTATTCTGCGCGGCTACAAGGACACGCGCATGCCAATGCTCTACATGGTCATTTCATTCTGGATCGTGGGGATGACGCTGGGCTATAACCTGACGTTCGCCCAGGGCATGGGGCCGGCCGGTATGTGGGTGGGGATGATTGCCGGACTGACCGTCGCCGCCGGCCTGATGATGCGGCGGTTCCGGCACACCAGCCAGCGGTTTATCAGCGAGCAGGGAAGCAAGACTCCTTAATCGCGATCCTCGAGCTCCCTGAAACGGCGTTCCAGCTCAGCGATACGTTCACCGCGCCCGGAAAGCTCCGGTGAGGAAAGGCCTTCATCAGACCTGGAAGCGCCTGGCAGGGTATTTTCGAACAGGTTGAAAAACAGCGCCAGGACTGCGTAGACCACCACGGCCCAGAGAGTTTTAACCAGCAGAAAAGCCACGAACAGGGCACGAAGGACCCAGACGTTCCATTGGAACGCCCGGGCGATTCCGGCACAGACGCCGGCAAGGAGTGCTCCTTCAATGCGTGCCGTTTTCATTGCTGCGGCGTTCCGGTGTTTTCTTTGGCTGCCGGTTCAGCGGGTGCTTTGGCAGAGCGACCGGAAACCCGCTTTTTCATAGCTGCGAGCTCTTCTTCGATGGCCGGATCGAGCTCGCCGGCGCCAGAATCGCTCCATGCCGATACCGCTGTTCCACCCACTTCGTAGGACCGCACGCGGGCTTCCAGGTTGTCGACCTGCGACTGCAGCCGGTCAAACCGGTTCATGGCCCGGCGGATCTTGCGTTCTCCCGGCGTCAGTTTTTCCGCGGCAGGTGCCGATACGTCGCGGGCACTTTTGCCGCTGTTGAGGCCCTTGAGCTTCACCTTGGCGTCCGCCAGTTTGGTTTTCAGGGTGACCATGTCCGCTTCCATCTGCTTGACGCGTTCAGAGACATGCTGCTGCTCTTCCAGCACTGCGGTGTGACGGCCGGCCAGATCGGCTTTTGCCTTAAGCGACTCACGGGCGAGATCATCGCGTCCCTCGACAACCGCTCTTTCCGCGCGGCTCTGCCACTGGTCCGTTTCCTCGGCAAGCTGGTCGCCGAGACGGGACAGGCGCTGCTCCTCGGCAAGGAGTTCCGCACAGGCAATCCTGGCCTCTTCACTGGCGTCTTCCATTTCGCGGATGAGCGAGCGGAGTAGTTTTTCAGGGTCTTCCGCCTTCTCGATCAAAGCATTGACGTTGGCGGCAATTACGTAACGCAGTCTGGTAAAGGCTCCCATGTAAATCTCCTGTTGTTCAATACGATAGATAACTAGGCAGATGCAGAATTCATGCCAGATAGGAAAGTATCTATAAAACAATAGGATAAGTTCTTCACCAGGGCGCATGAAAAATACGGGTTGGCGTATTTGACACAAACTTGGCGAACCGCAAAAAGCGATTTGCCGCACGGGGGACTTTCGGCATTGTTATGCAGAGGGCAAGGCCCATAAAATAGACCCACTGCCCTAAAGGAAGATTACATGACCGCAAACCGATCCTTCATCTCGAGGTTTTTCCTCGGCATCTGGCGTTTCATCGACGGTACCCGAAAAGTGGTGCTGAACCTGGTGTTCCTGTTGATACTGGCTGTCGTGATCATGGCGTTTTTCGACTCAGGCGAAACACTCATTATCCAACCGGATACGGCCCTCGTTCTGCAGCCATACGGGGACGTGGTCGAGCAATACAGCGGAACACCGCTCGACTATGCGCTGCAGCAGGCAACCGAGACTTCACGCAGCGAGACCCGGCTGCGCGACCTGGTGGAAGCAGTGCGCAGGGCAGCCAATGACAATCGGATTGTCAGGCTGGTCATTGACCCGACTTACCTGAGGCGGATCGGCCTGGCCTCCCAACTCGAACTCGAGGCAGCGATCGAGGAGTTCAAGAACTCCGGCAAACCGGTCATCACGCTGGCAGACAATCTGGGACAGCAGCAGTATTTCCTGGCCGCCATGGCCGATGAAATCTGGCTGAATCCCGAGGGAATGGTATGGATCGACGGGTTTGCTGCATATCGCCAGTTCTACCGGGAAGGGCTGGAAAAACTCGAGGTTGAAGTGAATCTTTTCAGGGCGGGTAAATTCAAGTCCGCGATGGAGCCGTGGATTCGGGATGACATGTCGCCTGAAGCCCGGGAAGCCAACCTGTTCTGGATCGGAAGCCTGTGGCAACAATACCTTGAGGCCATTTCCCTGCAGAGAGGGATTCCGCTGGAAAATCTCTCGGCCGCGATCAACGACTTCGCCAACCGGCTCGAAGCGGTGGACGGGGATTTTGCCCAGTTCGCTCTTGAACTGGGCCTGGTTGACCGACTTGTCAGCCGTCCCGAGGCGAACCTGGAGTTGGAATCACTGGGTGCTCAAGGTGAAGGAAGCGAAGGTTTCAGGCAGGTCGGTTTCGAGAATTACCTCACCCTGACAGCCATGCAGAACCGTCCCGCCAAAATGAAAAAAGTCGTTATCGTGGTCGCGGAGGGAGAAATCGTTCGCGGCGCGCAGCCGCAGGGCATCATCGGTGCCGTCACTCTCTCTGAAAAGCTGCGCTCGCTGGCGGAGGACAAAAACGTCACAGCGGTCGTGGTGCGAGTCAACAGCCCCGGAGGTGATGCATTCGCCTCAGAAAAAATCCGCAGGGAAATCCAGGCGCTGAAGGAAATGGGTAAGACCGTCGTAGTATCGATGGGCAACGTGGCTGCATCAGGCGGGTACTGGATCGCGATGGGCGCCGACGAAGTCTGGGCCAGCCCATCCACGATTACGGGCTCTATTGGTGTCTACGGCATCCTGCCGACGTTTTCCGGGCCCATGGCTAAACTGGGCATCCATACGGACGGGGTCGGCACGACGCCCCTGGCCGGCAAGCTGCGCCTCGACATTCCGCTGGAGGATGATCTGCGCCGAATTTTTCAGTACGCCACCGAGCGGACCTATGACGATTTCATCAACCTGGTCGCCCAACACAGAAAGATGAGCCCCGAGGCGGTGCGCGAGGTCGCCCAGGGCAGGGTCTGGAGTGGCAGCCAGGCGAAGGAGCGGGGCCTGGTGGATCAGACTGGGACCCTGCAGCAGGCGGTCGACGCAGCGGCACGGATTGCCGGTCTCGGGACCGATTACCAGGCGGTTTATGACGAGTGGGAGTTGAGTCCGTTCGAAGCCTTCCTGTTCGAGATGATGGGCAGCGCAATGGCGCGTTTCAATTTCAATATTTCCGGTTTCGACAGGCTGCACGGAACGTTGCTGGAAAACATTCTGGACGACCTGGGCATGCTGGCACGCAACGGCGAAGGCCTGACGATTGCCGCACACTGTCTCTGTAATGTCGAGTAAATCACCCTGGCGCCTGGACGGAGCGCGTGCGCTGATAACTGGCGGCAGCAGCGGAATCGGGCTGGCGACAGCCCGGGAACTGGCTTCGCTGGGTGCTTCGCTGGTGCTCGTGGCTCGCAACGAAAAGCGCCTCGAAAGCGCGCGTGAGACGATAAGGTTCGATTTTCCAGGGTCGGATGTGAACATTCTGTCTGCCGATTTGTCGACGGAAGAAGGCAGGCAACACGTTGTATCGAAAACCGGCGCTCCACTGAACGTCCTGGTAAATAACTCCGGCACCAATATCCGAAAAAGGATGTCGGAACTCAGCCTTGAGGAATACCGCCTGGTGCAGCGGGTCAACCTGGAATCGTGTTTTGAAATGTGCAGGCTGCTCTATCCTGCTTTACTCGAGGGCGCCCCATCTTGTGTTGTGAACAACGCTTCGGTCGCCGGCCTGACTCATTTGCGTACCGGTGCTCCCTACGGCATGAGCAAGGCAGCGATGATTCAGCTGACTCGAAATCTTGCCGTCGAGTGGGCCCGGCAAGGAATACGCGTGAATGCGGTAGCGCCCTGGTACATCGACACACCGCTGGCCAACCAGGTCCTGGCGGACGAGGACTTTCGGCAGGAGGTTATCGGCCGCACTCCCATGGGGCGCGTCGGCGAATCGGAGGAGTGCGCGCGGGCCATCACCTTCCTGTGCCTGCCCGCGTCGAGTTACATCACCGGCCAGTGCCTGCCGGTGGACGGCGGGTTCAGCGTCTACGGGTTTTAGCGGCGGTCAGTAACGCTTCGTCGGGTCGGGAAGGCCGCTGTGCAGAAGCCAGCGTTTTCTCTCCTCGTCGTAGCGCCATTCCTGCTCGTCGATAACGGTGCGCTCCACGGCCTGCTGAGAGTTGAACATCTTGATTTCGACCGTTTGCCGGGCCGTCATACCGTCGTCGAAAATCCCGGTTGCCCGCAGCGTGTACGAAGTGACACGAAAAAGCCGTAGCCGGTCCATCTCGAGCCGGGAGATGGGGTTTTCCAGCTGGTACTCGGGCGAGACGAAATCGGCGGCAGCATCCCACTGGCTCCAGCGAACAATGGTCTCGTACTGTTTGAACGTCTCGCCGCGGCTTTTTTCCACCGGGTTGGAGGTGCATGCGATCAGCGTGAGGCATGCAAGAAAAGTAACTAACGTCAGCCTCGCGGCCAGGTGAATTGGCGTTTTCATAAATGAACTCTGTTTTACAAAAGGTTTACCCAGGTAATAGTAATCCAGGCCGTTGCGATCAGCACGTGGCAGAACAGAACACTCGCTGCAGCCATGTCTTTCGCCCGCCCTGAAAGCTGGTGCAGTTCAAGGCCAATCCGATCGACCACGTTTTCGATGGCGGAGTTCAGTAGTTCGACGATCAGGAGCAGTATTAACGGTAAGTTCAGTAACAGCCATTGCTCAACCGAACGGGCGAGAGCAAATGACAGGGCGAACAGGACGACAGCCAGCAGTATGGTCTGCCTGAAAGCGGCCTCGTGTTGCCAGGCGGCACGAATCCCCCGCAAGGAATGTCCGGCCGCGTCAAACAAACGCTTTACCCCACTTCTGCTGCGCTTCATGAATCCTTGGACGTTTTCGTATACAGCCCGTCGAACAGGATGGTCCAGCTATCCTCGCCGTCCTTGCTCGCCTCCCACAGTTGCCTGACGCTGCCGTCCGGAGTAGGTGTCCAGCTGATCCTGTGTTGAACGGTGCCGCTGCCGTCGCGGGCGGGCCGCGTGCCGCTCATCACCATCGCTCCGTCAACCAGGCCTCCGTCCAGTTGCAACAGCGTCCCGTTGGCATCGATCCAGGTCTGGTGCCAGCGACCGGTCGCCTGGTCATAAATATTGAAGCTGGAACCGCTGATGCCACCTTCGCCGGCGCCCTGCCAGTTTTCCTGCAGGGCACAGCCTTTGTGCACACGCTGGATGGAATTGGTGCCAGCCGGCTGCCCGCCGGAAGTTACGTTCCAGTCGCCCATCCAGAAATCGAATTGACGGTATTCCGGCGCTGTACAAGCCGCAGCAGGTGCTGGCAGGCTGGTCTGCGGATCCTGGGCCATTGAGGTCAACGGGAGCAGCAAAACGATAATCAGTACAGTCTTCATGACATACTCCTCTGAAGAATTGGCATCCATGCTACCATTCGCGGCTGATTATTTGTGCATATTATGAAAGACAATTTTGATACGCAAAATCCATTGAAACAGCAGTTGGCCGCTGGCCGTTTGCCCAATTTTCCGGCCATCCGGCCGCAACACGTCATGCCCGCCCTGGAGGAACTGCTGCAGAAATATCAGCAGGGCATCGAAGCCCGGTTAGAAAATGGATCGCCGCCGGACTGGTCCCTGGTCGAGGCCGAGGTCGAATGGGCTGATGAACTCGAACGTGCCTGGTCACCGGTGTCGCACCTGAATTCCGTGGCGGACAACGAGGACCTCAGGAAAGCTTATAACGCGGGGCTGGAGCGGTTGACTGAACACTCCAACTGGCGCCAGCAGCATCCGGGTATTTACAGGGCATACAAGGCGATTCGTGAATCAGGCGCATTCGCACAGTTGTCGCCGGTGCAGCGTCGCATCGTCGAACTCGAACTGCGTGATTTTCACCTGGCCGGGGTCGACTTGCCCGCGGCGGACAGGGAAAAGTACCGGGAACTTGTGATGCGCCTGAGCAAACTCGGTGCCAAATTTTCTGAAAACCTGATCGATGCCACCCAGGCCTGGACTCTGCAATTCGAAGACCCGGACGGACTAGCCGGCCTGCCTGCGGCGGAGCTGAACCTGCTGGCAGGTATCGCAAAGAGCCATGGCAAGGATGGTTGGATGGTCGATCTCAGCGCGCCCTCCTTCCAGGCGGTAATGATGCATGCCGACGATGCCGGTTTGCGGCGCGAAGTCTACACGGCATACGTTACACGGGCTTCCGACCAGGGGCCACATGCCGGGCAGTGGGATAACATGCCGCTGATAACGGAAATGCTCGCGCTGAGGCATCAGCTCGCACAGGTTCTGGGTTTCGTCAACTACGTGGAATATGCACTCGCCCGCAGGATGGCGGAGACGCCTGAAAACGTGCTCGATTTCCTGCAGCAACTGTCAGAGCAGGCCCGTCCGGCGGCCCTGGCGCAGTTCGATGCTTTGCGGGAATTCGCCGGCCGCAACGGTGCAGACGGACCGCTGCAGGCATGGGATATCCCGTACTGGTCTGAGCGCTACCGGCAGGTGGAACTGCATTTGTCGGACGAGGAATTGAAGCCTTATTTCCCGCTTGAGCAGATGCTCGAGGCGCTGTTTTTCACAGCGGCCAGGCTGTTCGGCCTGAGCTTCGAAGCCGACAGCGAAGTCGAGACCTGGCATCCGGATGTTCGCTTCTACTGGGTGAAAGATCGGGAGGGGCGGCGCTTCGCCGGCCTTTACATGGATCTGTTTACCCGCAAGAGCAAGCGCGGCGGCGCATGGATGGACGTCTGCCAGTCGCGCAGGAAACGGGGCGCCGGCGTGCAGCTGCCGGTGGCTTTCCTGACCTGCAACTTCGCACCCCCCGTTTCGGAACAGCCCTGCCTGATGACACATGATGATGTGCAGACGCTGTTTCATGAATTCGGACACTGCCTGCACCACCTGTTGACAGAGATAGAATGGCCTCAGGTCAACGGCATCAATGGCGTAGAGTGGGATGCCGTGGAACTGCCCAGCCAGTTGTTCGAGAACTGGTGCTGGGAGGACGAGATCCTGTCGCGCTTTGCGCTGCATTACGAGACCCATAAGCCGATGCCTGCCGGATTGAAGCAGCGCCTGTTGCGGTCGAAATATTTCCAGAAGGCCCTGTTCCTGGTCCGGCAACTGGAATATGCGCTTTTTGATTTACGCCTTCACCTGGAGTACGGCCCGTCAGACCCCGTCGATCCGCTCGACCTGCTGGCGCAGGTCCGCGCCGGAATATCGGTCGTACCGGTGCCGGAATGGAACCGTTTTCTGAACAGTTTCGGACATATCTTCGGCGGCGGTTATTCCGCGGGCTACTACAGTTACCTGTGGGCGGAGCAACTGGCGGCTGACGCCTGGGGCCGCTTTCGGGCAGAGGATACGCTCGGGTCTGAACCGGGCGAAGCACTGCGCAGGGAAATCCTCTCGGTGGGGGCCTCGAGACCCGCCATGGAATCCTTTATCGCGTTTCGCGGGCGGCCGCCCGAACCGGAGCCGTTGCTGGAAAACTACGGTTTGACGCAGGAAA
>Ga0316201_10002083_pt1 | contig 14065 bp, 14 predicted proteins | sample CS6wburrow_MG_FD_204516 | JGI IMG/M metagenome (GOLD analysis project Ga0316201, IMG submission 204516) | Coastal sediment microbial communities from Delaware Bay, Delaware, United States - CS-6 worm burrow | ecosystem: Environmental > Aquatic > Marine > Coastal > Sediment | place: USA... | reverse complement strand
TGTGCAATCTTGTTTTCACGGATCAAGTTACGAATCGCCGGGGTGCCCAGCATGATCTCGTGCGCTGCGACACGACCACCACCGATTTTCTTCAGCAATGTCTGTGAGATCACCGCGCGCAGCGACTCCGACATCATCGAACGCACCATTTCTTTTTCTGCGGCCGGGAAGACATCCACAACGCGGTCAATGGTTTTGGCCGCAGAACTGGTATGCAGGGTTCCGAACACCAGGTGACCGGTCTCGGCAGCTGACAGCGCCAGCCGGATAGTTTCCAGATCACGCATCTCACCCACCAGAATGACATCCGGGTCCTCACGTAATGCAGATCGCAGCGCCTCACTGAAACCGAGCGTATCCCGGTGTACCTCACGCTGGTTGATCAAGCATTTTTTACTCTCATGAACGAATTCGATGGGGTCCTCAATAGTCAGTACGTGACCATAGTGATTTTCGTTGACATAGTTGATCATGCCAGCCAGCGTGGTCGACTTACCCGAACCCGTCGGCCCTGTCACCAGCACGATACCGCGCGGTGTGTTGGAGATATCTTCAAAAATTTTCGGTGCCTTCAAATCTTCCAGAGTCAGTATTTTCGAGGGAATGGTTCGAAAAACCGCGCCAGCCCCCCGGTTGTGATTGAACGCGTTGACACGGAAACGTGCCAGACCCGGTATTTCGAATGAGAAATCCGTTTCAAAATACTCTTCATAGGCCTTGCGCTGTTTATCGTTCATGATGTCGTACACCATGCCATGAACCATCTCATGATCCATCGGATCAACATTGATGCGGCGTACATCCCCATCCACACGGATCATGGGTGGCAGACCCGCTGATAGATGAAGATCGGAGGCGCCGTTTTTGACGCTGAACGCAAGCAGCTGCGCGATATCCATAATACCCCCTGAGGTCAGAATGATGATTGAGTTCTTAACTTCTAGCTGTTGTTATAGACCATGACGGGGCGAACGCCATTCCTGCAAAACAAATCGACTTTTCAGGCGCTTATTTGAATGGCGCTGTGTTCAAGATCCGGGCCTTCATCCGCCTACGCGAAGATAACCTCGGATTTTTTGGGCACGCTGCAGCGCCGGATGCTTAGCCAACGCGTGTTCCTGATATAACCAGCCCCCATTTCTGACCGCCTGCTGAGAAATGCGGGTTAATACATCAGCGGGAGGGAGCATGCAGGCCAGCTATGGTAGACTTCGCGAATCCCTGTACATCCAGACGCAATGGAAAATGAGTACACGTATTGCATTTATTGGTGGTGGTAATATGGCAACCAGCCTGGTCGGTGGTCTGATCGCCGCGGGTACGGATCCGGCTGATATTCTGGTGGCAGAGCCTGATGCGCGTCAGCGTGAGCAACTCGTGCAGCAATTCAACGTTGCGGTCACAGCCAGCAATCTTGCAAGCTTGCAGCAGGATGTTGTGGTGCTGTCAGTGAAACCTCAACAGTTACAGCGGGTATGCAGACAGCTGGGAGCTATTGAAAATGTTACAGATCCGCTCTATGTGTCGATTGCGGCTGGCGTCAGATCGACAGATATCGATCGCTGGCTTGGCGGCAATACAGCCATCGTTCGGTGCATGCCCAACACGCCGGCGTTGATACAGTGCGGTGCCACAGCACTGTATGCGAATCCATCGGTGAACGAAGCTCAGAAACAACTGACAGACAATATCCTGCAAGCGGCTGGAATCACCATCTGGGTAGAACATGAGGGCCTGCTCGATGCAGTCACAGCGGTGTCCGGAAGCGGTCCCGCCTATTTCTTTCTACTGATCGAAGCGATGCAGAAAACAGCGGTTGAGCTCGGTCTGGACCCGGCAAGCGCGACCCGTTTGACGCTACAGACAGCACTGGGCGCGGCACGCATGGCTACCGAGAGTGTACTGACGGCCAAAGAGTTACGCGCACAGGTGACATCGCAAGGCGGCACCACCGCCGCCGCAATTTCCAGTTTTGAACACAATCATTTTCATGCCCACGTCAGTCAAGCCTTGCACGCAGCCCATGATCGCTCACGCGAGCTTGCAGATGAACTTGGTAAGGACCAGTAGCGATGACACCGCAAAATCCGTTTATATTCCTGTTAGAGACACTGCTCGATCTGTACATCATTGTGTTGATGCTACGCTTTATCCTGCAGCAGGTAAGAGCTGACTTCTATAACCCCATTACCCAGTTTATCGTCAAGGCAACGGGACCGGTGTTGAATCCGGCGAGAAAACTCATACCCGGATTCGGTGGCGTCGATGTGGCGACAATCCTGGTTGTGGTGGCATTCATTGCGGTCAAGATCTTCATCATTGCGCTATTATCAGGCTACTCAACCACCCTGCTCGCACTTCTGTTGACCGGCATCAGAGACTTCATCACGCTGGCGTTGAATATCTTTATATTCGCGATCATCATCCAGGCGATACTGAGCTGGATCAACCCGGACCCCTATAACCCCGTGATCGGTGTGCTTTTCAGCATCACCAGTCCGGTACTGCAGCCTGCTCGCCGATTGATCAAACCCATCGGGGGACTGGACCTTTCCCCGCTGTTTGCCCTGATCGCATTGATGTTTATCAAGCAGCTGGTGGTTTATCTGTTCCACATGCTCTAAAGGAATCGATGATTTCTGGACAGATGGTGCGCGCGGCGCACCCTTTCTGCCGATATGTCATGCCACACCGTCGCTAAGCACACGAAAAACTTGATAATTTTTTGATGTATTCAGACTTTTCTGCTGTTATGATCACAGTGTTGACAATCGACTACGCTCTGCATGACAAACCGCTTTAACGCCATCCTAGCCAATACAGCCTATCTGCAGCCAATCAACCAGCGGCTGCCAGCAATTATCAGTGTGCTGCTGGTTATCGCCTGTGCCCATGCCCTGGCTACAATCACCTGGATGTTCCTGCCCGAAGCTGAGTCTGCATCGCACGAGAGGACCCAATCGACTGCACCGGCGGTTCAAAGGACCAACCAGCAACAGGCCATCATGCAAGTAGCGAGTGCCCATCTGTTCGGAGAGATGGAGCGCTCAGCGCTACCACAACAACCGACAAAGGTGCCGGAAACGAAGCTTAACCTGGTACTTCGGGGTGTTATCGCCGTTGACCCGATGACGCTGTCGCATGCGATCATCGCACGAGGCAAAAATGGCAAAGAGGAAGTGTATGCGCTTGGTGAAAAAATGCCCGGTGGAATCAGTATAGAGGCAATACACCCCGACCACGTCGTCCTCAATCGCAGCGGTCGGCTGGAGACGCTGCAGCTGATCAAAGACGAGGATGTGGGCAGCATTACCTCCGCAGGAAGAGGGCGGAGCTTCCTGCCCCCGGCTTCACCGGGCGAAGAACTTGCCGGTATACGCGAAGATATCATGGCAGATCCGGCCTCCTTTGGTGATTATGCGATCCCGGTCATCGTCAAGCGCGACGGTAAACAGATCGGTTACCGCCTGCAGCCACAGCAGAAAGGCAGTGAGTTGATGCAGGAAATGGGCCTGGAAGCGAGCGATGTGATCACTGAAATCAATGGTATCAAGCTGGATAATCCGCAAAACGGCATGGGCGCCCTGCGCCAGCTCACCGCGGCAGACAGCATCACCATCACGGTCATGCGAAATGGTGCGGAAGTACCGCTCAACATTGAGCTAAAATAGGCCTATTCCAATACAAGATATCTGACATTGAACATACGATACAAAAGCAAGTGGTTACAGCAGTCCATCAGTGGTGTGATGTTGGCTTTCTTCCTGATTGCCCAGGTTGCTGCGGATGAAATCACGCTCAACCTCAAGGACGCGGATATACGCGCTCTGATCAGTACCGTTTCTAAATTTACCGGAAAAAACTTCATCATTGACCCCAGGGTCAACGCCAAGATCACGGTTGTATCTTCCGAGACCCTGACACCGGAAGAGGTCTACGAGGTATTTCTGTCGATCCTGCAGGTACACGGCTACGCCGCGGTACCGACCGGCAGCGTGATCAAAATCGTACCCGAGGTGAATGCCAAGCAGGGCCCTTTGCCGCTGAAAGCGCGTGACACCGCGGGCCCCAGCGACGAACTGATAACCAAGATCATTGGTCTCGATCACGTGCCCGCAGCCCAGCTTGTGCCGATCCTGAGGCCTCTGGTACCGCAGCAGGGCCACCTTGCTGCCTACAATCCGACCAACACGCTGATCATTACCGACCACGCCGGTAATATCCAGCGCCTGGTGCAGATCATCCAGGGCGTGGACAAGCCCGAGAGCGACGAACTGGAAGTGATCCCGTTAAAACATGCCTCGGCGCCCGAGCTGGTGCGCATCGTCAATTCGCTCTATCCGCAATCGGCAAAAGACCAGGGAAACAAGATCAACCTGGCGGCTGACGAACGCACCAACAGCATCCTGATGAGCGGAGAACGCGCCATCAGGCTGAAAATCCGAACCACCATCATGCAACTGGATACGCCACTGGATGACAGCGGTGGCAACACGCACGTGGTCTACCTGCGCTATGCCAAGGCAGAAAACATGGTCGAAATACTGACCGGCATACAGGAACAGCAGAAGCAAAAAAAAGCAACCGTTGGTACGCGCGCACCGGCTAAGGCCCCCGCGGCGGCTGCCCGTAGCCAGGCCGGTGCCAGCTTCATCAGTGATAATGCCATCATCCAGGCCGATGAAGAAACCAATGCGCTGATCATTACCGCTGACCCCAATACCTTGATGACCCTGAAATCCGTGATCCGCCAGCTCGACATTCGCCGGGCACAGGTGCATATCGAGGCCATCATTGCAGAAATATCCACGAACCGGGACAAGGAAATTGGTGTTGGCGCCGTTGTCGACGGCACCCAGAGCAGCGATAACACCTTTCCGGTCGGCATCAGCAACCTGGTCGGCCTGGGCGACCTGATCGCTGCGGCCGCCGGTGACACCGATGCGGCGATTAACGTATTATCGAATCTTGGTTCCGGCCTGACCGTTGGTGTCGGCAGTGAAACCAGCTCGGGTGTCCGCTATGGCATGATCCTGAAGGCGCTACAGACCGATTCGGCTGCGAATATCCTGTCAACGCCGAGCATCGTCACCCTGGATAACGAGGAGGCCGAGATCATCGTGGCGCAGAACCTGCCGTTCATTACCGGCCAGTTCACCGGTGCGGGCAGCCTTAATCCGCAAAATCCGTTCCAGACCATCGAACGCCAGGATGTGGGCCTGACATTGAAGGTGACGCCACAGATCAACGAAGGCGACACCATCAAGCTCGATCTCGAGCAGGAAGTCTCAGACGTGGTCACCATCACCGAAAACAGCGGCCCGGTGACCCGCAAGCGATCGATCAAGACCAGCGTCCTGGTCGATGATGGCGGTATTCTGGTCCTCGGCGGCCTGATCGAGGAAATTATCGACGATACCCGGAGCAAGGTACCACTGCTGGGCGATATACCGGTTCTCGGCCAGCTGTTCACATCCAGGGCCAGCACCAAGCGCAAACAGAACCTGATGGTGTTCCTCAAACCCAGTATCCTGCGTGATTTCAACGATGCGGCTTATGTCACCAATGAGAAATACAATTATCTGCGTGCCGAGCAGATCAGAGAAAAAGAAGACGACTTCGGCCTGATCAAAGGCGAGCCGGTGGTGTTGCCACCCTTGCAGCCTGAAAGCCTGAACAAGGCCCAGGCCAAACCAGCCAATCCGGACAAGACACCGGTAAAAGCCAGCGAACCAGAAGAAGAATGGGACTGGGATGACTTCGACTACAAACTCTGAGGCCATTGACGACCAGCCTGGGGTTAGCCAACAGATCGAGCTGACGCCACAGATATTGCCCTATGCCTTCGCCAAACGCCACGGTGTTCTGATCGGACAAATTGAGGATGACAAGGTGCAGTTGCTTCACCGCCCCGATTTCCGCCCGGGCATCCTCGCAGAAGTCGGTCGTGTCACCGGGCGCAAGCTGTCGCTAAGTCCGGCTTCAAACGAGCAATTCGATGCCCTGCTCGCGCAGACCTATGAGCGCGGTAGCGACCAGGCGATCGAAATGATGAAAGGCGTCGGCGAAGAGCTCGATCTCGACCAGCTCGCCGAAACACTGGAACCGGAAGACCTGCTCGAAGCTGAAGACGATGCGCCTATCATCCGCCTGATCAACGCATTGCTGACCGAGGCGATCAAGATCAATGCCTCGGACATACACATCGAACCGTTTGAAAACCGCATGCGGGTGCGTTTTCGTGTTGACGGTATGCTGCGAGAAATACTCAAACCGCCGGGTAATATTGCGCCGCTGGTCATATCCCGTGTCAAGGTCATGGCAAAACTCGATATCGCCGAAAAGCGTCTGCCACAGGACGGGCGCATATCGCTGCGCGTCGCAGGCCGGGCCGTCGATGTGCGTGTTTCCACCCTGCCCGCCGGCTACGGTGAGCGCGTGGTGATGCGACTGCTCGACAAGCAGGCAGGCAGACTGACCCTGGAAAATCTGGGCATGGCAACAGATGTACGGACCCGCTTCAACACCCTGCTGCATAAGCCCGACGGCATCATCCTGGTCACCGGCCCGACAGGCTCCGGTAAAACCACAACCCTGTATGCCGGCCTGGCGCGTCTGAATGTGAAGTCGCGCAACATCCTTACCGTCGAAGACCCGATCGAATATTACATCGACGGTATCGGTCAGACGCAGGTCAACGCCAAAGTCGGTATGAGTTTTGCCCGGGGATTGAGATCGATCCTGCGCCAGGACCCGGATGTGGTCATGATCGGCGAGATTCGCGACCTGGAAACCGCCACTATCGCTGTACAGGCCAGTCTCACCGGTCACCTGGTGCTGTCCACACTGCACACGAACAGCGCCGTTGGCGCCATCACCCGCCTGCGCGACATGGGGGTCGAACCCTTTCTGCTGGCTTCGAGCCTGATCGGCGTCATGGCGCAACGACTGGTACGCAAACTCTGCCCCGCCTGCAGAAAACCGCATACGGTCACCGAGAGCGAGCGTGAGTGGCTTAATCTGCCCGCCGGCGAGACGCCGGTGATTTATTCGGCAGCAAGCTGCGCTGAGTGCAATCACCTGGGCTATTCAGGACGCACCGGGGTGTATGAATTTGTGGCGATCGATGACAAGCTGCAGGACATGATCCATGATGAAGGCGGGGAGCACGCTATGGAGCAATACGCCCACTCCCAGGCAGCGACATTGCGTCAGGATGGACGTCGACTCATTCTGGAGGGTGTCACATCCCTCGAAGAAGTACTGCGCGTCAGCAGGGAAGACTGAACGGCCGTGAATACCAACCCGCTGTCAGCGCATAGCGTACCGTTGAAACAAGCCGTTGCCTGCGCAGGGCGCGAGACGGTCGCTGACGTCGATCGAACCTGCCAGTGTGATATCGCCTCAGCCCTCGTCCCTGGCCCGCATTTCTCACCAGGCGGCGTGGAATACTGATTCAGCATGGGCGCATTCGAATACCTCGTTCTAGATGAAAAAGGCCGCGAACGTAAAGGTGTCGCTGAGGGCGATACCGCCAAGCAGGTCCGCCAGAACCTGCGCGATAAAGGGCTGATACCGCTACAAATCAACGTCGCCAGCCAGAAAAACAGTAGCGATGCCGGTAAAGGCGGCCTGTCTTCTTTTCGCCTGTTTCAACGCGGCATCAGCACCACCGAGCTGGCTCTGATCACCCGCCAGATGGCGACCCTGGTCCAGGCAAGCCTGCCACTCGATGAAACCCTGTCCGCAGTGGCAAATCAATCAGATAAACAGCGCATCAGAAGCATGATGTTCGCGGTGCGCGCCAAGGTCATGGAAGGCCATACGCTGGCAGCAGGTCTGGGTGAGTACCCCAAGGCATTTTCAGACCTTTACCGTGCAACGGTTGACGCGGGTGAAAAATCCGGGCATCTCGATACGGTGCTGGAAAGACTGGCCGACTACACAGAAAACCAGCAGGAACTGCAGGGCAGGGTCAGACAGGCCCTGATATATCCGGCCTTTCTTACCGTTTTTGCCATCGCGATCGTCATTTTCCTGATGACCAACATCGTACCCCAGGTCGTGTCGGTATTTGAAGACATCGGTCAGGATCTGCCAGGCCTGACCATGGCGCTGATCGCCATCAGTGATTTTGTCATCGGCTACGGTATTTATATGCTGATCGCTGTCGTCGCCCTCATCGTCGGCCTACGTGCATTGCTGAAGCGGCCCAAATACCTCGAACACTACCACCGCTGGCTACTCAGAATTCCTATCATTCAAAAGCTGGTCCGCGGCCTGAATACAGCCCTGTTTACCCGCACCTTCAGTATCCTGACCGGCAGTGGTGTGACTGTGCTCGAATCGATGAGGATTTCGGCCCAGGTGGTCGGCAACCTGCCCATGCGAAACGCGATCCTGGAAGCCACTGACCGTGTGCGTGAAGGCACCGCCATCAAGAAATCGCTCGATCACAGTAAATTGTTCCCGCCAATGACCCTTCAACTGATCGCCAGCGGTGAAAACAGTGGCAATCTGGAAGAAATGCTCGATCGTGCCGCCACCCAACAGGAACGTGAGCAGGTGACGCTGATCGCCTATATTGTCGGGATATTCGAGCCGGCCATCATACTGACCATGGGTGTTCTGGTCTTACTCATTGTGCTCGGCATTCTGTTGCCGATTTTTGACCTCAATCAGCTTGTGAAATAGATGCAGCAGCCAGGTTACAAACACAGCCACCAGGCCGGCCATTGCCCCGTACAGATGGGCCTCGACCAATACCCGGCCACCTGTCATTGCTTCTGAGCCGGGCAATGCGCCATTCATATACTCCCAGAACAGCTTGGCGGCGATCAGCAACACCAGCAGATAGCCACTGAAGGGATAGAATCGTATTTCGCGTATGGCCCCGTATATGAATAATCCGTGCAGCACACCGGACAGGCCCACATACCAGATCAGCTCGGGATGCAGCCAGTACAGCCCGAGACCGGTCACCAACGCACTGAACAGCAACACAAACAGCCAGTCGAGCATACTGCCGTACAAACTGAAAAACACGGCGACGATCAACAGACCCGCCATGTTCAGAGCCCAGTGCACCCAGTTGAGGTGCACCAGATGGCCCGTCAGTAGCAACCAGTACTGGCCCTGGTCAATCAATCCCCGATCATACTGCAATACACTGGCCATGCTGGTCGATTGCAGACTGAAGCAGATGACGAACAGAAACAGCCACAGAATATGGTTCCATTGCGCTGATATCCGGTTTTTAATAGGCACCTGTATGCGCATTTGTTATGATTCCGCACATCGAATGAATTTGTACCTGCGTTACTGCCACTCTACCCTGTCATCTGCAGTTTCGCAAAGTACCGGAGTGGTATTGTGAATAGAGTAAAGTTGAATCAAAAGGGATTTACCCTGATCGAAATCATGGTTGTGGTTGTTATTCTGGGAATTCTTGCCAGTGTCATCGCACCCAGAATTATGGATAATCCTGACAAGGCCCGTGTATCTAAGGCCAAACACGACATCAACGCGCTGGAAAGCGCACTGGATGTCTACCGGCTGGACAATTTCGTCTACCCCACGACGGACCAGGGCCTCGAAGCGCTGGTGACAAAGCCGACGACGCCGCCAGATCCACCCAACTGGAAGCAAGGTGGTTATATCAAACGCCTGAAAAAAGACCCCTGGGGTAGTGACTACCTGTATTTAAGCCCCGGACAACAAAGCGAAATCGACATCTATTCATTAGGTGCTGACGGTGCTCCGGGTGGTGAAGGCATCAATGCTGATATCGGCAACTGGGATATCGAATAAGACACGTCCGACCGGGATATCCGGTCGCGCGTCCCGGTCTAATCCAAACGCACACGGTTTCAGCCTGCTGGAACTGCTGGTCGTCATCGTCATCATAGCCATCCTGTTTACCTTCACCACACTGGCCATTCGCGGCACGACGCCCGAAGAGCTGCTTCAGACCGAAGCTCAACGCCTCGACCAACTGCTGCAACTGGCTCTGGAAGAAGCCATACTCAGGGGAATGGAATACGGACTGGAATTCACGCCGAACAGCTACCGTTTTCTGCTTTTTGCTGAAAATTCCTGGCAACCGCTGGAAACCGACAAATTATTACGGGAACGGCAGTTACCCGAGGATATGGAATTCGAACTGGAAATCGAGCAAATCGATGTACTCATTGACAAGGCCCAAAGCGAGGACGACGAAGACAAGGAAAACGAGCGCTTCCGGCCACAGGTCTTTCTTCTTTCCAGCGGCGAAATTACGCCGGAATTCAGTGTCCGGCTGGTCATGCAGGGTGTCGCCACCAGCTACCTTGTTTCGGCTACCGCCAATGGTCAGCACGAGGCAGAAATCAGTGACTATTAAGCCGGCACACCCGTGCAAGGGTTTCACCTTGCTGGAAGTCCTGGTCGCACTCACGATAGTCTCCTTGGCACTGGGTGCCTTGATCAGTACGTCGGGCAGCCAGGCCACCAGTGCAGCCTATCTTAAACAAAAAACCATCGCGCACTGGGTGGCGATGAACGAAATCACCCAATTGCAGCTCGAAAATTCATGGCTGGGAAAAGGTGAAACCAAAGGCTCGACACAGATGGCAGGCACAGAATGGTTCTGGACACGCACGGTCAAAGAAACCGAAGATGACAATGCGCGGCAGGTGGAATTGACCATATATCTGGACAAGGAGCGTGAATTCAACCTGAGCCGGCTTGTTGGTTATCTGTCCAGGGATACTGACGCAACGGTGCCGCAACCATGACATCTTTACCCGCTAATCATCGTCATGGCTTTACCTTGCTCGAGTTGCTGGTAGCCGTCGCCATATTTTCGGTCCTTTCCGCCATGGCATACGGCGGCTTGCGCAATGTGATCGACAACAGCATGCAGATAGAAATCACGATGCAACGCCTCCAGGAAGTACAGATGGCGATGCTGAAAATTTCTCGCGATTTCAACCAGTTGGCGCAGCGCGGCATTCGTGATGAATTCGGCAACACGCAAGACTACCTCGTTGCGAGCAATGACAATGATATTTTTATCGAATTCACCCGCAACGGCAGACGCAATCCGGCAGAGCTGCAGCGCAGCCATCTACAGCGCGTCGCCTACAGGCTGGAAGAAAACCAGCTTTTTCGCCTGGATTGGCCGCACCTGGATCGTAGCCAGGAGATGCAGCCCTACGAAAGCATGCTGTTAACTGATGTTGAAACAGCCAGCATCCGCTTCCTGGATAACAACAACGAGTGGCATGAGCTGTGGCCACCGCTGAATGCCAATTTTCAGGCGGGCGACGATAGCGACGCACTATCTGCGATTGAGATCACCCTGGAACTGACGGACTGGGGCGAACTCGTACGGATTTACCGGGTTAGCCGTTGATGGCTACGATCGTTCGTCAGCGCGGTGTAGCCATCATCACGGCCTTGTTGATCGTCGCGATCGCCGCAACCGTCAGCGTTACCATGAGCACCCGACTGCAACTCGATGTGCGCCGCACCGGCAATATGATTGCCGGTGAGCAAGCCTATCTTTACGCACTCGCGGCTGAAAGCTGGAGTCAGCGTATCCTCAAGAATGACCGTCAAAAGAATGAGATCGACCACCTCGGCGAAAACTGGGCCATGGACGTGCCGCCGATACCGGTCGAAGGCGGTTATATCAGGGGCAGGCTGACCGATTTACAGTCATGTCTGAACCTGAACGCACTGCTTGAAGATGCCCCTGACAAACCAGTTGCACGGCCCAGGCTGGAGCGATTGATGACCAATCTGGGTCTTGATAACGCCCTCGTCCAGGCAATCATTGACTGGCTCGATAATGATCTGCAAACCACCATACCTGACGGTGCGGAAGATGTTTATTACATGAACCTGGAGCGGCCCTATCGCACGGCCAACCGCCCGATCCTGAGCATCAGTGAGATGAGACTGATACGCGGCTTTGATGACCCGAGAATTTATGAGACCCTGTTGCCACACGTATGCGCTTTTGGCATAACAGCACCGATCAACATCAACACAGCCTCGGCAGAAGTGCTAAGATCATTAGCAGATGGCATATCACCCAGTGATGTCAACGATATTGTTAAACAACGCACCGAAGAAGCGTTCAACACGATCCAGGAATTCACCAGTTTCAACGAGCTGGGCAAGATTATAACCAGCACAGAAGACCTCTCTGTAGATACCGAATATTTCATGCTGACAGTAGAATCCACAATCGGGCAAGTTCGCATCATGACCTACAGCATCATTCACCGCAGCAGCGATGGTGCCACGCGCGTTATTGCGCGCTCGCAGGGGGCCTATTGATGGCGGATACACTTTTATTGCACTACGATCCCGCAAATCCAGACCGAGCCACGTGGTCGCACGTCAATCACGAGGGTGAACTGACCAGCCGGATCACTTCAGGTACTCTCGCAGACGCAGCCATCGTCGCAGAGCAGCACAAGGTTGTCGTACTGATAGACAGCACCAACGTGCATCTAAACCATGTAAAACTGCCGACCAGCAATCGTCAGAAAATGTTACGTGCGGTACCTTTTGCGCTGGAAGATCAAATTGCGGAAGATGTAGAGCAGTTTCATTTCGTCATAGGCAAATCTGAATCCGACTATGGTGTCCCGGTCGCAGGCATACCTAAAGATGCCATTGAGACACTGTTAACCAAATTCAGTGAGGCCGACATTGTTGTCGATGCGATTATACCCGATGCCATCTGCTCGCCAATAGCCGATAACCAATGGACCATCGTATTCCATGGCGACAAAGCGCTGGTACAGTTCGACGCGCAAATAGGTACCGTTATCGACACCATCAATCTGCCATTGCTGCTGGAGACGAGCCTGCATGAGGCAGAAACCAAGCCTGAAAAAATCACCTACTATTACCTGGAAGACCAGGAACCACAGCTCGATCTTGATCAGATCGACGCAAATATCGAGACAATAAAGATTGCCTACAACACACATCCTCTGGTGATTTTTTGCGGGGTGTATAACAAGGTAAGATCGCTAAACCTGCTGCAAGACAAATACAAGCCCAAGCGTAAAACCACGGGGCAATGGTATCGCTGGCGCCTGGCGGCTTCGCTTGCCGCTGTCTGGTTACTGTTGTACCTTGGTACCGCGCTATTCGAGATAAACAGACTGGAAAAAAAGAATGATGCACTGCGTGTCGAGATTGATAACATCTATAAAGAGACCTTTCCGGCGAGCAAGCGAGTCATCAACGCACGCGTACAGATGGAACAAAAACTCAATGAGCTGAAAGGCGGTGGCAGCACCGGGGGCAGCCAGTTTCTTTCACTGTTAAAGGACTCGGCCGCAATCATTTCAAGTCAGAAAGAGATCCAGATACAATCCATTGATTTTCGCAACAACACGATGAATATTGGCCTGACGGCAAGCCGGTTGCAGTCAGTCGAGACACTTAACAAGCAACTTAATACCAGCAATAAAATTCAAGCCGAAATCTTGTCGGCGACCTCGGAAAAAAACCGGGTCAACGGTAGCATCCGGATGCAAAGGTCAGGGGCATGAAACAACTGCACGATTTGCACAACTGGTTTCATGGTCTGCAACAACGAGAACGTCAACTGGTACTTGGCGCTTCTGTCGTTGTTATCGTTACATTAGGTTATCTCATCATCTGGGAGCCGGTACACAAGAGCATCGATGAACAGACCCGGAAACTTCACTCACAAATAGGCATTCAACAATGGATGCAAAACGCCGCGAAAGAAGTCAAGGTCCTCAAGGCTTCGGGCAGCCCCAGCAAAAAAATAAACAGTACACAACCGGTAACATTAGTCGTTGAACAAAGCGCTGCTACAGCTGGAATCAAACCCTACCTGAGCAGGCTTGAATCGACTTCCGACAAAGGTGCGCGAGTGACCATAGATGCCGCCTCGTTTGACCAGTTATTGTTGTGGTTGAATACGCTACAAACACAATACGGCATTAACGTGACCTCTGCCAATCTTGACCGGGACGACAAGCCCGGAACCGTCAACGCGCGCATGACACTAAAAAGAGATTGATGCGCA
>Ga0316201_10002082_pt1 | contig 14065 bp, 14 predicted proteins | sample CS6wburrow_MG_FD_204516 | JGI IMG/M metagenome (GOLD analysis project Ga0316201, IMG submission 204516) | Coastal sediment microbial communities from Delaware Bay, Delaware, United States - CS-6 worm burrow | ecosystem: Environmental > Aquatic > Marine > Coastal > Sediment | place: USA... | reverse complement strand
TATCTGCAGAAATACCACGTTTCGCGCCTGATACACGGCCATACCCATCGTCCGGCAAGCCATGAACACGCCCTGCCCGACGGCACGATCGCGACACGCCTGGTCTTGCCCGAGTGGCACGAGGATCGCGCGGCCGCGTGGCTGGATGACGGGAAGGAACTCGCCCAGATCGCGATCGAGGCCGGCTAAAGGTCTGGATCAGATTGCGCCTGGTGCCGGCATCGAACGTCGACTGAAGTCGGCAGGCAACCGGAACAGCACGTCGTCCGCCTCGTAGTCCGGACTGAAATCCACCAGCGACTGGCTACGTCCGGCGCTGCGTTCCTGCAGCGGCAGGCCGAAGTTCAGCGGGCGGTCCGCCGCATACAGGTTCGCCGCCAGATCGCAGGGGGTGCGCATGCTCAACGGCGTCGCGTCCAGTGTCGAGGACTGGATCCGCGCGAGGCTCAGTTTCAACTCGCGCAGACCCTCGAGCGCATCTTCCATGACCCCTTCGACCACCACCAGCTCGCTGCACAACTCACCATTTGCGAGCAGTCGCACCTGCGTCGGCTGAGCCCCCGCAACACGCGGCGCCTCCTCGTCCACCTCGACCTCCTCCTGCAGGATCAGGCCCGGACTTTTCTCGGGGATGGGGGCGTCCGAATTCATCACCAGAACCGAGCGATCCTCGACCTGGACGTTGTATAGGATTTCCTGTTGCCGGTCGAAGAGGGTGTACCCGCCGACATCACTGCCTTCGTCAAGTCGCACATAGTCCTCGGTGACCATCACCCGGCTGACATACGGATCGGCGCCCTCTTCCCAAACCTGGTAGACCAGCAATGCCGCCGGCGTGGCCGCTGCCGTCGCCGAAAGGGCGAGCAGAAACATCGATGTCAGGATTTTTTGCATAATGCCTCCAGGCGTCCCAGTTCAGATTCCGTGAAGCCGGCCTCTCTTCGAGCCGGCTTGTGCAGGGGGCAACGGATGCCCCCGGCAAAATGTTCTTCCAACAGGGCGAAATAAGTCGTCTCGGGATCCACGCCACGTTCCTTGCACAGATGCCGGAACCAGCGGCTGCCGGCCTCTACATGCCCAATCTCGTCGCGCAGGATGATCTCCAATACGGCGACCGTCTGTTTGTCCCCGATGGAGGCAAAACGTTCCATCATGCCCGGTGTCACATCCAGGCCGCGCGCTTCCATCACGCGCGGCACCAGCGCCATGCGCAGCAGCGGATCTCCCGCAGTCTTTACCGCCAGTTCCCACAGGCCGTCATGGGCGGGAAAATCACCGTAGGCATACCCGAGCTGTCCGAGACGCGCCTGGAGCAGCGAAAAGTGATGGGCCTCCTCGGCCGCCACCTGCACCCAGTCGGCGTAATAGGCATCCGGCAAATCGCGAAAACGGTACACCGCATCACACGCCAGATTGATCGCATTGAATTCGATGTGTGCCACCGCATGGACCAGCGCCGCCTGTCCTTCCGGGGTGCCGATACGTCGGTGCGCCAGATTTCCGGGTGCAACCAGCGCCGGGCGCGCCGGTCTGCCGGCTTCGAGCAGGTCCGGTTCAACCGGATTACCGATGCGTGATAGCCGACCGGCGTTCAGGTCGTCCCTGAGATGCCTGGCCAGGGCCAGCTTGGGTTCGACTTCGGCACAACGCAGGCATTTCTCGGCGGCCAGGAAAAGGTTCAGCGACATGGGCGCATCCTATCACCGCAACCCGATAGTGGTTTCAGGCCCGCCATGCGACCAGCAGATCGGTCACATTGGTCCCCGTGGGTCCGGTGGAGATGAGATCTCCCGTCTGCTCCAGATAGCTTCCCGCATCGGCCCTGCGCAGGTGGTCTTCCAGGTCGAGCCCCTCGGTCTGGCCGCGGTCGGCCGTCATATTGTCGACCAGGCCCCCGGCGTCGTCAGTTGGCCCGTCGGTGCCGTCGGTACCTGCACACAGGGCCACTGCCGCGCCCGGGCCACTGATAACGCGGGCCAGGTGCAGGGCCAGCTGCTGATTACGACCACCACGACCCGGAGCCGGCGGCAGGACCACGGTCGCCTCCCCGCCCCAAAGGTGGACCACCCCGGGTCCTGACCGCAGCGCCCATTCGACCAGACCCACGACTTCCAATATGTCCCCGCCCAGGTGCGGGCCGTGCTGTTCCACCTGCAGACCCTGGGTGCGAAGTTCGGCTGCCGCAGCCGCCAGGGCGTCGTCGAGCGTGGCCACCAGGACCACCCGCGGCGCAGGCCCGGCCGCATCGGGCTCGGCGGCCTCGGCCGGCAGCATCTCCAGCAACCAGTCGGGCAATCCCTCTGGCAACTGCGCGCCGTCCGGCAGGTTCAATGGACCTGAACCGATCACGGCGGGATCATCCCCTTCCACGTCCGATATCAGCAGGCCGGTGACGCCGCGCGACCCCAGTATCCCGGCCAGGCCGCCGCCCTTCAGTCGTGACAGACGTCGACGCACCGCATTGATCTGCGCGATCGGCAGGCCGTTTGCCAACAACCAGTCGTTGGCGCGGGCCAGTCCCTCGAGGCTCACGCCGGGCCTGAGCACCTCGACCAGCGCCGAGGCGCCGCCGGAGATCAGCACCAGCACCGGCAGATCCGCCGGCAGATCCGCAACGAAATCGAGCAAGGCCTGGCCGGCCGCCAGGCTGGTCCCGTCAGGCAGCGGGTGGGCACCCTCACAGATCCGGATGCGGTCCGGATCCAGCGCCCGGACGTCTGCATGGCCCGGTTTGGTCACCACCAGACCTCGCAACAGCCGCTTTCCGAGTACCTGTTGCGCCCCCAGGGCCATGGTCCCCGCCGCCTTGCCCAGGGCGATCAGCCCGACAGGGCCAGCCGCAGGATTCGCCCGCAACCAGTCCGCAGTCACGCGCTCACCGTCCACGGCACGCACCGCCGCCGAATAGGCTGCCAGCAGGGCCTGCCTGTGGCGCTGTACCTCGCTGGATGTCATCTGGCCTCCGCTGCATCATAAGCAGCCACTTATGTTAGAATTCGCCGGATCTAAGGCGGTGTCACAAAACTTGCCCCGGGGTGCCTCCGGTGCACCCCCAAGAGGTTACTGAGTTGGAAAGCATCAACCTTCGTCGGCATTACAGCCGTAACACCCTGTTCCGGATGATCGTGCTTGCCGTGCTTGCGACCGGCATCGGACTCTGGAAATACGATCTGATCAATGCCGTCTACTTCAAAGACCAGCTCACCCCGACCGGCCTGGTCATCAACGGGGCCATCCTGGTCCTGTTCATCATGGGCCTGTTGCGGACCGTTGGCATCCTGCTCAGCTACATGCGCGAGGAAGCCGCGCTGGCGCGCTTCGTGCGCAACGTCGAAAAGCGCCACGATGGCGATCCGATCAAGGGCGTCAGTACCACGAGTATCATAGCCCGCCGTTACGTCACACTGCGACGCCTGCACGAGGCGCGCACGCCAATAAACCAGAATGCACTTGCCGCCACCCTGGTTGCGAGCGAGAGCACACGCAACGGCCTGCCGCGATTCATCAACAACATCCTGATCCTGTCCGGTGTGTTCGGCACCATCGTCTCGCTGTCCATAGCCCTGATCGGTGCGTCGGATGTGCTCGAAAATGCCATCAGCGCCACCGGCATGGGCTTGGTGATCCACGGCATGTCCACCGCCCTGTCGACCACCATCACCGCCATCGTCTGTTATGTGTTCTTTGGCTATTTCTTCCAGCGCATGACCGATGCCCAGACCAACCTGATCAGCGGTATCGAGCAGGTGACGACCACCTATCTGATGCCCAGGTTCCAGGTCCAGACAGACAACGTGCTGTACGAGTTCACCGGTCTGATCCGCTCCCTGCAGGGTCTGGTCGACCAGTTGCAGAAATCACAGCTGGGCTTCGAGGCCACCCAGGACCAACTGGCCGATACGCTCGAGATGTACCGTGACAAAGTCGATGGCATCGATGACCGCCTGGACAGCATGGTCCATCTTTTGCGCGTCGGCTTCCGCCTGCGGGACGACGAATGAACCAGGGCGGCTTCACGGATCTGCGCCTGAACGGGGGCGGCGGCGAGGTCCAGGAGGGTTTCTGGCCTTCGTTCACCGACATCATGACCGTGGTAGTGATGATCTTCCTGATCTCGATGGTGGTGCTGCTGGTGCGAAACATGGAGTTGGTGAACCAGTTGCGCGCCACCGTGGAGGCCGAACGCATCGCCGCGGAACTGGCACGCGCCACAGGTGAAGAAAAAGACAGCCTGTCCAGCGCCCTGCACCGTGCCGAAGAACGTGTCCAGCAGATGCAGCTCGAGATCATGCGCCTGCAGGAGAAAGGGCTGCGCAGCGAGACGCTGATCGCCGAGCAATTGCGCGCCATCTCGGGGCTCAGCAATGAACGCGACGACCTCGCCCAGCAGGCGGCCCAGCTGGCCCTGCTGAGGCAGCGCCTGGAAGCCGATGTCGCCAGGCGCCAGGCACAGATCGATGCGGCCATGAAGGAACTCGATGACAAGCAGGTCCGGCTCAATGCCGCGGAACGCAGCATTACGACGCTGGAAGAGACGACAGAACGGCTCCGCTCGCGTGTGGCAGAGAGCCAGGAGCAGGCAGATCGGCTGCAGCGCACGGTTGCCGAGCAGCGCGAAAGCCTCGAGCAGGCGAGACTCGATGAGCAGGAGGTGGAACGGCGCTACCTGGTGCTCGCCTCCGACTTCGACAACCTGAAGGTCAAGTATGACAAGCTGGTGCGCCCGGCACGCAGTTCCTCGGGCCGGCACCTGATCGAGGTGCGCTACTGGAAAGAAGGCGGCCAGTACCTGATTTCGTGGCGCGAAGGCGGGGAAGGCACCTACCAGCAGATAAAGCGCTCACAACTCGACAAGGTCCTGCAGCGTCTGTCGAAAGAGAAAAAGAACGGGCTCTATGTAAAGGTCATCTTCCCTGAGAACAGCGGCCTGTCATACAACGAGGCCTGGGAGTTCACCAGTCACCTGCACGGCAACTACGATTATTACTTCAAGGAAGAAGAGCGGAAAAAGAAAGAACCATAGGGACGTGGATCTCATCCCGGTCAACCTGATCACCGGTTTTCTCGGCGTCGGCAAGACCACCGCGGTCCGCCATCTGCTCGCCACGCATACGCCCGATGAAAAATGGGCCGTGCTGGTAAACGAGTTCGGTGAAGTTGGTGTGGACGGCGCGCTGCTTGCAGAACAGGGCGCGGTGGTACAGGAAGTCGCCGGTGGCTGCCTGTGCTGTGTCGCCGCGCCGGCCTTCACCACCGGCCTGAACCGCGTCATCCGGCAACATCGCCCCGATCGAATCCTGATCGAACCCAGCGGCCTCGGCCACCCCGCCCAGGTCCTCGACACCCTTTCGGGGCCTCTATACGCGGATACGCTCGCGGTGCATGCCACGGTCTGCCTGATGGACGCGCGCCACCTCTCATCGCCACGCCACCGCGAGCATCAGAATTTTCAGGATCAGATCCACCTTTCCGACATACTGGTCGCCAACAAGGCGGATCTCTATACCGCGGATGACTTCCAGGCCTTTGAGGATTTTGCCGCACAACTCATACCGGCAAAAGACAAGATAGCTTGTGTTGAACGGGGTATGGTTGATACCGCCTGGCTGGACCTGGGCCGCAGCGACGGGCGCCAGGCGGCCTTTCCCGAGGCGCATGCCTTCCTCGTCGAAAGCGATGCCGCACGGTCACCCGCACCGGGCCAAAATGCAGGCGACTGGCTGCTCATCGAGGGCGGCGGGGACGGCTACCGACGTGCCGGCTGGATCATTCGTCAGGATTCGCCGTGGTCTGCACAGATGCTCGAATCCTTCATCGGGGAATTGCGCGTGGAACGCAAGAAAGGGCTTTTTCTCACCGACAGAGGCTGGCTGGCCGTCAATCAAACCGACTGGTCTCCCACCGCTGCCCCGGAAGACGCGCGCTCACGCCTCGAGCTGATCAATCCTGAACCTCTCCTTGCCGCCAGGATCGACAGCGAGCTCAGGGAACTGGCCTGCCAGGGGACGCTTGAATGAAACAGCCTGCCAGCAACCGCGGTGTGCAGCACAATGACTGTTGCTCCAGGGCAATATTGACCGGGGGTACCATTATTTTCGGACGAGGGTGGCTGTACAACGTCATCGCGGAGACACTGCCGAGTTTGCGATAGTATTAAAGCCCTTTAAGCAGGTCAGATGACAATGATGGCCCTGGCGCCCTTACCAAAAACAGAAAAAAACTGCGGATCGACATGAAACTCCTGGCGCTAGTACCGGCCCGCGGTGGCTCCAAGGGCATCCCGCGCAAAAATATCCGCGATCTGCTCGGCAGGCCTTTGCTCGCATGGAGTCTCGAGGCTGCAAAGCAGGCAGCCAGCGTGGACCGAATCGTGGTGAGTACCGAGGACGAAGAAATCGCTGCCGTGGCCAGGGCATGGGGCGCGGATGTGCCCTTTCTCCGACCTTCCGAGCTGGCACAAGATGATACGCCTGGCATGGAACCGGTACTGCATGCGCTATCAGAGCTGCCTGAGTACGATTGGGTGCTACTGCTGCAGCCCACCTCGCCGCTACGCACGGCAGATGACATCGAAGGCATAATCCGGTTCTGTCTGAAACACGACGCGCCGGCAGCGGTATCCGTTTATGAAGTGTCCAAACATCCTCACTGGATGTACCGCTGCGGCGCTGACCATCGTTTGATTTCTTTTACCGATGCGCCGCTTGTCAGCCGCCGTCAGGACCTGCCGCCGGTTTATGCGCTCAATGGCGCATTGTATCTTGCCCGCTGCGACTGGCTGCTCCAAAAGCGCCAGTTCATCGCTGAGGAGACCCTTGGCTACGAGATGCCCGCACACCGGTCCGCCGATATCGATTCGGCGATCGATTGGCAATGGGTGGAATTCTTGATGAGGAAAACATTCAGTGAGTAGAGTTCTCGTCACCGGCGCCGATGGCTTCATCGGCTCGCATCTCACCGAGGCACTCGTTCGCGCCGGACACGAGGTCAAGGCCTTCGTGCTGTATAACTCCTTCAACTCCTGGGGATGGCTCGACCACTGCCTGCCCGAGGTCGAAGGCAAGTTTGAGGTGTTTGCCGGTGACATTCGCGACCCGCACGGCGTGCGCGAGGCAATGAAGGGCTGCGATGCGGTGTTGCATCTGGCCGCACTCATCGCGATCCCCTATTCCTATCATTCGCCGGACACCTACGTAGACACCAATGTCAAAGGTACGCTCAATGTACTGCAGGCGGCACGCGAACTGGGTGTACAGCGCGTGGTACACACATCCACCAGTGAGGTATATGGCACCGCGCGTTTTGTACCCATCAATGAAGATCACCCACTGCAGGGGCAGTCGCCCTATTCGGCGACCAAGATCGCGGCGGATCAGTTGGCCTACTCCTTCCATGCGTCCTTCGGTTTGCCGGTCGTCATCGCCCGGCCATTCAACACCTATGGCCCGCGCCAGTCCGCCCGCGCCGTGATCCCGACCATCATTACCCAGATAGCCAACGGCGCGCGTCAGATCAAGCTGGGCGCGATATCGCCAACGCGTGATTTCAACTTTGTACGAGACACGGTCGCGGGCTTCATCGCCGCATTGGATTCAAACCAGGGGCTGGGCGAGGTCGTCAACTTCGGCAGTAATTTTGAAATAAGTATCGGTGACACGGCGCGGTTGATCGCTGAAGCCATGGACACCGAAATCGAGATCATTGCCGACGAAACACGCCTGCGGCCGGAGAATTCTGAAGTTGAACGCCTGTGGGCCGACAATTCAAAAGCAAAGCGTCTCTTCGGCTGGCAACCGAGCTACGGCGAACGCGAGGGCTTCAAACGCGGCCTCGCCGAAACCGCCGAATGGTTTTCTGAGCCCGCGAACCTGCGCAGCTACAAGGCGGACATCTACAATCTTTGAATACCTTGACTTCCCCCAAACACCTCGCCGGACAGATAGTCGACGCCATACGAGCGGTGGCCGGCAATGGGCCCGTGGCCCTGCACGAACCCAGTTTCAAGGGCAACGAATGGGTGTACCTCAAGGAATGCCTGGACTCTACCTTCGTGTCATCGGTAGGCCATTATGTCGACCGTTTCGAATCCGAGCTCGCCGCGTACACGGGTGCCCGGCATGCGGTGGCAGTGGTGAACGGGACTGCGGCCCTGCATGTAGCCCTGGGACTTGCCGGGGTGCGACCAGACGACGAAGTGCTGATCCCCGCGCTGACTTTTGTCGCGACAGCCAACGCGGTCGCCTACTGCGGTGCGATACCCCATTTTACGGACAGTGAAGAGAGCACGCTCGGAATGGACCCGGGTGCATTGCGGGAATATTTGCGCCGCACGACGGAATTCCGCAGCAAGCAGTGTCTGAACCGTGAATCCGGGCGCATTATCCGGGCGCTGGTTCCCATGCACACCTTCGGCCACCCCGCAGATATCGAAGGACTCCTCGCCGTTGCGCACGATTTCAAACTCGCACTCGTAGAAGATGCCGCCGAGTCGCTCGGCAGCTTTTTTCACGGACAGCATACGGGCACGTTCGGGCTGCTCGGTACGCTCAGTTTCAATGGAAACAAAACCATCACCACAGGCGGCGGCGGGGCTATTCTGACCAACGACGCGGAGCTGGCGAGGCATGCCAGGCATCTCACTACCACGGCGAAGGTTCCCCATCGGTGGGAGTACATGCACGACGAGGTCGGATACAATTATCGCCTTCCAAACATAAATGCCGCGCTCGGCTGTGCCCAGCTGGAGCAACTGCCGGATTACCTGCTGGCCAAGCGCCGCCTGTTCGGGCGCTACCTGCTTGCGTTCAAGGAAGTGCCGCTTGCGACGATCTTCTCCGAGCCGGGTGGCTGCCAGAGCAACTACTGGCTGCAGACGCTTGTGCTGGATGAATCGGCTTCCGATCGACGGGACGCCGTCTTGTCAGCCACCAACGAAAGCGGGCTGATGACGCGCCCCGTATGGACGCTCCTGCACAAGCTGGCACCGTACCGTGAATGCCCAAGAATGCCGCTTTCCACGTCTGAATCATTGGAGCGCCGTTTGCTCAACCTACCCAGCAGCGCGCACCTGGCAATGGAGGGCGCAGAGTGAGCAAACCATCTATTTTGCTGATCGGTGCGGGTGGGCACGCCCAGTCTTGTATCGACGTTATCGAGCAGGAAGGAAGGTATCGAATTGCGGGGCTTGTGGGCTTGCCCCGGGAAGTGGGCTCGAATGCATTCGGCCATCCTGTGCTGGGCACAGATAGCGAATTGCCGGATTTACAGAAGGATATTCGATACGCTTTGGTTACCGTCGGGCAGATCAAGACGGCCAAACCGCGAATAACTCTTTTTCAGCTTGCTCAGCAGCTTGGTTTTTCGATGCCGACCATTGCTTCACCATCGGCCTATGTGTCACCACACGCCACCCTTGGGGCAGGAACGATCGTTATGCATGGCGCGGTCATCAACGCCGGCGCAGTCGTCGGTAGCAACTGCATACTCAACAGTCGGGCTCTGGTGGAACATGGCACTGCGATAGGCGACCACTGTCACATTGCAACAGCGGCGGTTGTGAACGGGGACGCGAAGATCGGCGCCGGGACTTTTATCGGGAGTGGCGTCGGCGTGCGTGAGTCGATTGAAATTGGAGAAAATTGTGTAATCGGTATGGGTCAAACGGTTTTGGCTGACTGCCCGGACGGATACCGTATGCCCGCAGGCAAGGGGAAGAATTGAAGACGCTTATTATTGCAGAGGCCGGAGTTAACCATAACGGCGATCCTGTACTCGCACGCCAGTTGGTCGAGGCAGCAGCCGCGGCCGGTGCCGACCTCGTCAAGTTTCAGACCTTTAGCGCCGACAGGCTCGTTTCAGCCAAGGCGCCCAAAGCCGAATACCAGACCCGCACTACCGGCACGGGCGAATCACAACATGCCATGCTTCGCCGCCTGGAATTGGACCGCGGCATGCATCAAGACCTGATCCGGCATTGCGAGAAGAATGGAATCGCCTTCTTCTCCACCGGCTTCGATATCGAAAGCGTCGACATGTTGCTGGAACTGGGCCTGGATCGTCTGAAGATCCCTTCCGGTGAGATCACCAACCTGCCCTATCTCCGCCATGTGGGTCGCCAGGGCCGGCCTGTCATTCTCTCCACGGGTATGGCCTATCTGAGCGAAATCCAAGCAGCAATCGATGCGCTCGAGCAATCCGGCACGCCTCGCGAACGCATCACGGTTTTGCACTGCAATACCGAGTATCCGACCCCGATGGCAGATGTGAATCTGCGTGCGATGCTTACCATCCGCGATACTTTCAAGGTCGAGGTGGGTTATTCCGATCACACCCAGGGTATCGAGGTCGCGATTGCAGCGGTCGCCCTGGGGGCCGCGGTGATTGAAAAGCACTTCACGCTTGATCGTGATCTACCCGGGCCCGACCACAAGGCCAGCCTGGAACCGGACGAGCTAAAGGCAATGGTCACAGCGATCCGCAATATCGAACTGGCCCTGGGCGACGGCGTAAAGAAGCCCAGTCCGAGTGAGACCAAGAATATCCCCATTGCACGCAGGTCCATTGTCGCGGCCCGTGCCATATCCAGCGGCGAGGTTTTCACCGAATCAAGTCTCGCGGTCAAACGGCCGGGCGACGGCATCTCGGCCATGCGCTGGGACGAGGTTCTCGGCCATCGCGCACGCCGCGACTTTGCACCCGACGAGTTGATCGAACTATGAGTCGCAAGGTCTGCGTCGTGACCGGAACCCGCGCAGAATACGGACTGTTGCGGCCCGTCATGGATCGCATATGTGCAACCGACGGACTGGAGCTGCAGCTAGTTGCAACCGGCGCGCACCTGTCACCTGAATTCGGCAATACCTTCCGTGATATCGAAAGTGATGGCTTTTCTATCGACCACAAAGTGGAGATGCTGGTCAGTTCGGACACCCCGGCGGGAATCGCCAAGTCCATGGGGCTTGGCCTGATCGGTTTTGGCGAAACGCTGCAAAATCTTCGACCGGACCTTGTCTTGGTATTGGGTGACCGTTACGAAATCTTCGTAGCAGTCGCGGCTGCGCTGGTGGCCCGCATCCCCGTCGCACACCTGCACGGCGGCGAAACGACCGAGGGCGCCTTCGACGAAGCTCTGCGACATGCCATTACAAAAATGTCGCATCTGCATTTCGTTGCCGCAGCCGCATACCGTGAACGGGTGATTCAGCTGGGTGAGCAGCCGGCGCATGTTTTCCTGGTCGGCGGGTTGGGGATCGACAATATCCGTCAGATGAAGCTTCTTGGGCGCACCGAGCTTGAGGCATCGCTGGGTTTCAAGCTTGGCCCGCGGAACCTGCTGGTCACCTTTCACCCGGTCACGCTCGAAAAATCGACCTCGGTCGGACAGATGTCGGAGCTGCTTGCCGCGCTGGACGAACTCGAAGATACGCATCTGATCTTCACCATGCCCAACGCGGACACGGACGGGCGCGTGCTGTTCGAAATGATCCGGCAGTTTGTAGCAACGCGCACCACGGCTTGCGCGTTTACCTCACTGGGTCAACTGCGTTATCTCTCTTGTATCACGCAGGTGGATGCGGTTGTCGGCAATTCGTCCAGCGGTCTTGCCGAAGTGCCGAGCTTTCATAAAGCCACAGTGAACATCGGCGATCGCCAGCGCGGTCGGCTCAAGGCCGAAAGCGTGATCGATTGCGCGCCGGAGCACGCCGCCATTACGGCTGCATTGCAAAAAGTCTACACGGCAAAATTTCAGGCTATGCTGCCCGCAGTCAAAAACCCTTACGGTGAAGGTGGTGCTTCAGAAAAAATCGTGAAGATACTGCGCGACATACCGCTGGATGGGCTCCTGAAGAAATCCTTTTACGACATCAATCCCGTCTGACGAGCAACAGAAAAACCGTAAGTAAGCCATGAAAAATCCTTTATCAGCGAAGCCAACAGATGCCTGGCGCAAGGCGTTACTGCCTGAAAACGCCACCTTGCAGGAGGCCATCAGGAATCTGGACGACTCGGCAATGCAGATTGCCCTTGTGGTATCGGAGACGGATGTGCTGTTGGGCACGATCACCGACGGTGATATTCGGCGGGGTCTGCTGCGCGGCCTCAGCCTTACGAGCCCTATCGATTCAGTCGTGCACGCCGATCCCATGGTTGTGCCGCCTGAATTCAGCCGCGACATGGTGCTGCAGCTGATGCGCTCCAACAAAGTCCTTCAGTTGCCCGTGGTGAACGAGGACCGTCAAGTCGTGGGGCTGCATGTGTTGGACCGGCTGATGGAGCCGAAAAAGCGTCCCAACCTCATGGTGATCATGGCCGGCGGCAAAGGCACACGCTTGCGTCCCCACACCGAGGATTGCCCGAAGCCTCTGCTGCCCGTGGCCGGAAAACCCATGCTGGAGCACATTATCCAACGCGCAAAATCGGAGGGTTTCGAGCATTTCGTTTTATCGGTCAATTATTTGGGGCACATGATAGAAGAGCACTTCGGCGACGGCAGCCGATGGCAGGTACAGATCAGCTACCTGCGCGAGGACAGACCGTTGGGAACTGCGGGCGCCCTCAGCCTTTTGGACAATCGGCCCGAGTGGCCGTTTCTGGTATCAAACGGCGATGTGCTTAGCGACATCCACTATGGCGACCTGCTCGACTTTCATGACCGACATGGCGCGGCGGCGACCATGGCGGTGCGCCTGCACGAATGGCAGCACCCGTTCGGCGTCGTCAATACCGATGGCATCGAAATTGCCGGGTTCGAGGAAAAACCGATATCGCTCAGCCATGTGAATGCCGGGATCTATGTCTTGCAGCCCGACGCCCTGGATCACCTGCCGGCCGGCGAGCATTGCGACATGCCCATGCTCTTCGCCCGTCTCCAGGAACAAGGAGGCCGGACCATCGTGTATCCGATGCACGAACCCTGGCTGGACGTTGGAAGACCGGAAGACCTGCTCAGGGCGCGGGAAGGATCCGGTAGTGATTGACGCCATGGGAACCCGCCCGCAGCGCAAAAACAGAAAGGCCGCTGCATTTTTCGCAGCGGCCTTTTTTCAGCGCCCTTTTCGGGCGACTGATCGAATCAGGAAGACTTGATCTTTTCCTTGATGCGGGCCGCCCTGCCGGTCAGGCCGCGCAGGTAGTAAAGCTTTGCCTGGCGGACGTCACCGCGACGCTTGACCTGAACCTCGGCAACACTCGGACTATAGGACTGGAATACACGCTCCACGCCCTCGCCATGTGAGATCTTGCGCACCGTGAACGAGGAATTGAGACCGCGGTTGCGCTTGGCGATACATACGCCCTCGAACGCCTGCAGACGCTCACGTTGACCTTCGACCACTTTCACCTGGACCACCACGGTATCGCCAGGACTGAAATCCGGCAGGGTTTTGCCCATTTGTTCTGCTTCGAGTTCCTGGATGATATTGCTCATCGCCGCTGCTCCTGTAACTCAGGTGCCACCATGGGCACGGATAAATTCGTCAAGTAAAACCTGTTCTTCGCCGCTCAGCCGGCGCCCCTCCAGGAGATCCGGCCTGCGCAACCATGTCCGTCCCAGGGCCTGTTGCAGCCGCCAGCGACGTATCAACTCGTGGTTGCCGGACAACAACATCTCCGGCACCGCGCTCCCCTCGATGTCCTCGGGTCGCGTGTAATGCGGACAATCCAGCAGACCATCCACATACGAATCCTGTTCGGCCGAATCCGCATGCCCCAGAACCCCGGGCAGCAGTCGGATCACTGCGTCCATCAGCACCATCGCGGGCAACTCGCCCCCCGACAGCACGTAATCTCCTATCGACCATTCTTCGTCGACGAAGGCATCGATCAGTCGTTCATCGACACCTTCATAACGGCCGGCCAGCAACACCAGCCCGGGCTCGGCGGCCATCTCGCGCACCGCGGCCTGATCCAGACGGCGGCCCTGCGGGCTCAGGTACAGCACCCGGCTCTCCGGCACCGCGGACCTGGCGGCCTGGATCGCCTGGCGCAGCGGCTCGACCATCATCACCATCCCCGGGCCGCCGCCATAGGGCCGATCATCCACCGTCCGGTGCGCATCGTCCGCATA
>Ga0316201_10002080_pt1 | contig 14070 bp, 8 predicted proteins | sample CS6wburrow_MG_FD_204516 | JGI IMG/M metagenome (GOLD analysis project Ga0316201, IMG submission 204516) | Coastal sediment microbial communities from Delaware Bay, Delaware, United States - CS-6 worm burrow | ecosystem: Environmental > Aquatic > Marine > Coastal > Sediment | place: USA: Delaware... | reverse complement strand
CAACCGTCGAGCACGACACACGTGGCGCCGACTCAGTGACGGGAGCTCGCGGGCTTTGACCGCCGGTGGGGAATTTCACCCCGCCCCGAAGTTGAGGTATCGTTCCGGAAGGATCCGGAACCTATGGAGTTGTCCCCCAAAACTAGCTTCGAGAGGCACTTTCGTCAAGATTGATCGGGCGCTATCAGGCCGGCGGCTGCCACAGCTCGACCTTGTTGCCCGCCGGATCGATGAACCAGCCGAAATGGCCGAACTCGGACTCGTCGGTCTCGGTCATCACCTCGGCCCCGCCCGCGGCGACCCGGGCCAGGCAGCCGGGCAGATCGTCGACGATCAGGTTGACCATGAACGCAGCCGGCGAAGGAGCGAAATAGGTGGTGTCGGCTTTGAAGGGTGACCACACGCTGTAGGAGCCCACTGGCAACGGCGCGTGGGGCAGGCTCGCCCCGTAGGGATGCTGGACCGGGAGGTCCAGCCACTTGGCGTACCAGGCACCCAGCCCCTCGGGGTCTTCAGTCTTGAAAAACACGCCACCGAGTCCGATCACTTTTGCCATCATCCATTCTCCTTTTCTACGGTCGCCCGGGGCAGGTAACGGAAAAGTTCAGGCAGGATCAGTCTTTTCCGCCCGGCTGTCCGCGGCGCTTCTTGCGCTCGTCGAAGAACCGTGGTTCGGGGATATCCAGCCCCGCGCTCTTCAGCCGCCGCCAGGCCACGTCGTAAAACTGCCGCGCCTGCACGCGACTGTAGCCCAACTTGATATCGTAGATCTGCTCCCCCTGCAGGAACCGCCAGTGGTTCATCAGGGTCGGCACCTTGGCCCCTTTTTCCACCTGGATGAGGCGGCGGTGCGAGCTGCTCAGATTGATGCCCGGGTCGTTCCGCTTGGCCGCAAAGTGGATGAGCGCCAGGATATCCCGATCGCAGACCAGCTGCGCGTCGTCACGGTCGCGGAAGTGTTTCTGGATCCTGCGGGCCAGGAATGTGTCGAACCCGCCCCAGGTCAGCTCCAGCAGGTACTTGTCGTAGGTGTCGATGGCGTCCATGACAAACGCCCCGAGCATGGCGTCGAATCCGTGGCGGGCCCCCACCAGGATCATCGCCAGGTCGTCGCAGACGCCATCGCCCATGCGGCGGCGAAAGTAGGCCTGGTCGTGTGCGGGATACCGGTAGACGGCGTCGCGATCCCGGCAGACGACGCCGATGTCACGCAGGGTCCGCAGCTGCTCGTTGTCGAAGAGGATGCTACCGGTGTCCCCCAGGCCGCACATCAGGAATTTCTCGCGGTCCACCAGGAGAATCTCGCCGCCGCCGATATGGAAGGGCAGGCCGGCGAAGGTCCGCTTGTGTTCGAGCATGGTCGTTTCGCGATAGGACCAGTCGTCCATGAAGCCGGCCAGCACCAGTCCGGTCAGGAAGGCCTGCGTATCCACCCGCCGTCCGGCCAGGAAATCGATGCCGAACAGGGCGTGCCCCTCGTGGTCGAGGTCCATTTCGGGGCGGTCGATGCCGGCCATGAGCCGGTCGCCGAAAGCGGCCAGCATGCGGCTGCGGCGCTGCCGGACCAGATGGCCCTGCAGATTGGGGTCCCCGGCTTCGAGGACCGTCAACACCCGGTCGAAGGAGGCGTCGGGGAACCGGAGAGACGTGCCGAATTCGTCGGTGAACCACCCGTGCCCGTTCTGGGCCCGACCGAGAACCGACTGGGGCAGCAGATCACACAGGATGCTCGGCGAGGCGGCGAAGTTCTGGGCGAGCAGGTAGTCGAAGTCCAGCGTCACGAGGCGATCGAAGGTTTCCCGGTCCTGCTGGACGTCCAGGTTGCGGAAACCGAGGTAGCGGTTGCGTTCCCGCTTGTCGAAGCTGTCGTCCGGCCGACCCCGTACCTGATCGAGCAGGGCTTCCACCCTGCGCAAGGCCGCTCGTTTCTTGCCCCTCCGGCCTCGCAAACATTCTCCTGTCAGGAACTTGCATTATTCTTCTGAGTATCTTCATCAAGTTCGCCGCCGGTCCAGTCGGCGAACAGCGCATCAACGAACTGTTCCGCGGAGAAGACCGCGATGTCCTCGACTGTTTCGCCCATACCGACATAGCGCACCGGCAGACCCAGGGTCTCGGCGATGGCCACGACGATACCGCCCTTGGCCGTGCCGTCGAGCTTCGTCAGGATGAGCCCCTCGACGGGGATGGTTTCGGCAAAGACCTTGGCCTGGGACAGACCGTTCTGCCCCGTGTTGCCGTCGACCACCAGCAGGGTCTCCGGATCCCGTCCCGTCTTCTTGCGGATGACCCGCGCCACCTTGCCCAGTTCGTCCATGAGATTGGTCTTCGTGTGCAGCCGACCGGCGGTGTCGACGATCACCACGTCCGCACCCCGGGCGGCGGCCGCATTCAGTGCGTCGAAAACAACGGCCGCCGGATCGGCTCCCGCTCCCTGCCGCACGCAATCGACGCCGATACGATCGGCCCAGATCTCCAGTTGCTCGACGGCGGCCGCACGAAAGGTGTCGCCGGCCGCAAGCAGGACCTCCTGCCCCTGGCTCTTGAGCAGGTGGGCCAGCTTGGCGATGCTCGTGGTCTTGCCGGTCCCGTTGACGCCGACGACAAAAATGACCCGGGGCCCCGCCGCCGCTTCAACCTCCGCAACCGGCGCGGTCGCGCCGTGATGCTTCTTCTTTTTCTTTTTCTTGGCCGGCGCGGCCTCCTCGTCCCAGGACAGCGGCTTGACGCGGGGCGTGGCGGTCTCGAGGATCCGCAGCGTGTCCGCGCGGATGACACCCAGGACCGAATCCAGGGTGGCCTCGCCGCCCTCTTCCTTGAGGCGCTTCTCGATGTTCCGCGTGATCGCCACCGCCGAGTTGACGCCCATGTCCACGCTGATCAGCAGCTCTTCGATCTGGTCGAGGGTGTCCTCGTCCAGCTTGACCTTGCCGCTGAACAGAGCCTGCATCCGGCCGACGAGGCCGTCGCGGGTCTTGCGCAGGCCGGAACGGAACCGGTTGATGGCGCCCCGGATCACTCGCTGGCCTCCATCGTCCTGGTTCCCCGAGCGGCCGGGGCCTTGTCTCCGTCGTCCTCGTCCGCCACAGCGGTTTCTTCGGCACCGGCGGCGATCCCCAGCGCTTCCTGACCGGCCGGGCCAGCGACCGTGCTGGTCCGGTCGATCCTCGCCCGCTTCTCCGCGATGGCGCCGGCCAGCTCGGAATCGCTCTGGGTTTCGGCGACGTCGTGGAAGCTGACCGAGACGATGCTGCTGCAGCCGGGCTCCATCATGGTCACGCCGTACAGGTGGTTCGCCGTCTCCATGGTCAGCTTGTTGTGGGTGATGACCAGGAACTGGGTGTTCCCGCTGAATTCCCGCAGCATGTTGACGAAACGGCCGATGTTCGCGTCATCCAATGGAGCGTCCGCCTCGTCGAGCATGCAGAAGGGCGACGGCTTGACCAGGTAGACCGCGAACAGCAGGGACAGCGCGGTCAGACAACGTTCACCGCCCGACAGCAGGGACACCGTGTTGACCACCTTGCCGGTCGGCTGGGCCAGGACATGGATGTGGCTCTCAAGGGGATCGTCGGTCTTGATCAGTTCGAGATCCGCCTTGCCGCCCTTGAACAGCGTCTGGAACACCGCGATGTAGTTCCGCCTGACCTCCTCGAAGGTCTGGACGAAACGTTTCTTGGCCGTGCGGTTGATCTCGGTGATGGCCTTCACCAGGTCGTCCCGCGCCCGTTCCACGTCGTCGCGCTGCTGCTCCAGGAAATCGAGGCGTTCCTTCTTGGTCTCGTATTCCTCGAGGGCGAGATGGTTGATCGGGCCCAGGGAGTTGATCTTGGTCCGCTTGAGTTCGAGCAGCTCCTGCGCCTGCTCCATCTGGAAGACGCCGTCTTCGATCTCCAGTTCCCTGGGCAGATCCTCGCTGTTCAACGAGGCGATCAGTTCCCGGAAGGAACCCTTGTAGTGCTCCTCGACCCGCTCCTCGAGGTTGTTGCGCTTGAGGTCCAGCGTGGCCAGCATGGTTTCGACCTCGTGCGCCTGGTCGCGGAAGCCGCCGCGCCGCTTCTCGATCGCCTGCACGCGCTCGTGCCACTGCGAGTTCTCCTCGTGCAGCGCCTGGATGCCTTCGGCGGCCGCCCGCACGACCTGGCGCCGGCGCTCACGCTCCTCCATGGCCTTGGACAGCAGCCCGCGTTTACCGCCGACTTCCTCGGTCAGGGCCTCCATCGAACCCTTGCTGACCTCAATGTCCTGCGCCAACCGGTCGCGGCGGGAAAACTGTTCGGCCACGTTCTCCCGCAGGTGCACCAGCGCCGTCTCGGTTTCCCGCTTCTGGCTCTCGCGCCGCTGATGGGTCAGCCGCAGTTCCTCGGCCAGGCCGCGGGCCTCGTCACGGCTCATCTCGGCTTCCTCGACCCGCTGGCGGAGATCATCACGATGGGTGGTGCTGTCCTCGCGCTGGCGGCCGCTGACGTTCAGCAGGTCGACCAGCTTCTCTTCCTCGGCGGCCAGTGCCTTGACTTCGCCCTCGAGCCGCACGGCCTCGTTTTCCATTTCCCGAGCCCTGGTCCCGGCGGTGTCCCGCCGGTGTTCGAGCTGGGCCATCTCGACCTTGAGGGTACCGAAGGAGTCCTCGAGTTCCGAAAGTCCGCCGCGGCCGGCGATCAATTCCTCGCGGAGTTCCTCACGCCGCCGACGCGAGGCGGCCACCTTGGCCTGGGCTTTTTCCAGCTGGCTGTCCAGGCGGGTGATCTCGCGGGCAACCTCAGCCAGTTTCTCCCGGCGGCCCAGGAGGCTGCTGTCGCTGCCTTCCTGACGCCCGCCTTTGACCCGGCCGTCGCTGCTGACCAGAAGGCCCGTGCGGCTGACACAGACCAGCACCCCGGGTCCCCGGTAGGATCTGGCCGCGTCGGCCGCCGCCTGGTCGTCGGTGAAGATCACCGTCTGCGCCAGGAGGTGCTTCAGCGCCGGTATCTCGGTGCCCGGACCGGTGATGACCTCGGCGGCCGGACGGCCGCCGGACACCGCGGCAACATCGTTCACCTCGCCGCTGTCGAAGCCCGTGCCGCAGAGGAAGCTGGCCTGGCCGATCTTCTCGGTCCGCAGTTCGTCAACCAGATCCGAGGCGGTTTTCCAGCCATCGACCACCACGGCGTCCAGAGTCTCGGCCAGCAGAATCTCGAGGGCAGCCGTATCGGCGGTCGGCACCTGCAGCAGGTCGGCCAGACCGCCGGTCACCCGCGACTCGCCCCCATGCCGCTTGAGGATTTCCCTGGGCCCCTGGCCATAACCTTCGTACTCCTCGTGCAGCTTCTGCAGGAGTTCGCTGGTCGATCGCGCCGCCTCGCGGCGGCCGCTCACGACCGAGACTTCCTCCTGCAGCTGCGACGCCTCGGATTCCAGATCCGCTTCCGCGCGTTCCTTGGCCGCCAGCTCCGCGAGCAGCCGGCCGCGGCGGCCGGTAATCTCGGCGAGTGCGGCAGCCATTGCGGTCAACCGGGCGTCGGCCTGGCGGCCCTCCTCCAGGGTGGCCTCGCGGTCGGTGCCGAGGATCGCCACCCGTTCGCGCCGGTTCTCCTGCTTGACCTGCAGTTCCCGCTGGTGGCTGCGGTGCCCCGCGTCGTTCTCGATGAATTCCAGGTTCCGGCTGGTCGCGTCGTCCAGGGCGGCCCGGTCGGCCGCCAACCGCTCTTCGAGAATGAGCAGGCTCTCGGTCCGTTCGGTCAGCAGCCGTCCGGAAGTCTCCAGCTCCGCTTCGATCTCCTGCAGATTCCCGGTCAGACGTTCGATCTGGCCTTCGATTTCCTTCTGGCGATTTTCCGCTTCCTGGATACCCAGGGTGTTGTCCTCGTTGCGGCGCCGGTGTTCCTCGATCCGGTGTTCGAGAACCAGCACCTGGCGCTCGGTCTCCTGCAATTCCTCTTCGAACGCCTGCAGGGCCTCCTCCAGCTGACGCCTTTCGGCCTCCCGCTCGTCGATGGTCGGGCGGGCCGCCTCGATCCGGGCCTGCAGCTCGGCCAATTCCCCCACCCCGGATTCGGCCTGCGTGCGCAGCTCCTCCAGGCGATCCCGGGCTTCGGCTTCCTGATCGTCCAGCAGCTGCCGCCGGCGGCCGGCGACCGCCAGGTCCAGGCTGCGGATTTCCTTGAAGAGGGTCTGATGACGCCGGGCCTTGCCCACCTGCCGCTGCAGCGAACGGACCTCGCGCCCGATCTCCTCGATGATGTCGTACAGGCGCACCAGATCGCTCTGGGTCCGGTCCAGCTTGCGCTGTGTCTCCTTGCGCCGGGCCTTGTACTTCGTGATACCGGAACCCTCTTCGAGGAGATTACGCAGCTCCGTGTTGTTCTCGTTGAGGATCTGCTTGATCATCGATTCTTCGATGATCGAGTAGGAGGTGTTGTTCACGCCGCTGTCGTAGAAAAGGTCCCGCAGATCCTTGAGCCGGCAGGGCGATCCATTCAGGAAGTAGTCGCTGCCCCCGTCGCGGGTGACACGGCGCTTGATGGCCACCTCGTTGAAGTCGATGGGCAGACCGCGGTCCTCGTTCTCGAAGATCAGCGACACTTCGGCCATGCCGACCGGACGGCGCTTGGTCGTTCCCTTGAAGATCACGTCATCCATCTTGCCGCCGCGCAGCTGCTTGGCGGACTGTTCTCCCAGCACCCAGCGTACGGCGTCGACGACATTCGACTTGCCGCAGCCGTTGGGGCCCAGGATGGCCGTGATACCGATGTCGAAGTCGAGACGGGTCCGATCAACGAATGACTTGAAGCCCTGCAGTTCGATGGATTTCAGTCTCACAGATGTCCCTTCCGGTGCATGCGTGTCGATGTGTTGTTGTTATCGTTCTGCCGGGCCGATCCCGTAACCGCCCGGATCCAGATCAAAATTCGACGGGCTTCGCCCAGTCGGCGCGCAATTTCTCCAGCAACGGCGGCATCGCCCGACGCGCGGCACCGCGCGACGGAAAACTGCCGAGATAGATGCGCCACCAGCGTCCCTTTTCCGCCAGTTCCACGACTTCGACCGTCGTGGCGAAACCGCGGCGATCCAGTTCGGCGACCTGCTCGGCGGTCCCGGCGCTGTCGGGCAGGGAGTAGACGTGCAGCGCCCAGCCCCGGCTGCCGACGGCTTCGCGGTAGGGCGCCATGTCGAAGGTCGCCGCCGCCGGGTCTTCCGCCACCGGTGCGGCGACCTGGTCGGCCGCATCGGCCGCCGTCGCCGCCACCTCCACCTCTTCGGTCGGAATCTCCTCCCAGCGTCCGCCTCCGGGCGCCTCGTCGGCCGCGGTCACCGCAGCGCTGTCGGCAACGGCGCCGGCCAGGACTACAGCGGCGGTGGAATCATCAGGCGAGCCACTCGGCGCCTCGCCCGCCGCCGGATCGATCCCGGTCTCTGCCGCAGGCGCAGGCATCTGTACGACGGGCTGGTTCGGCAACGCCACTTCTGCGATATTGCCGCCGGACGGTACGCGTCCGTACTTGAGGTACCAGCCGCCGACCAGGGCGATCGCGACCACGCAAGCGCCGGCAAACCACCAGAACACCCGCGACGATCCCTGTCCGCCACCGTCGGCCGCGTTCGGCCGCAGCGCTGGCGACGGGTCCTGCCAGCGGTCGCCGCCGGCGGACTCGGCACCTGCCCCGAAGTCGACCACCGGATCGACGTCGGACTCGAGGCTGCCTTCGCTGAGGCGGTCCTCGACCACTTCGACCTCGTCACGGCCGACTCCGGCACCGGCGTAGACATCGGGCACTCCGAAGCCCACCGCGCCGGTCAGAGCGTGACCGGCTGAACTGTACATCTGGGAAATGGCGGCCAGGGACGGACTGTCGCCCTGACTGCGGTCCCAGCACACCAGCCTGATGTCCGCGGTCGCCGCCCACATCAGCCCCACCTCGTCGGCAGGGGCCACCAGAAAAATGTCGTCCGCCTGCCGCCGCAGGCGCGCCACCAGGTCGGCAATCTCCTGTGATGCCAGATCGGCCGGGACAAAGGACCCCGCCCCCAGAAGGTAACCGCGGCGCCCCTCGAACGGAAGCACTTCGCTCGACGCGAGGACGGAGGTTCCGAATCGCGCCAGATCGATCCAGCCCTCGGCCTCGTCGCGCCCCGCCCAGCGGCTCAGGGCGTGGGTTTCGTGGTCGCAATCCAGGACCAGCGAAGCCTGGCCGCGGGCAGCCAGCTCGGCGGCGAAAGCCAGCGCGGCCGCGGCGCTGAGCGCCTCGTTCCCGGATTCGTGCAGGATCAGCCAGATGCGCGGGGACGATCCCCCCATCATGGCCTTGTCCAGACTGTCGTTCAGGGAACTCTGCGACGTGAACTTCTCCACTGCCGGCCAGAATCGCTCGCCTTCCTCGAAACTGATCAGCCCCGCGCTCCAGCCCGAGGTGTAGACCGGCAGGATTCCGGGGAATATTCCTGAATTGTCCATCACGTCATCTCCCGTGTGCAAAGCCGGTCCCAGGCTGCCCGAAAGGCCGCCACAACCAGCGGAATCTCGTCCGGCGGCAGGGTGCGGACGTCCACCGCCAGTCCTTCCTGGTTCATGCGGCCGACGAGGGCCGGGTCCCCCAGGCGCAAGGCCTGATGGCATGCCTCCAGCTCCGCCTTGTCCGCCTGCCACAGCAACAGGCGCGACTCGATGCTGGTGGTCGAGAAGGTTCCCCCGCCGACGCTTGATTGGCCGGGGACCACCTGGCCCGTCCAGCCGTCGGGCGCGTGGTCGCCAAGAGCGTCCAGCAGTCCGTCGGCCCGTTTCTCCAGTGCGTCCAGCGGCTCGGCCAGCTGGTCCAGGGTCGGGATGGCCGGCCGACCGGGGGCGGCCAGGTAGGATGTCAGAATGCTGTCCAGTGCCGCCAGCGTGGTCTTGTCCACCCGCAGCGCCCGGCGCAAAGGATGCTTGCGGCAGCCGGCGATCAGGGAGGCCTTGCCCAGAATCATCCCGGCCTGACAGCCGCCGATCAGCTTATCCCCACTGCAGGTCACCAGGGCGGGCCCGGCGGCGATGTCCTCGGACAGCAGGGTTTCACCGGGTGGAAGCCCCAGTTCCGCGTAGGGGAAAAAAGCGCCGCTGCCCGCGTCGTAGACCAAGGGACAGTCATGATCGCGGCACAGCTCCGCCAGTTCGGCCAGACCCACGTCCTCGGTGAACCCCTCGACCACGAAGTTGCTCCGGTGCACCTTCATGACGGTCGTGCCGGGTTCCATGGCCTGGCGATAATCCTCGAGGCTGGTCCGGTTGGTCGTCCCGACCTCGATCAGGGTACAGCCGGTTTCCGCCAGGATCTCGTGCATCCGAAACGAGCCGCCGATCGCCACCACCTCACCGCGTGAAAGCACCACCCGACCGCCTCGGCTCAGATATCGCACCGCCAGCCAGACGGCCGCGGCGTTGTTGTTCACCACCAGGACGTCTTCGGCTCCCGCGAGCAAGGCGGCCTTTTCTTCGACGGCCCGTCCCCGGTGTCCGCGCGTCCCGGTCGGCAGGTCGAACTCGAGGTCCGAATTGTGCACCGCCACTTCATGGACGGCGGCGGCCGCGTCGGCCGGGAAGCAGGAACGGCCGAGGTTCGTGTGGACCACCACTCCGGTTCCGTTCAGGACGCGGGTCCATGACTTCCGGGTCAACCTCGCCTCCGCGGCAAGGATCCGCTCGACGGCCTGGTCCACCAGGACGGAGCGTGCCTGGACCGGCCCGCTGGCTTGCCGCAATTCGTCCCGCAGGTCCGCGACAACCTGCTGGATGACAGCCGTCATCCACAGGCGACGACGACCGGCCAGCCTGGGCACCACGCGGGCATCCTCGAGCAGGACGCTCATCTGCGGCAGTTCCTTGAGACGGGATTGGATATCCGACATAGAAGTTTGGACCTTCGGCCACTGGAATTAAGATAAAGGGCCGCCAGGGCGCGGCCCGGAAACTGTGGTCACGCCTGGTTTTCACGCGGAGGCAAAGGTATCAGAACCGCCCCCTCATGTCCAGACGCCATGCGGCTTGCCGGCCGTTTCCTGCCCCGGCTGCCGGTACGCTCGGACGCGGGGTTTCCAGCCGGGTCGACATGCGCTAGGATACGGGCCGCATGTGCCCCCTGACCACCGAGGAATGGATGCCGATGATCTTGGCCAAGACGCGCGGACGCCGCCGGCAAGCTTTCACGAAACCCCGGGCAGCCCTGCTGTGCCTGACTCTGGCCGCTCTGACCGGCTGCGCCGGTCCGCGGCCCGGACCCGCAGCCGTCGACGTACCGGGCTACCGGGCCCTCCAGGAGCAGTTCCAGGGTCTGGATCTCACCCCTCTGGAAGGTCGGCGGATCGTCCTGGATCCCGGCCACGGGGGCTTCTTCAGCGGGGCCGTCGGCGCCAACGGCCTGACGGAGGCGGAAGTCAACCTGGGCGTCGGTCTGTATCTACGGGGACTGCTCGAGTGGGCGGGCGCCGAAGTCCATCTGACTCGTACCGCGGACTACGATTTCCTGACACCCGCGGACAGCTCCCTGGTCGCGGACCTGGCCTTCAGGGTCAGCCTGACGGATTCACTGCAACCTGATGTTTTTTTGTCACTTCACCACAACAGTGTCGCCTCGCTGGACCGCACCGTCAACGAGACCCAGACCTACTACCCGCTGGGCGCCACGGGGGCTTCCCAGGACCTGGCGCGGGCGATCCACCGCCACCTGGTCCTGAACCTGGAGATCACGCCGGCCAAAATCCTCCCCGGGAACTTCCACGTGCTGCGCAACGCCACGGTACCGGCGGTGCTGGGGGAACCGGCCATGATCTCCCATCCGGTGATCGAGGGCCGCCTGAGCCTGGCCAGCAGCCAGCGCCTCGAAGCGGAAGCCTACTTCCTGGGCCTGCTCGACTATTTTTCCCAGGGTTCGCCCCGCTGGGCCGGGGCACCGGTCGACACGGTGGTGGTCGATTCGGCCCCGGACGCGGTCCGGGTGAGCTGGATCTATCTGCGGGGGGATTTTCGCCGGGCCGGTGAACGACAACGTCCTCCCGGGCCGGACCCCGATTCTTTCCGCCTGACTCTGGACGGAGCCCCCGCCGCGTTCCACCGCGGACCCGGGGGGGAATTGGTCCACTGGCAACGGCCCCGCGACCAGCTCGATCTGCCGGCGGTCCTCGAACTCCAGGGCCGCAACCTGCTGGGGCGGGCGACCCCCGTCAAGCGGACCGTCCTGGTGCCGCGTCCGGCCCGCCATGTCGATCTGTCCATCCTTACCGAAGCGGCCGGCGGCGATGCGGTTGCCATGGGCGTCCGCTGGTCCGTTCCCGACCTTGCGCCCCTGCCGGCGGGCCATCTGGTCTTCGCCGCAGACATGACCGCACCGATCGCCGGCGGCACGTCCGGCGCCGTCGTGATGCCGGCGGTCGGCGGCGCGCTCGCGGGCATCACCTTCCGTCCCGACGATCCGGTTCTGCCCGAGCGCCCCTGCCGGACCGAGTTCGTCACGGTACCGCCGCCGTGGCAGCTGCGACTGCTCGCCGGACCCTCCTTCGCCGGCTCCTGGTCCACCAGGGAAATACCGGAAGCGGGCCTGCCGGGTGTGCTGTCGGACCAGAGCTCGCCGCTGGTCCCCTACCGGCCGGGAGATCCGGTCTGGCTGGATGTGCGGGGCTTTCTGCCGCTGGTCGATCCGGCCCCGGGCCAGCCCGACACCGCGCGCACCGTCGTGGCCGGCGACCGCGTCTGGTCGACCGAGCCCCTGGTGCCCGCCCTGCTGGGCAAGGTGATCGTGCTCGATCCCGCCGGCGGCGGCAGCGACCCCGACGGCACCGGCCCCCTGGGCGCCCGCGGCGCCACCTTGAACCTGGAGACCGCGGAACTGGCCCGCCGCCTGCTGGAAGGATGCGGTGCCGTGGTCCACCTGACCCGCACCGATGAAACCGACGTGCCGCCGCCGGCCAAGGTTCAGCTGGCCGGTGACGTCGGGGCCGATCTCTTCGTGACCATCGGCCGCAGCGGCGCGCCCGACCTGATGACCGCGCACCATCATCCCGGCAGCGCCGCCGGCCAACGTTGGGCCGAACTGTTTGTCCAGGGCGCCGCCGGGCTGGTCGCCCCGGGGGATTCCGTGGCCGTCACCGGTTCGTGGGACTACCTGCTGCGCCACACGGCGTGCCCGGCCCTCGAAGTCCGCCTCCCGTCCGCCTTGACGCCGCAGCAGGAGATCAGACTGACGGCGCGCGGCTGGTTGCGCGCCGAATCCCGGGCCCTGCTGAATGCGATCGCCGCGGTGCTGACCGACGGTGAGGACCGTTTCCGCACGCTCGACCCGGCGACGATCATGGCGGCTCTACCGGCGCCGCCGGCCTGGGACCAGGTCGCCTGGGCCCGGCTCGACGGCAACCTGGCGTGGTCGCCGTTCCCACCGTCGGCACCCGGCGGCCGGACCGAGGGCCTTTCCTCCGGGGAGAGCGAGCCCCTATTTTCATACGGTGACCCCGGTCTGCCCGACCTGACGGAAAGGCACACCCTCGAGATCCAATTCATCGGTTCCTGGCAGCTGTGGCTCCTGGAGAGATCCGGACAGGAGTGGGCCGGGCGCCTGCTCATGCAAAGCCGCTGAGGTGACCGTGCCGCGACCCCAGTCCGACCATGATGACCACGCTCACCAGGGCCGGTTCACCACCCGCGCCCAGGCCGATTTCCGTCGGGGCGGCGCCCGGCGGATGGGCGCCGCTGCCGCGGTCGTTCTCATCGGCCTGGCGTTGCTGGTGCTGCTGGGACCGGACGAGAACGTGATCAAGGAGAAGTTCGAATACTACGGCGCCCCGGACGAACTGCGCATCATGCCCGAGATCTCCATCGAGGACGGTCGGGATGCCGTGGACCGCGAGCTGAAGCTGCCCAACCTGCCCCCACCCCCGGCGGACATCGAGGTGGTCCGGGAAGATCCGGTGATCGACGGTACGGTCGAGGTGCCCAAGGCGGATCTGAACGAACAGGAGGAGTTTCAGGAACTGGTGCAGGACCCGGCCGACTTCACGTCCGAAGACGACCGGAGCCAGGCCGAACTGGCCCGGCCGATGCAGTCGAACCCCGATTTTTACATTCTGAAACTGGTGCGGCCGGACTACCCGTCCGGCGCCACCGAAGCCGAACGCCGCATACCGCGGGTCTACGTCCAGGTGGCGGTCTTCGTGGGCCCCGACGGTCTCGTCACCGACACCATGGTGATGAACAACACCGGGACGCGCATCTACGAGCTGGCCGCCATCGAAGCGGTCATGCAGTGGCAGTTCGGCTGGCGGGTGGATCCCGGTGTCGGCCGCTGGATCAGGATCCCCTGGAATTTCAAGAGCCCCTACTTCACTCCCGACCGGAACGGCCGCTGACCGGAATTGCCGGCAACTCCGACTCCGTCGTCAGGGAATCGGCCGCGACACCTTCGGTCAGCGCCCAGCTCTCGGTGTAGACCGCGGCCGGAAACTCCACGATCGTCTGGGAACGGAACATGCGGACCGCCCGTCCATATGACTCCGGGCCTTCGACCGCGACGTCACGGTTGGCCAGACGCTTCTGGAGCGCCACCGTGAGCTCGCGACGGCCCAGCGTCTGGCCGCGGTTCATCGTATCGAGCAGCATGCGCGTGGCCTGGTACGTCTTCAGGGCCAGGGCCGTGGCCTCCCGCGGATAACTCTCCGGATTCCAGCTGGCTTCGAAATCGGCGGTCCAGGCGGCCGGGAAAAGGATGAGGTCGTTGGGAAAGAGCGCGCGCTCCAGTACGGTTGCGGACCGCTCGGCCAGCTTGGGGCTGTTCCAGTTGCTCAGCCCCATGACCAGCGCACCCAGGCGGTAGAAGTCGAGCTGGGGGCCCAGCAGGATCATCTGGTCGACGCTGCCGGGTACGAACACCACCTCGGGCCGCCGCGCGCGGATCGTGAGGATCGGGTCCTTGAAATCCGTACCCTGCGCGGCGAACGCCTCCTCGGCTACGACCTCGCCGCCGAGGTTTTCGATCTCCGTGCGGAAGATCTCGGCGTACCGCCGGCCCTCTTCCCCATCCGGGTAGAGGATGGCGAAACGGGATTTCAGCAGGACGGTGGTCGCCAGCTGCGCCA
>Ga0316201_10002079_pt1 | contig 14073 bp, 9 predicted proteins | sample CS6wburrow_MG_FD_204516 | JGI IMG/M metagenome (GOLD analysis project Ga0316201, IMG submission 204516) | Coastal sediment microbial communities from Delaware Bay, Delaware, United States - CS-6 worm burrow | ecosystem: Environmental > Aquatic > Marine > Coastal > Sediment | place: USA: Delaware... | reverse complement strand
CCGAACGGCGCGGTCGAAATCCTCAGGTCGATTGGATACAAACGTGTATTGGATGCCGAATCTTTCGAATTCCGCAGTGGCAAAGTGATGCGTGCCGCCATAGATGTCCCGCTGCATCACCACGTGATCGCCCTGGCTGGCGATGGCGTAGACGACGGTGCTGATGGCCGCCATGCCGGAGCTGAACAGGAGGCCGCTATCTGTCTTTTCGAGCGCGCAGAGCTTGTCGATGACGGCCTTCTGGTTGGGGGTATTGAAATACCGCGGATAAGTGTTTTCGTCTGCATCCAGATAGACAAACGAGGACGACGTGAAGATCGGTGAATTCAGTCCTCCGCTGAAACGGTCCGGTATCGAACCGCTGTGAACGCACTGGGTGCCTTTTCCCATTTTTTATTCTCCTACTTGGCTGTTTATACTGTATGTCGGAAATATATTCCGATTGGCTCTTTTAAAATCCCCCTGTCCCCCTTTTGTCAAAGAGGGAACGGGTAAAGGCCTGAAGTGGTTTCAACCCAGCTCTTGCGTCAGCTATCACCCGAAAATGTCATTGAATTTTCAGGTGGAATCCTTCAGAGACTTCGTTCCTATAGGATATGCGTCGGCCCTTGACAATCAATATTTAACCTCAGTTTAGGTTTCATTCTATCAACCGGGCTTTAACACCAGCGTTCCCTCGCTATGGCGGTCGATGTCAGATCGGTTCAGCCAGCTCGGATGATACTGACCGTCAAGATAGAGATTCAACTGGTCCTTATAATGCGGATTGCCGAGCAGGCCCGACTGGCCGGTGGGAAGAACATGAAGTGCCGTCTCCGGGGAGGACAGGTCCACGATCATCCGCTGCGACGCACCCTCTTTGACGGCAAAAGGGGCGGTGTAGTCGTATTGTTTCTTGTTGACCGTCAGGTGGCTGCCGGATATCCGGTAGGGGCCCAGGCCGAACAGTCGCTGCAATGGTTTGCGCTCTGCAAGCATGTGTCTGAATGTGAGCGTGTGCAGGTGCCCCCAGGTCCACTTTTCGACCTCCGGACCCAAACGTTCCTGCAGATATGCGAAGGCCTGGTGCATGCTTTTTTCGATAATATCCGCCAGCGTTTCGGCTTTCGGCTTACGAGTATCATCTATCCAGGTGGATCGCTCGGAATTCAGGATGTGTCTCAAGGCACGTGGTGCGAAAATCGTCAGCCCGATATAGCGGTTATAGAGGTCCGCGCCGAGTTCATCCTGAAAAATATTTGCGAGGAGTTTGAGGTATGTCGTCTCGACCATGGCCGCGGCGGAACTGTCACGGCTCATCTGAAAATCCCATTGATTCAGGAGGTCTTTAATGTGCGGTTGCGGAAATCTATCCGGCTTCTCTTCCAGGACCCGCAGCATTGCAGCGGTCAGTTCCGCGGCCAGTGGGGAGGCGACATCGGTTTGGATGGACTTCATGTCGTCGATTGACAGTCGCGGTTTTGCGTCGATCATCGCCCGGATACGGCTGATCCGGTCTCGGGGTTCCCAGTAAGTTCCGATAACATGGGGGTATCGACTCCCGGTGACCGGATTGTTGGCACTGGCGATATAGCCTTCTTGCGGATCGATGGTGTGGGGCAATTTGTCGAAGGCGATGAATCCGGCCCACTCGTCTGTGCCGGTCCAACCAGGCAGTGGCAGCAGGCCATTGCCTCTGGGGCGGATCGGGATGGCGGCGCTGCACCAATAACCGATGGTTCCGTGGGTATCGGCGAATACGAAGTTCTGGCCGGGTGCATTCCAGTACTCCAGTGCGGCAACCACGGCGGCGGCATCACCGGCTTTCAAAAGGAGATAGGCGGCCCGGGCCGGAACGTCGACCTCGAAAACGGCCCACCGGGCCGACACTACCTTGTCCCCCGGGATTTTTGCATCTGACTCAGTGCTTGCGACGACTGGGCCATGGCGGGTCAAGTGGACCTTGATTTCAAGCGGTTCGGCGCCTTTGACGCGTATCTTTTCAACCCGGGTGCGCATGTCCTCCCATCGATCTTTGTACCGGTACTGCAACGGGTTCTGCGGATGGAGCTGCTCGATGTAGAAATCGACATCGTCCACCATGACGTTGGTGACACCCCAGGCAACATCCCGGTTGCGGCCAACAGGCAGGCTGGGTAAACCCGCAATGGCAAAACCGGCGGCATCGATGGTCGGACACACCAGGTGGACTTCCCACCAGAGGGAGGGATTGGTCAGGGCCATGTGGGTGTCGTTGGCCAACAGAGGTTTGCCGGTGTCGGTCCGGTTCCCGGCAATCACCCAGTTGTTGCTGGCCGGCCCCGGTATGAAACCGGTCAGCCTCTCCACTGCCGCGACCATGGATTGCGTCGCCGAAAATACGTCCGGCGGGGTTTGCATGATTGCGCTTACGATGGGCAAATCCGTTTCGGTCGCGGTCGGAAAGGCCTCGTGGAACTTTTCCTCTTTAACCTTGCGCAGAACCTCGGCGGCCGTCAGATCGACCCTCCACCCGATACTCAAGCCCCAGTTGATCAGGGTGTAGACCGAAAAATAATCGTGCGGGCTCCAGGGTTCGGGCTGGTATCCGAGCAGCTTGAATTCCAACGGCAGCCGGTCATTACGATTCTCTATAAACGCATTGATGCCGGCTGCAAAGGATTCGACCATGAAGGCGAGGTTTGGCGGTAACGGTCGATTTTTTTGGGCGGCGGAAAGGGTTCGAAAGTAGCGGTCGACCTCAAGAGCCTTTTGTCCCAATATTTCCGCCAGTCGGCCGGCGCCGATGCGGCGGTGAAGATCCATTTGCCACAGGCGATCCTGCGCCATGGCATATCCCATGGCAAAAAAAAGATCCGGTTCGTTACGGGCAAAAATATGTGGGACACCGTGGATATCACGAATAATCTCGACCGTATCACGGATGCCGGACACGGTGGTGCTGCCGTTTGTCTGCGGCTGGCTTTTCGCGACGGTATGCTGATACCAGAAGAGGGCGATCGCCATCGTTACGATAACAGCGACGGCAAATCCCAGCGATCCGATCAGCATCCATTTGACGAAGCGGTTACCCATGCAAAGGCCTCTCGTGAGTATCGGGCAGCTGCTCTTTTTGACGGCTGAAGGGGTTTAGTTGGCCGCTCCGGCTGAAAAGCAGCAGGAATATCGGCCCCAGGGCGCAGCCGACAGACATCGTGACATAAGCCATGCCCCAGGCGATCGTCATGCCCGGGCTGAAAAAATCGAGCACCATTCCCACGGCCAGGGGTCCGAAAAAAGCCGCCCCGAATCCGAAAGTTGAATGGAGGGCCAGGGTTGCGCCGCGATACCCGGCCGGTGCGGCGGCGACTGCCCCTGCCGTCAATGCCGCCGAATCCCCGACAACGGTTATACCGTGCACAATGCACAAAGCGGCCACCAGGGCATAGGGCAGGGAAGGGGTGAATCCAATCACGGCACACAGCAGGGCGGACATCGACATGATCAGCGTGATGGTTTTCTTGCGACCGAACTTGCGGGCCAGTTCGTTACCGGCAATGCTGGCCGGAAGGCCGATCAGACCGATGGCGAAAGCCAATTGAGTGGCCGAAAATCTGAATCCGTCCGCTGGCTGAAGATTCGCGCTATAGGTGAGAAACGCCACGATCCACGATCTCAAACTGAACAGTTCCCACATGTGGGCGGCATAACAGAAGATATAGGCCAGCGCGTTGGCGGCTGCTAAGACCGGGCGAAAATCGAGCCCAAAACGGGCAGAGCCGGATGGCGCGCGCGTGACGCCCCGCGGCAGGACGCAGGCAGCCAGAAGCAGAGCGCCCATGGCGCAGACCGCTGAGAGGCCGAATGCCCAACGCCAGTTGAGCAGGGCACTGATTTCACCGGCCAGAAGGTATGACAGACTGAGCCCGATCGAAAAGGAGGCCGTGTAAAAAGAGACATAGCGGCTCTGCAGGCTGCCTTCCGTGTGGTCCCCAAGCAGTTTGAGTCCGGGCATGTAAATGCCTGCCAGGCTGATACCGGCGAGGAAGCGAAACAGCATGGCGGACCAGAAACCGTCGGCCAGGAAAGCGAATCCCGCGGCGGAGACCGCTCCACCCAAAGCTCCGGAGAGAACGACGCGCCGCGCGTCGAGACGGTCGGTTACACTCACAAGCAGCGGCACGCTGATCATGTAGCCCGCATAATAGACGGCGCTGATCCAGCCGGCCTCAGTGTTGCTGAGACGCCATTCAGCGGCAAATATCGGCAATAGGGCCGGAAAGGTGGCGATCCCGGCGAGACCGAGAATTTCAACCAGGCAGAGCGCGAGCGTGATGCGGGAGGGGGACATCCGTTCATCCCTGTATTTTGCATGAAAATAAAAATGGTTGGTGAACACCTACGGTCGGAACGGATCCGCTTTGATACTGTAACGCCGCATGATCTGCTGCAGGGCCTGACGTTCGAGACCGCACTGGCGCGCTGCCTGGGTGACGTTTCCCTGACTTTCGGCCAGCAAGCGGGAGAAGTAATCCTGATTGAAGCGCAGGAGCGTTTTCTCCTTGGCCTTTTTGTAGGGCAAGCGGCTAAAATCCGTATCACCCATGGAACAGGAAGACTCCTTAATGTCCAGTTCCACATTTTCCGGATGAATCTCATTGGTGGTGGAGAAGAGAATTCCCTGCATGATCACATTTTCAAGTTCGCGGACATTTCCCTCCCAGTGGCGGGTGACAAAAATATTCATCAGCTCCGGCGAGATGGTCTTCAGTGGTTTATCCAGTTTGGCGCAATGCTTCTCGAGTAGATGATTGACAATGAGCAGAATATCTTCGGGATGTTCCCGCAGGGGCGGCAGTTTAATGGGCAGAACATTCAGGCGGTAAAAAAAGTCGTCTCTGAATTCGCCTTTCTTAATTTTTTCTTCGAGGTTCTGGTTGGTCGAGGCGATGATGCGCGCATCGACGGATATCGATTTAGTGGAACCCAAGGGCTTGATTTCTTTTTCCTGCAGCACCCGTAGAAGTTTGGTTTGAATCGTTGGACTGATGTCTCCAATCTCGTCCAGAAAGATCGATCCCCGGTGGGCTTCCTGAAAAAGGCCAATCTTGTTCTGGGCGGCATGGGTGAAGGCGCCCTTTTTATAACCGAAGAGTTCGCTCTCCAGAATGTTCTCTGGCACGGTGGGGCAGTTGACAGCAACAAACGGCCCGGAGCTGCGGTCGCTCAGATTGTGTATCGCTCTGGCCACCAGCTCTTTTCCGGTGCCCGATTCCCCGGTGATCAGAACCGTCAGTTCGGTCTTGGCAACCATCTGGATGGTTTCGTAGACCCGGTTCATGGCGGCGCTTTTACCGACGATATTCTGAAAAGCGCTGTTTTCGCGACATTCCATCTGCAGTCTCTGGTTTTCTTTCAATAGCCGGCTTCTCTCCAGCGCCTTTTCGAGCCGAACGATCAGCGCATCGTGATCAAACGGTTTGGTAACGAAGTCGTAGGCCCCGTTGCGCATGGCCTCCACGGCCGTGTCGACCGTCCCATAGGCGGTCATCATCACCACGGTCAGTTCCGGCTGTTTGCGCTTGATGAGCTCCAGAAGCTCCAACCCGTCCATTTCCGGCATCTTGATGTCGGCCAGAACCAGGTCAAACGCGTTGCGTGAGATAGACTGCAAGGCCGCCTTGCCCGAAGAGGCGGTTTCGATCCGGCAGTCCAGATCCGGGGTCAGGCTGCGTTTGAGCAGCTGCAGCATGTCCTGTTCGTCATCGACGATGAGAATGTCTCTTTTCATTCTGATAACTCGTGTTGGGAGATACCACCGGCAGTGTGATGGTGAAGGTGGCGCCTTCGCCCAATTTGCTTTCGACGGTGATGTCACCGCCATGGTTTTTGATGATCCCGTAGCTCACCGACAGGCCGAGCCCGGTGCCCTCGCCGGTTGGCTTAGTGGTAAAAAACGGATCGAAGATACGACGGAGATTCTTTTTTTCAATACCGTGACCCGTGTCGGCGATTCTGATAATGACCTGACGTTCGGCAGGCCGGAAGTGCGTGGATAGAGTCAGCGTGCCGCGATTACTGACGGCATGCCGGGCGTTCATAAGCAGGTTCATGATTACCTGTTTGATTTTTTTTTCATCCAGCAACATCCGGGGTACGGACGGGTCATAATTCCTCCTGATCTCGACGTGATCGAGAGCCGCGTTGTGGTGTACAAATTTAACTACCTCATCCAGCGCGTCATCGATTCTGATCTGATTTTCCTTGGGGGACGATGTCCGAGCGAAGTTCAACAGATCTTCCACGATCGTTTTGCAGTTGCGAACGTGCTTTTCGATGGTTTTCAGGTCCTGGTGCTTTTCGGTTAACGGATCCTCGTGGCGGATCAGAAGCTGGGTGTAGCCGAGAATGATACCCAACGGGTTGTTGATTTCATGGGCAATGCCGGCGGACAGCTGGCCGATGGATGCCAATTTGTCCGCCTGGGCAATCTGTTCCTCCGTCAGGCGGCGCTGTTCGATATCCTTGACCAGGAAGTGAATGGTGCCGTCCTTTTCCGCCGCTCCCCGATCGAGGCTGCCGGTCAACAGGGTCCGGATGCGGTTGCCGTCTTTGAGCCGCAGTTCGATTTCGGCGTTGGCAATGAAACCGTCCGCTTCGATATTCGCTAAAATCGATGGCCAACCGGAGGGGTCGAGGAAAAAATCCTGGACCTTCAGGTGATCGACGCCGGGACCAACGTCGGATAAAGAGAGCATTTCACGGCCTGAGGGGTTGATATCGATGATCCGACCGTTTTTTTCGGCGACAAGGAGCATGTCCCGGGAAACCTCGAAAATGCGGCGGTACTTGTGCTCGGAGAGGGCCAGTTCCGCCGTGCGTTCGCCAACGAGATTCTCGAGGTTCTGGTTCAGATAGAGCAATTTGTCGCGCGCGGCCTGCAGGTCCTTCTTGTCGCTGTTAATCTGCTGGTAGATGCTCCAGGTGCGTTCGAAAAACAGGGTGAATGATGCTACGATGACGAAAGTGAAGGTGTTCACCGCACTGCTGTAAGGTCGAATCGCTGCCCAGGCGGCCTCGTTGCCGCCGATGATCAGAATTTGCTTGAGAATATGCCCGGCTGAACGGGAAACGGCAAAAACCGTCAACGCCGTACAGACCCAGAAAAGGTAGGTCCAGATGATGTTGCTGCGGTCGCGGTGCTGCAGCTGTCCCGCAACGTGCAGACACAAAATCGAGAGGACGATCATGCACACCGAGCCGATGACATCCACGGTCCAGATTGGCAGCGAGGAGACATTCATCAGCCGATCTCCCTGCTCTGGCCGAAACTTTCTCTAAGCAGTCGTTTCAGACCAGCGTAGAGAAAAAAGAGTGCCGGAACGCACAACAGGTGGTCGAGTTTGGTGACATAGTAGACATACCCCAGCCACTGAAATCCGGGCTGTGCCCGGATGCTGATCTCCCAGGTGCTTGGGCGCGTGATGTTCAGCGCGATCGTCTGTTCTTCAATAAAATGCACCAGGAAGGCGTTCGCGTTCCAGAGGATGAAAAAAAGGGACGCATACTGAATATACCGCCATCCCGTCAATTTCACCAAGCCTCTGTGACGGAGCCAGAATATCAGGAGTCCCATGGAAAACATGAAGAACACATGTGCCATTTGGTGGGCATACAGGCCTGCCGGATGACCGTGTCCCTGGGTGGCGAATGCCGTCTCCGGTAAAAGCGCCGAAAGGAAACTGAAAAACAGACCGATGCGAATAAAACGGGTGACCATTTTAGTTATCCATAATACATCTTTAATGACCCAAAGGCAGACGGTTGAATATCTGAGGGTTTTTCCTCTTCGGGTAAGTATTTGCGAGAAGGACGCCACGGCCCTTCAAATACGCATACCAACTGGCGTAACGCCGAGTCGATATGGAGGGACGATCTGAATTTGATTCAATGCAATGGGTAGCACAGATAAGAGGGCGGGGCAAGGTGGTAAGGGGTCATCCGGCTTTGGTTTCGGCCTTGCGGTCGTATGCGTTCAGTTGTTTTTGGACCCCTCGGAAGTAGGGCAGCCAGGGGCGCATGTACTTAAAAATAATGCGGCACAGGATGTAAATCGGGATAAAGGTGAAGAGGTAGCCGACCGTATTGCCGAAAGCCAGGGATAAAGGGAATGCCAATTCAAACTCTACACCGGAAAAGCGGGTCTGCATCCATCCCAGGGCAAAGGGTATCGGCCATAAAATCCCGGCCGAATAGGCCACCATGGTGAAGAAGTGCTTGCCCCAGACATCGGTCGCCTGCTTGTTTAAAGATCGGTATCCGGCCTCGTTACCAACCCGGCGCGCCGCCATGGAAAGCATTTCCTTTTCCTTCATTTCCTTGGACATTTCGTCCAGGTAACGCTTGTTAAACCGGATGGCCAACGAGACGCTCACCTCGCCGATAACGACGCAAATAAATCCTAGAACCATCGTTCCGATGAAATAGTCGATGAGGCTATAACCGGTGATCCGGTAGAAGGTGATCAGAAAGTTGTCCGCATGGAGGGCGAATGTATCGAAAATGCTTTGCATGTGAGATTTCTGCTCGGGCGATCCGGCCCGGGCTCCGTTGGCGAAAAGGGTGGTCCGTCATGGAATTGCCCCGGAACCACGCACTGTTCTAAGATGTTAAGTTCGAGTTTGTGCGCTTTTATGACAGCTTATCCATGAAGTTGGTTTTGAGTAAAACGTTTCCGAGTCCAAACATATTCGTTTGTTCGAAGAAGTCAACCCATGGTTAATTGGGGCCGGACCGCACTCTCCGGCCCCAACACACCGATAGTTAAAGCATGGCAATTCCGAAGAAGCCGCGCAAGGTGTATCTCAGGCCGATGTACAGCGCCAGGAATATGAAAATTCCTTTCAAAACCTTGGCCGGAATGTACTTGCCGGTCCTGGGTCCGATCATGGATCCGATGAAGATGCCGATCAACTCCATCCCGATGAGGGACCAATGGACCATGACCCCTTTCAGGACCATGAAGTTGAAAATGGCGAAAATCATACCAATCAACACGGACAGGGCCGAAGTGCCCGCCACGACAAACATGGGAAGCCCCACCACGCTGGTCAGGAACGGGACGTATAGAAAACCGCCGCCGATGCCGAGGAAGGAGGCCAGAGCCGAGATGAAGAAGCCGCCGACGAAAGCCCAAATCGGGCTGAAGGTGAATGTTTGACCGAAAAAGGCGATTTCGGTTTTCATCAGGCTCCACTTTACGGTCTTAACGCCCTGGTCTTCGATTTTGCCTTTGGATTTAATGGTTGCCTCGAAAGCCTTGGCGGCCTCCGCGGCGCTCTTTTTGGAAGCCTGCCCCTTGGGCGACATCTCGTAGATCATAAACCCGCCGATGACGAAAACGACTAACCCGAACCAGCCCTGGTATTGCGAAAACTTGAGCTTGCCCGCGGTGGTAAAGACCACCATCAGGGTCGCAAAAAGAGCCCCCGCTCCCAGGAAAAATCCCAGGGCCGTTACCAGTCTTTTTTGCTTGTGGTAGTTGAAACTGGACACCAGTGCCGACAGACCCACGAGCCACTGGTTGGAGACCCGGATACTGTCGGTAATAAACTTGTTCAATTCCCCGGCGGTATCCTTGAAGGTCTTGGCATACGCACCGAGTCCGTAAATGGTTATGTGCCCGACTCCCGCCATGATGCCGCCGAAGGCGCCCACGGTGGAGAAGATCCATCCGACCCAGATGGCCCATAAAAGTCCGATGATCGGGTTGAGCTTGGGGGCGCCTGGGATTCCCAGGTATCCCTTTTCCGCCGTGGGGTCGATTTGACCTTTTTCCGTTCCCTGTGGCGCTGTGGCGATGGCTTCCTCCAACGACAGGGCCCCGGCCGGATCCGCTGTCATGAGAGGAACGGCAATAACAGCTGTCATTATTAGTAGTAATACTCCGAACTTCAATCGATTCCGCATAAATCTACCTCCTCCTCGTAATGTGTTAAGAAATTCGCTTAACAATTTCCTCCAGCTGATGGCTGTTCTCAACCGGTGTCACCATCGGTTATCCGGTTTGGTGCAGATCCGTCGCCAGGCTTTCGCAATGAGCGGCAGTATCCGAAACCGGAAAAGACCGTCTTGACGAATCGCCGGACAAGCGAAACTGGTTGGTCTGTCTGACGAGTGCCCATCGATGGTTGCTTAGAGAGCTCGGGTCAGTTTCCGATCTAGAAACGGGCAATTATCTGTAAGTTAAATAAAATCAAAATATTATACGGAGGCACCTCATGTACACCGCGCAAGAGATTCCGCAGACTTGTCCGCCCTCGGTGTGATTGACGTCGACCTGTCCCGAAGCAGGCGGGGAATTGCGGAAAAAAGGCCATTTATGGATTGACACTAACTAAGCAAGCGATGTGCCATTGCGTTAATCTTTTGATGATGAGACGCGAAAAAATCATATTAACCATTAAAATATACAATATCAGATACTTGAAAATTATAAACACAGTTGGAATTCTGTGGTCGGCATACTGGAGGACAGCGCTATTTTCGTTGTATAGGAGGGAACCATTCGGCGTGTTTCTTGGTGGTTCTAAAAAATAGTATTAAATAATAGTTAGTTGGCATGCATGCAAAAAAAATGATGCGCTGCAATAAAAGTTTTGCGGCATTTTCCGCATCGGCACGCAAGCGGCCGCTTCCGCCCTTGGGGTAAAGCGAATATATTTTTATTTTCATTGGCTATTTCTCACCAGCCAAAAGGAGTTGACCGGAGCGCGGCCGCCTATGTTAATGGTACGGATATTGCTTTAGTTAAGGTGTTTCGCCATTTCAAGAACGGTTACGCGCCACACTTCGGTCGAAATATTGTACGCTTTTGACATCAAATGGTTTGGAGGTAAAAGGTTATGGAACAATCCGTATTCAGTTTGTGTTTCATGTGCTCGATCCGCTGTCCGATCGAGGTCCTGGCCAAGGACGGTCAGGTCCGCTGGATAGAGGGCAATCCCCATGTCCCCGGGATGGAAGGGAGCCTGTGCCCCCGGGGCGCGGCCGGCATCAACATGCTCTACGATCACGAACGGCTCCAGTCGCCGATGATCCGCGAGGGCGAGCGGGGGGCCGACAAATGGCGGAAAGTCAGCTGGGATGAAGCCTTAGACTACATTGGCGAAAAATTGCAGGCAATTATCGACAAGCATGGCGGTCATAGCGTCGTCTTGGGCGAGCGGACGCAATTGGCCACCCATGTGAGCAAAACCTTCCTGAAAGCGATAAAAAGCCCCAACCATTTCACCCACGATGCCCTTTGCAAGGGATCGGTGAACACCGCCTGTCGATCGTTGTTCGGGCTCACCGATGGTCAGGTCGGGATCGATTACAAAAACACCAAGCACATTGTCCTGTATGGTCGCAACATTTTCGAGGCCGTCTCGGTCAAAGAGGTCAACAACTTGATGAGTGCCATCGAAAACGGGGCTAAGCTGACCTACATCGACCCCCGGGTCACGGTCACGGCGACTAAGGCGCACCGGTATTGGATGATCCGGCCGGGAACCGACCTGGCATTGAACTATGCCCTGATACACGTGATTCTGAAAGAACGCCTGTACGATGCCGCTTACGTCGACCGCTGGGTCCACGGCCTTTCCGACCTGCAGGATTTTGTCCGGCCCTACACGCCGGAATGGGCGGCAGAGGAGACCGGCATCGCAGCGGATGAGATCGTTAGCCTGGCCAGAGAAATCAGCCGGGACAAACCTTCCGTGGTGTTTCATTACGGCTACCGTGGGGCCAGTTACACCAACGAAATTTACCAACGCCGCTCGATCCTGATGCTCAATGCGCTGATGGGCAGTATCGAAAACAAAGGCGGCCTTTTTTTCAAAAAGGGCGCCGGCGAGGCGGGCGGCAAGGCGGCCCGCAAACTGGTCGAACAGAAATTTTCAAAGATTGATGTTCCCCGTTTCGACAAGGCGGGTACGCCCGATTTGCCGCTGCCTGACCCCAGCCACGGGGTTCCGCAAATTTTGCCCCATGCCATCCTCAACGAAGATCCGTATCCGATAAAAGCACTCATTGCCTACCGCTTCGAGCCGTTGGGATCCATTCCCGATGCCAGTTTGACCCGCAAAGCACTGGATAAACTCGATCTGATCGTCACCATCGACATCAACCACAGCGACATCGCCTGGTATTCAGATGTTGTCCTGCCGGAGTCATCCTACCTGGAACGGACCGACTGCATCCAGCAGGCCAACGGGTTGAAACCCCAGATGTTTCTCCGGCGCCAGGCTGTTGCACCGCGCTACGACACCCGTGAGGGGGCCATTATTCTGAAACAAATCGGTGAACGCATCGGCATCGGCAAATACTTTCCTTACAAGACCATGGATGAGCTGGTCGCCTGGCAGCTGGAGGGCACCGGGTTCAGCATGGAAGACTTCAAGGCCAAGGGTTTTGTGGCCTACGGCAAGGATCAGATCTTCTGGGACCGCAAGGACGGTTTAAAGCTCAAAACACCCTCCAAAAAAATCGAATTCAAATCATCCCTGCTGGAGGAAGCGGGGTTCAAATCGTTTCCCGATTACGAGCCAGTCAAAAGACCGACCGGCAGCGAGTTCCGCCTCGTCACCGGACGAATTGCACTGCACACCCATGTTTCGACTCAGAACAATCCCTATTTGAACGAACTCGTTCCGGAGAACGTCCTGTGGATCAATTCCGCGAAAGCCGCCGAACTGGGTGTCAAAACCGGCGATGTCGTCGAAGTGGCATCCAGTTGCGGCAAGGGAACCATCAAGGCGTTTGTGACTGACCTGATTCATCCGGAGACTGTTTTTATGCTGCATGGTTTCGGCCACCAGGCCAAAGCCGCCACGCGCAGTTTCAACAAAGGGGTCTCGGACAGCCTGCTGCAGGAAAATGTTATGGATAAAGTCGGTGGCAGCCCTGCTCTGCATGAAACCTTCGTCACTGTCAACCCGGCATAACGCGAGCGCGAAAGAGAACTCTGGAGGAACTCAATGAGCAATTACTACCTGTTTCAGGATACAAAAAAATGCATCGGTTGCCACACCTGCACTGTCCAGTGCAAGAGCCATAAAAACCTGCCGGTCGGACCCAGGATTTCGCAGATCATCACGGTGGGGCCGAAACTTGTCGGCGGGCTTCCCAAAGCCTCATACATTTTCATGCCCTGTTTTCACTGCGAAGATCCCTGGTGCGTGGCGGCCTGCCCGACGGGCGCCATGCAGAAAAGGGTCAAAGACGGGATCGTATCCGTGGAATCGGAACGCTGCGTCGGCTGCAAAGCCTGCATCACCGCCTGTCCCTGGGGAGCTCCCCAGTGGAACCTTGAAACCGGAAAGGCAGTGAAATGCGACTACTGCATGGATCGCATCGACCAGGGGCTCAAGCCGGCCTGTGTCACGGTGTGCACGACGCACTGTTTGCGCTTCGGCAAGGTGGAGGACATGACCCAGATACGGCGGGAGCGCCATGCGCGGGCCGTCGCGGCGTTGGACCTAATATGAGGCTTGCCGTAACCCGGAAGTCAAATTGATGAGGAAGAGATGACCGCAGACGCCTGTCCGGTGAATAAAAGCATTGCCGACTTGAAGAGCGCGATTGCGTCCGGAGGCCTGTCACATCCCAAAGGCCGCAGGATTGCAGAGGAAGTTCTGCGGCTTCTGGATGATATCGCTCTGGGAAGAGCCGGCGATGAGCACATCCCGGCGATTGAATCCCTGGTCGGCGAAATGGTGAGCGAAGAGTTCGGTAAAGCGTCGGCAGACGTCGCCCGAACTCTGATCGACACTCTCGATGCACAAAGGGAAGTGTTCGTCAGCCACATCGAAACCCACAACTGTGCCGGCGGCGATTGCCTGAAACTGGCCCCGGCGCCCTGCCAGATGACGTGCCCGGCCGGTCTGGACATTCCGACCTATCTGACCCTGATCGGGATGGGACGCGATGGGGAGGCCATCGATGTGATCCGCAAAGATTGTCCTTTTCCCTGGGTATGCGGACTGGTTTGCACCCGCCCCTGCGAGTATATGTGCGTTCGGGGGCGGATCGACACACCGATCTCGATAAAATACCTCAAGGGGTTTGCCG
>Ga0316201_10002078_pt1 | contig 14074 bp, 12 predicted proteins | sample CS6wburrow_MG_FD_204516 | JGI IMG/M metagenome (GOLD analysis project Ga0316201, IMG submission 204516) | Coastal sediment microbial communities from Delaware Bay, Delaware, United States - CS-6 worm burrow | ecosystem: Environmental > Aquatic > Marine > Coastal > Sediment | place: USA... | reverse complement strand
CTGCCATTGCATTTTTAATGTTATGATTTCCTTCTAATGTTAGACTTGATGTTGGCATAATTATTTGATTGTTATTTATTGTTATTGTGATATTCTTTTTGTCTAGATACGCGCCATTTTCTATTTTTTTAACCAATGAAAATGGCAATAAAGTTGATTGAACTGGGTGATCTTTTAACCAATTAGTTAGAATTTCATCATCAGCATCATAAATCAAATAATCTTCTTTTGTTTGATTTTCTGCAATTCTAAATTTTGATGCGATATAATTTTCTAATTTGTAATCATATCTATCTAAATGATCAGGTGTAATGTTTGTTAAAATTGCAATATGTGGTTTAAAATCAACAATGTCATCCAATTGAAAACTGCTAATTTCTAACACGTAATTCGGGTAATCCTTTTCTATAATTTGTTTTGCAAAACTGTCACCAATATTTCCCGCCAAACCAACTTCCAACCCCTGCTTTAAAATATGATGCGTTAAAGTTGCAGTTGTAGTTTTACCATTACTTCCTGTAATACCAACAATAGTTGCGTTTGTATATTTAGATGCAAATTCAATTTCTGAAACTACCAAAATTCCTTTTTCGCGAATCTGTTTTACTAAAGGCACTTTATCAGGAATTCCTGGGCTTTTCATTACTATATCGGCGTTCAGAATTTTTTCTTCTGTATGCTTTTCATCTTCCCATTCAATCTCATTCTGTATAAGAACTTGTTTATATTTTTCTTTTATTTTCCCTTTATCGGAAACAAAAACGTCGTAACCTTTTGCCTTTCCTAAAAGTGCTGTGCCTACACCACTTTCGCCTCCACCTAGAATTACTAACCTTTTCATTTATCTAATTTTCAGTGTCACTATTGAAATAATAGCAAGTAAAATTCCAACAATCCAAAATCGGGTTACAATTTTACTTTCATGATATCCTGATTTTTGGTAATGATGATGCAAAGGCGACATTTTGAAAATACGTCGACCATCACCATATTTTTTCTTAGTGTATTTAAACCAACTCACTTGCATAATCACCGATAAATTTTCAGCAACAAATATTCCGCACAACACAGGTATCAGCCATTCTTTACGCACCGCGATCGCAATTACCGCAATAATTCCACCAATGGTTAAACTACCAGTATCGCCCATAAACACAGTAGCTGGATACGTATTATACCATAAAAACCCAATGAGAGCGCCCACAAAAGCTGCGATATAAATAGTGATTTCTTCAACCCTTGGGATATACATAATATTGAGGTAATCTGAGAATATTATGTTACCAGATACCCAAGCAAAAATCCCTAAGGTGAGGACGATGATTGCCGACGTTCCAGCTGCTAATCCGTCAATTCCATCAGTTAGGTTAGCTCCATTCGAAACTGCTGTAACTAATATTATTGAAATTATAATAAATATCACCCAAGCATAATCTTTTAATTTTGGACTTATCCAAGTTATAATATTAGCATAATCAAACTCATTCCCTTTAACAAAAGGAATGGTTGTTTTGGTAGATTTTGTTTCTGTTTCAAAAAATTGAGTTGGAGATACGTTAGGATCTTCGGCCAACATTTTTTGACGCACTTCAATAGGTAATTTCTCTTTAATTGTAACATTAGGATTAAAATACAAAGTAGCCCCTACAATAATGCCTAAACCAACTTGACCCAGCACTTTAAACTTGCCTTTTAAACCTTCTTTATCTTTTTTAAATTTTTTAATATAATCATCAATAAAACCAATAGTTCCCATCCACAACGTGGTGATAATTAAAAGAATGATATATACATTTCCTAATTTTGATAATAACAATACAGGAATTAAAGTGGCCAGAATTATAATAATTCCACCCATGGTTGGGGTTCCTGCTTTTTCTTGCTGCCCTTCTAAACCTAAATCTCTGATGGTTTCGCCTACTTGTTGTCTTTGCAAATATCCAATGATTCGTTTTCCATAAATAGTTGAAATTAACAATGACAAAATCATAGCTGCAGCAGCCCTAAAGGTTATAAACCCAAAGAGAGACGCTCCTGGAATCTGAAATTGTTTTTCTAAATAATCAAATAGGTAATACAGCATATATTGGTTATTTATTTAGTTGGTTTAAAAATTCTTGCACGATTTTAAAATCATCAAAATCGGTACGTTTTCCTTTTATTTCCTGATAGGTTTCATGACCCTTTCCTGCGATAAGAATTATATCGTTTGGTTGCGCCATTTGACATGCTGTTTTTATAGCCTGTGCTCTATCGGTAATGGTTAATGCTTTTTTATAATTTTGAGGCTCAACACCTTTTTCTATTTCCTTGAGAATTGTTTCAGGGTCTTCACTTCTTGGATTATCACTTGTAAAAATAACTTTGGTACTTAATGCAGAAGCAATATGTCCCATTTTAGGACGTTTGGTTTTATCTCTATCGCCACCACAACCAACAACTGTTATAAGTTCTTCGTTTTTAGTACGAATGCTATTAATGGTTTCCAACACATTTTGAAGTGCATCAGGCGTATGTGCATAATCAACAATTGCAGTGATTTTATTGTTTGAAATAATATATTGAAATCTTCCGCTCACACTTTCCAACTCACTTATCAGACGAAGAATCTCCACTTTTTCAAGTCCCATTAATTCCGCAGGAGCGTAAATGGCTAAAATGTTGTAAGCATTAAAGTTTCCTATAAGGCGTGTCCAAACTTCACTATCATTAATCTTTAATAAAAGGCCTCCAAACTGATTTTCTAATATTTGAGACTTATAATCGGCATATCCTTTTAAAGCATAAGTGAATTTTCTTGCTTTCGTGTTTTGCAGCATCACCAAACCGTTTTTGTCATCTACATTTACTAGTGCAAATGCTCTTTCTGGAAGTGCATCGAAAAACGCTTTTTTTACATCGCGATATTCGGCGAATGTGTTATGATAATCTAAATGATCATGTGTAAGATTTGTAAATATTCCACCTTCAAAACGCAAGCCTTCAGTTCTATTTTGATGAATACCATGCGAGCTCACCTCCATAAAGCAAAACTCGACGCCAGCGGCGTTCATTTCACTCAAATACTTATTAATAGTTAAAGAATCAGGGGTAGTATGTGTTGCTTTGTACCCAATAGTATCAACCATTATTTTGACAGTAGATAACAAACCAACTTTATAACCCGCTTTTTTAAACAACTGATAAAGCAGACTAGCAACTGTAGTTTTTCCATTAGTTCCGGTAACACCAACAAGTTTTAAGTTTTCTGAAGGGCTATCATAGAAATTAGAAGCCATAAATGCTAATGCTTTATTAGAATTATCTACTTCAACATAAGTGACTCCATCGACTAATTTCTCAGGCATTGTTTCACAAATAACAGCAACTGCACCTTGATTTATTGCTAAATCGATAAATTTATGACCATCTACAACACTTCCATTAATAGCAACAAAAACACAACCATCTTTAATGTTTCTGGAGTCGAAATCTATAGCATTCAACTGAATGCTTGTAGATCCAACTACGGAATTGATGGTTACTTTATATAATATGTCTTTTAATGCTATCATGATGCTGATAAAATGACTATTTGGTTATTTTTCAGTTTAATATTTTGTTCGATTGATTGCTTTTTAACAATACCACTACCTTCCAATTTTACTTTTACTTTTACCTGCAAATTTTCTAACAATGCCAAAGCATCCATAGCAGGCAACCCTACTAGATTAGGCATGATAGATTTATAGGTTTGTGCTGTTTTATAAAAACTTTCATATTCCTTTTCTACAGAGGCCACTCTAATATTTAAAGACTTAACTTCATCAACAATCGGGGTATCCGTAAATATTTTTTGAGCTATTTTTTTGAAGACAGGTCCAGAAACATCAGCGCCATAATAACCTACACTTTTATCGGGTTCGTGAATAACTACAATGCATGAGTATTTTGGGTTCTCGGCAGGAAAATAGCCTGCAAAAGACGAGATATAGCTTAACTTGTCTTTATTTGAATAGTCTTTTTGACAAGTACCTGTTTTTCCCGCCATCGAGAAGTTCTCAGAATATAATCTATGGCCTGTACCATGTTTCTTTTCAACCACATTTTTAAGTAATTGCTGTACTTTTGAAATAGTTTCTTTTGAACATATTCGCTTATTTATAACTTCCTTTTCAAAAGGCACTATCACATCGCCAAATTCTTTAACCTCTCTTAAAAATTGTGGCTTTACCATTTCGCCATCGTTGGCAATAGCATTGTAAAAAGTTAGTGTTTGCAAAGGCGTAAATGAAACCCCATATCCATAAGCCATCCATTGCAAGGCAATACCACTCCAACGACCATTTTTAATTCTTGGGTCTGGAATAATAGGTTTTGGTTCGCCAATTATAGGAAGTTTTAAATCGTTATTTAGGTTCATGGCATATAACCTGTCCACAAATTTGCTTGGATTTTTATTATACGCTTTATCAATAGCTCTTACTATACCAGTATTCGACGAAACTTCAAATGCTCTAGAAACTGTAATTTTACCATAGCCACCATGATGAGAGTCTCTTACCGCTTTTCCATAATAATATATAACACCTTTTTCGGTGTCGACCACATCACTAGTATCAATTACTTTATCCTCTAAAGCTGCCGTAACTGCCATTAATTTAAAAGTTGAACCCGATTCATGAGATTCTCCAATAGCATAATTTAATCGTTCATAGTAGTAACCATCGCTATTTCGCCCTAAGTTTGAAATGGCTCTTATTTCCCCTGTTTTGGTTTCCATAACCACTACACAGCCATGATCTGCTTTGTATTTTTCTAATTGCTCTAAAAGTGCATGATGTGCTATATCCTGAATATTTACATCGATGGTTGTATAAACATCATAGCCATTTTTAGGATCAATTTCATTAGCATCATTTAATGGTTTCCATTGCCCTTTTCCTATTTGTTGCTTCCTTCTTTGGCCATCGGTTCCGCGTAAATATTTCACTCCAAAAGCACCATCAATTCCTGCTCTGGTTACATTACCCTTTTCGTCAAAACGCTCATAACCAATAGAACGTTGTGCTATACCTCCCATAGGATGTTCGCGCTTAGTTGTTTGCTCTACAATCAATCCACCTTTGAAAGCCCCTAAACTTAATAATGGGAAATTTCGTAAACGGATATATTCAGAATACCCAATATTTCTGGCAATTAAATAATAACGATTTTGTAGTGCTCTAGCTTTTCGGATATCATTTTGATAATAACTTGAAGATTTTCCAGAATATTTAGACAATGAATCGCATAAGGGTTTAAGATATTTCTCGAAGGTTTTTGATGTTGGCGTCATGGCATCCAATCTGATGTCGTATTTAGGAATTGATGTTGCCAATAAATTCCCTTTTACAGAATACACATTACCTCGGTTGGCAGGGATAATCACATTTTTGATAACGCGCTCGGTAGCCATACCTCTATATTTTTCACCATCAACAAACTGAATACTAAACAATTTAAAAACCACAGCAAGCCCGAAGATGAACATACATCCTGCAACAAAATATACTCGGTTTAATATGTTTTTTTCGTTAAATGCCAAGTTTCAATTTATTTTTGAGATTTTACTTTTATCTTTTTTGGCGGAATTACCGACGGAGCAATTCCTTTTTCTTTCATTACTTCTACAATTCCAGACTCCATTTTAAGTTTCATTAATCTGGATCGTCCATCTATAAATGCAGAACGCATTTCATTTACTTCATTTTTCAATCTTGCAATTTCATATACTTTTTTATCTGCACTATGCGAACTCGCTATCATTACTATGGCTAATACCGAAATAAAAATGATAAACCTCCAATTCTTAAAAGAATCATCACTTACTAAAAAAGTTCCTTTTAATATTTTATAGATGTTTGTTTTCATTTATAACTTTTCTGCAATTCGAAGTTTTGCGCTTCTTGCTCTACTGTTTGTTTTAACCTCTTCTTTTGATGGCACTATTAAACCATTTACTTTTTTAAGAGGCACTTCAAAATTTCCGTACATATCGCGTACTGGTTCACCTTCAAACATTCCGTTTCTTATAAATCGTTTCACTAAACGGTCTTCTAAAGAGTGATAGGAAATAACACTTAATCTTCCTTTCTGTTTTAAAAGCTCTGGTGTTTGTTCTAAAAACTCTTTTAATGCTTCAATTTCCTGATTCACCTCAATTCTAATGGCCTGATAAATTTGAGCCAACACTTTATTTTCATGTCGTGGTGGTAAAAACTTTTTCAATATCGCTTTTAACTCTTCACTTGTAATAATTGGATTCAATTCTCGCTGCTCAACAATAACCTTTGCCATTGCCGGTGCCGACCGTAATTCACCATATTGCAAAAGAACTTGCTTTAACTGTTCCTCTTCATATTTATTTACAACATGAAAAGCAGACAATTCATTTTGCTGATTCATTCTCATATCTAAGTTTGCATCAAAACGGGTTGAAAACCCTCGTTCTGCAACATCAAATTGATGTGAAGACACTCCAAAATCTGCTAAAATTCCATCTACTTGTTTTATACCATAAAACCTTAAAAAGCGTTTTATATATCTGAAATTTTCATTTATCAAAGTAAACCTGTCGTCGTCAATTGTGTTTTTAAGAGCGTCCTGGTCTTGATCGAAAGCAAACAATTTCCCTTTATCACCAAGTCTTTTTAATATTTCTTTGCTGTGTCCACCACCGCCAAAGGTGACATCTACATACACACCATCCGGATTTATATTTAATCCATCAACGGTTTCTTTTAATAAAACAGGATTATGATATTCCATTGTCATCATCATCTTGTCCCATTACTTCTTCAGCTAAATCTGCAAAATCTATCGTAGCATCATCAATGGCTTGTTCATATAAATCTTTGTCCCAGATCTCAATAATATTGATTGCCGAAGTAACCACTATGTCTTTTGAAATATTTGCAAAAACCGTTAAGTCTTTAGGTATTAATAAGCGCCCATTTACATCAACCTCAACCATCTTAACACCAGCAGTAAAGCGACGAATAAAATCATTGTTCTTTTTTTTGAACTTATTAAGCTTATTTATTTTTTGCATGAGCATTTGCCATTCGCTCATTGGGTACAACTCTAAACACTTTTGAAACACAGAACGACGCAAAACGAACCCATCTTGCAATACTGAAGACAGCTGTTTTTTTAGAGGCGCTGGCATCATAAGCCTGCCTTTAGCATCTACTTTACAATCGTATGTTCCTGTTAATAAGTCCAATGTGGTTTAATACTCTTTTAATGTTTATGTTTCAAATATATTGAAAATTTTACCACTTTTTACCACTTTATACCACTTTGTTAATAATTTTTCGTTTAAATGCTCTTTATCTATGAATTTAAGCCCTAAAAAAAAGCATCTATCCTAATTATCAACAGATTAAACATCTGGACTTTCTATCTACATATTTGTTAACATCTCGATTTTGAAATATTATTTTTGTAAAACAATAAATTAGTTGAAATATGAATGAAATAACTATATTTGTTTTCAAAGCAATGACTAACTGATTAATGACGCATTTTTTAAAAAAAGAGAAGAAATACAGCTATATTGAAGCTGGTGAAGGCACACCAATTATAGTATTACATGGCTTAATGGGTGGTTTAAGTAATTTTGATTCGGTAATACAGTATTTTAGCAAAAAAGGCTATACCGTAGTTATACCCGAACTTCCAATTTATACCATGTCTTTATTAAAAACTAACGTGAAAAGTTTTGCAAAATATTTACATGATTTTATAGAATTCAAAGGTTATAATGAAGTTATTTTGTTAGGAAATTCGCTTGGTGGACATATAGGTTTATACCATACAAAACTTTACCCTAAAAAAATAAAAGCGCTAATTATAACAGGTAGTTCTGGGCTTTATGAGAGTGCAATGGGTGGCGGCTATACCAAACGTAGCGATTATGAAGTTATAAAAAAGAAAGCACAGGATGTGTTTTACGATCCTGCTATTGCAACCAAAGAAATTGTAGATGAAGTTTATGAAACTGTAAACGACCGTAACAAACTTATAAAAACATTAGCCATCGCTAAAAGTGCCATTAGGCATAATATGGCGAAAGACTTACCGAAAATGTCTGTTCCTACGTGCATTATTTGGGGCAAAAATGACAATGTTACACCTCCAGAAGTAGCTGTAGAATTTGATAATCTTTTACCGGATTCCGATTTATTTTGGATTGACAAATGCGGACATGCTGCCATGATGGAACACCCGAAAGAATTTAATTCTATTCTTGATAATTGGTTAAATAAAAGAGGTATATAATTAATTGATATTCCAGAAAACAAATTCTAAATACCAATAAATGCACATTAAATCTGCCGAATTTGTAATGAGTAATTCCGATGTGGCTAAATGCCCCAAAGGCAAATTGCCAGAATATGCTTTTATTGGCAGAAGTAATGTAGGTAAATCGTCGCTTATTAACATGCTTACGAGCCGAAAGAGTTTGGCAAAAACTTCTGGCAGACCAGGAAAAACGCAACTTATAAATCATTTCTTAATAAATACAAATTGGCATCTGGTAGACTTACCTGGCTATGGTTATGCACGCGTTTCTAAAAATGCAAAAAAGACTTTTCAAAAATTTATAACCCAATATTTTAGCTTACGTGAGCAATTAGTAAGTGCTTTTGTTTTAGTTGATATTAGACACGATCCACAACCCATTGATTTAGAATTTATGCAGTGGTTGGGAGAAAATGGTGTGCCTTTTTCTATAGTTTTCACAAAGGCCGATAAATTAAAACCAAATGCAATTATAAGGCATGTTGAAGACTATAAAAAAGTGCTTTTAGAAACTTGGGAAGACGTTCCTAATTATTTTGTAACCTCATCTTCTAACGAAACAGGTAAAGATGCTGTTTTACAATATATTGATGCGTTAAATGAGAATATGAAAATAGATTAATTTGTGTTGTTTGTTATTTTAATAATGTTGTCATGAAACGTCTCAACAACAAAAAATAAATATTATTTCCCCTATTGCTTTTACCCTATACATCTTAAAAACCCTATCAGGATGGGTTTCACCGTTAACCGTTTCAGGTTATGAAAAAGGTATGCTATTCATGATTTAATAGTGAAATCAGCCGTGAAACATTATAAGGAATTATAAAAATAAATAATCAAACCACTAACTCTTCACATCCAACGCATCGCGCAAGGCATTACCAATAAGCATAAATGCCATAACTAAACTCATAATACAAAGGCCAGGTATAATGGCCAAATATGGTTTACCAAGAATAATATAATTATAGTGGTCTTTTATCATAGCGCCCCAACTTGCCATAGGAGGTTGTGCCCCAATACCTAAAAAGCTTAGTCCGCTTTCTATTAAAATAGCTCCTGCAAAATTTGCCGCAGAAATAACAATTACAGGTGCCATAATATTAGGCAGAATATGTTTTGTAATAATTCTATAATTATTAAACCCTAAAGCCCTAGCAGCTGTAACGTATTGTAGTTCTTTAGCACTAATTATTTGCCCGCGCACTACCCTAGCAACCTCAACCCACATAGTAAGTCCTACGGCAATAAACACTTGCCAAAAGCCCTTGCCTAAAGCCAATGTTATGGCGATTACTAAAAGTAACGTGGGGATAGACCAGGTTACATTAATTATCCACATAATAATGGCGTCGACCCTACCTCCAAAATAACCGGCAACACTTCCCATAAAAATGCCAATTATTAACGAAATAAAAACTGCTACAAACCCAATAAAAAAGGAAATTCTGGCACCCACTAAAACTCGACTTAATAAATCGCGCCCATATTTATCGGTGCCAAAAAGAAAGGTTTTTTCTTTAATATAATTTTCAACCGGGTTATTTTGGAACGCATTAAGTGAAATTGATTTTTCAACACCCTCTAAACCATCGGATGCATATTCCTGATAAGTTAAATTTTCTTCATCAGCTTTATAATCTACGATTGGAATTTCGGTATCAGTATTTCGCTTTCCAAAGAAAATTTTATCGAAACTACTTTGATCTGATTCCAGTTGTGATGGGATGGTAAGTATAGCGACTTTATATCCGGGTTTTTTAGAATGAATAGACAAATGCATTTGGTTTGCATATTGCGAATTATCAGGTGCAAAAGCGTAAGCAAATACAGAAATTATCCCCACTAATACGATAAAAAAGAAGCTAAAAACGCCCCAAAAGTCCTTTTTAAACTTTTGGAGCGCTAATTGTTTCAGTGAGTTTGATTTATGACTCATAAATAAACTATTTTTTTACAGCTCGTGCAACCTTCTTAACAGGATAAGACATTTTTAAATCTTCTAACACATTTACCGCTTCCTCCACATAAACATCATGACTTAAACTCTCGTGCCAACGCATCCTTTTTTCTTTTAAGTCGGTAGTATCTTTAGTAAAAAGTGTTTTTTCAAAAGTAGTAGAATCGAAAGTTAAATTTGTTTTATATTTTGTTAAAGCATCAAAATTCTTAACTTCTTCTTCATTCAGCTTTAATCCGGCTTTATAAGCAGTATAATTCAATGGCACAAACGTTTCGTCAATTTTACTTTTAACCCATTTTGCATTCTCTTCAATAAGTTTTAACTGTGGGTTATTACCCATGCGTTCTTTACTTTTTCTAATCGCTTCATTATAATCATAATAATTTTCCCAAGGCGTATATACAGCCGCATCAATTTCATCCCATGGCAATGCATTTTCTTTATCCTTTTCACCAACTTCAATAAAACTAAATCTACCTGGAACGTTTACATCACTTTTCACACCTTCTAACTGAACAGAGCCTCCATTAATTCTATAGTACTTCTGCGTAGTTAAAGCTAATGATCCTAAGTCACCACTAGTATTATTTCTTAGCATATTATTAAGATTTATGACATTTTGAACTGTGCCCTTGCCGTATGTTTGTTTTCCGCCAATGATTATGGCTCGTTTGTAATCTTGCATGGCAGCGGCCATAATTTCGGAAGCTGATGCTGAAATTTCATTAACTAAAATAACCAAAGGACCATCCCATGAAATTGACGGATCTCTATCTTTTAAAACCTCTTTTGCTTCGCCAGTTGAACGTACTTGAACTATGGGACCATCTTTAATAAATAACCCAGCCATTTCAACAACAGTTGGTAATGAGCCACCGCCATTGTTACGCAAATCTAATACCAATCCATCTATTCCTTCTGCCTTTAAATATTCAATTTCTGCTTTAACATCTTTGGCGGCGTTAATGTTTTTATAATCTTTAAAATCTACATAAAATGAAGGCAAATCTATAATTCCAAAAGTCATACCCTCTTTTCTAATAATAGAAGACTTCGCATATGTTTCCTCCAATTCTACAACATCTCGGGTTATAGTTACATCTCTAATGGTACCATCAACCTTTTTAATTGTAAGTATTACTTTAGTTCCTTTTGGGCCTTTTATATATTTTATGGCATCGTTAATACGCATACCTACAATATTTATCGGAAACTCTTCGTTTTCTTGTTTTACTTTTAAAATAATATCTTCAACTTCAAGTTCTTTACTCCTCCAGGCTGGGCCACCTGAAATTAATTCTACAATTTTTATATAATCCATCCTTTTTTGTAATCTGGCACCAATTCCTTCTAATTTACCAGACATTCGCTGATCGAAATCTTCTTTACTTCTGGGTGCTAAATAATAGGTGTGAGGATCAAATTCTTCTACAATAGTATTTACATAAATAGCAAACCAATCTTCACGTTGTAAATCGTCAAGATTATCGTTAAAATAAACATTAATCGATTTTAACGTAGATTCTCGAGCTTCCTTTTCAATTTGTTGTTCCGTTTTCATTACATAAGACGCATCTTTTTCTTTCGCCTGTTTCTCTTGGGAATATAAATCATCGTAATTAGAAAGTGTAGAGAATTTTAACTGTTGCCTCCAACGTTCTTTCATTTCTTTCCTGTTTTTAACAAATCCTGTGTTTTCGTAATCTGTATTAAAGGATTCTTCTGTTGAATAATCAAACGGCTCAGATAAAACTTCTTTATAAATTTCTTTTATTTCTGTAAAACGTTTTAACATACGCTCATGAACCACATTAAAAAAGGTTATGTCAGTTTCTTTAAGTTGATCGTCTAGTGTGAACTTATACTTTTCAAAATCCTTATAATCAGATTCATAGAAATATCGCTTTACAGGATCAATTACTTCCAAATAATCTTTAAATAATTCCTCAGAAAAATTATCATCAAAATCAATAGGATTAAAATGCCCTTGCTGTAACACAAAAGTTATTACTTGAATTAGCAACTTATCCTTATCTGGATTACTAAATTTTTTCGTAGTAAAACTGCATGATGCAAAAGCCAGCAGTATGGATAATAATAATACTATATATTTCTTTTTCATAGTAGATTTTAATTTTTAAAAAAATTAGCCTCAATTTTATATTTGGCTAACTTTGTAACCGCTAAAAACAACTTTATATTGCCCTCCAAGACAGCAAATTCATTATTTTTTATTTAGTTTTTAGCAATCGCACTTATATAAAACAACATTTTTTCACTAAAATAAAGAAAAAACTATGCCAATAACATTAATGCGCTACTAATTTTTTGTTAAACTGAAGAAATACTATATAAACAGTGGAAATTATGTATTTTAGCGATACCATTTCAATCATTCAGATGAAAAACAAACCACTTATATTAGTAACAAATGATGATGGCATTAACGCACCGGGTATCAGGACTTTAATACAAATAATGAACACAATTGGCGATGTGGTTGTGGTCGCTCCCGATAGTCCACAAAGCGGTATGGGACATGCTATTACTTTAGATTCAACGTTATATGTTGAGCAGGTTTTTGTTGATGACGGCCCACAAAAAGAGTATAGTTGCTCTGGCACACCTGCCGATTGTGTAAAACTTGCAATAAGAGAAAAACTTCCTCGAAGACCAGACATTTGTGTGTCTGGAATAAATCATGGTTCTAATTCTTCTATTAACGTCATTTATTCTGGCACTATGAGTGCTGCTATTGAAGCTGGTATTGAGGGCATACCTGCCATTGGATTTTCATTATTAGATTATACCTGGAATGCTAATTTCGAAGCTTGTAATAAATTTGTAAAAAGCATCACAGAAAACGTTTTAAAAAATGGGTTACCCAACGGTATTGTTTTAAACGTAAATATTCCTAATATTTCAAAAGAAAATATAAAAGGAATAAAAATTTGCCGTCAGGCTAAAGCTAATTGGGTTGAAGAATTTGACAAACGCAAAAATCCACAAGGGAAAGATTATTATTGGCTTTCTGGTAAATTTGTTAATTTAGATGGTGGTGAAGATACTGATGTATGGGCTTTAGAACATGGTTATGTTTCGGTTGTCCCTAGTCAATTTGATTTAACTGCACATCACTTTATTCAGAATTTAAATTCTTGGAATTTGAATGAAGTTGAAACAAATTAAGTAACAGATGAAAAAAGATATTTTTATTGGAATATTAGTTGGCTTAATTGCCAATAGTATAGGTTTAATACTGGTTGCTACTTTATTTGGAAATGGCGACGATTTTACAACCGTAATAAAAAGCGCTTCCAACGAAGGGTTTTTAGGAAAACTAATAAGTTTAGGTGCTATTTTAAATTTAGGAGCTTTTTTTGTCTTCATAAAAAAAAGACAAGATTATCGCGCACGAGGCGTATTGATAATTACTATTTTTGTAGCTGTGTTTACTTTTGTATTTAAGCTTTTTTAAGTTGATTTTTAAATGAAGTACTATATTATTGCCGGAGAAGCATCGGGAGATTTACATGGTTCAAACCTCATGAAAGCCTTATTAAAAGAAGATATAGCTGCTGAATTTAGGTTTTGGGGTGGCGATCTTATGCAGGCCGTTGGAGGCTCTTTGGTAAAACACTATAAAGAAAGGGCGTTTATGGGTTTTGCAGAAGTAATTATGAATCTGTCGGCCATATATAAGGACATTGCTTATTGCAAAAGCGATATTCAGACCTTTAACCCTGATGTCCTAATTTTTATTGATAATTCTGGTTTTAT
>Ga0316201_10002077_pt1 | contig 14074 bp, 14 predicted proteins | sample CS6wburrow_MG_FD_204516 | JGI IMG/M metagenome (GOLD analysis project Ga0316201, IMG submission 204516) | Coastal sediment microbial communities from Delaware Bay, Delaware, United States - CS-6 worm burrow | ecosystem: Environmental > Aquatic > Marine > Coastal > Sediment | place: USA... | reverse complement strand
TTGTCTTTAGCACACATCTGTAAATAGCGTTCCATACGACCAGAAGAATGCTCAGCACCTTGAGCTTCATATCCATGAGGCAGCAACAACACTATTCCATTTTGAGTTTTCCATTTATCCTCACCTGAGGATATATACTGGTCAATCATTATCTGTGCTCCATTACTAAAGTCACCAAATTGTGCTTCCCAAATGGTTAAAGTATTAGGACTTGCCATTGCATAGCCATAATCAAAACCAACCACACCATATTCAGATAATAATGAGTTGAATATATTAAACTGACCTTGGTCTTTTGAAACATTTTTTAATAAAACGATTTCCTCTTCACTATCTTCAACTTTTACAACTGCATGACGATGAGAAAATGTACCTCGCTCAACATCTTGTCCAGATATTCTAACGTCATAGCCTTCTGTTAAAAGCGAACCATAAGCCAAATGTTCTCCCATAGCCCAATCCAATCGATCTTCATCAAACATGGTCTGACGAGACTCGATTAAGCGCTGAATTTTTCTAATGAATTTTTTATTTTTTGGAAGGTTTGAAATAACCTTCGTAATATCTTTTAAAATCTCCTTAGGCACAGTGGTATCCACTTTAGCCATCATTCCTACTTCAGTGACAGGAGTCAAACCCTTCCACTCTTCTTGCATAAAGGCCGTAATCTCAGTTTTATCTTCTTTACGAGAGTCTACTAATTTTTCCTCTAGTTTTTCTTTATACCTAGATTCAATGTGTTTAACATAGCCTTCATTAATAACACCTTCTTCTAATAATCGTTGCGCATAAATATCTCTTGGGTTCTTTTGTTTTGCTATAGCTTTATAAAGCATTGGTTGAGTGAATTTAGGCTCATCTCCTTCGTTATGCCCATATTTTCTATAACCTAGCAAATCGATAAATACATCGCGCTTAAATTTCATTCTAAAGTGCAATGCAAAGAGTGCTGCATGCACTACTGCTTCAGCATCATCGGCATTAACATGAAGTACTGGCGATAAGGTAACTTTTGCAACATCTGTACAATACGTGCTTGAACGGCCATCTAAATAATTTGTAGTAAAACCTATTTGATTATTAACTACAATATGTATCGTTCCATTGGTTTTATAACCCTCTAATTGTGCCATTTGCACCACCTCATAAACTAAACCTTGACCAGCTATAGCTGCATCACCATGGACAACAATAGGGAGCACTTGAGAGGCATCCGTAATTTCTTTTTTATCTTGCTTTGCTCTTGCAATACCTTGCACAACCGCTCCAACAGTTTCTAAGTGAGAAGGGTTCGGAGCAATATTTAAGTTAATCTTTTTATTGTTATAGGTTTCGCGATTACTAGTCAAACCTAAGTGATATTTTACATCTCCATCAAATATCTTTTCTTCATAATCTTTTCCGTCGAACTCACTAAATATATCTTTAGCAGATTTCCCAAAAATATTTGTCAAAGTACTTAGACGTCCTCTATGCGCCATTCCCATAACAAATTCTTTTACTCCTTGGTCCGCAGCCTTTTCAATGATAGCATCTACAGCAGGTATTAAAGATTCATTACCCTCTAACGAAAAACGTTTCTGACCAACATATTTTGTGTGAAGAAAAGATTCAAACGCTACCGCTTGATTTAATTTTTTAAGAATATATTTTTTCTCATCAGTTGTAAATAGGCTGTGATTATCATTGATATTTAGTTTATCCTGAATCCACTGTATCTCTTCAGGTTTTCTAATATACATATACTCAACACCTATAGAGTCGCAATAAATACTTTCCAAATGATCTATAATCACTTGTAATGTTGCTGAGCCTAATCCTAAAATTTCACCAGCAGAAAATGATGTGCTTAAATCGTTTTGTGATAAACCAAAGTTTTCTATTTCTAAAGTTGGCGCATATTTACGTCTCGCTCTTACTGGATTTGTTTTTGTAAACAAATGTCCTCTAATTCTATAACCATCAATAAGCTTTAAAACCTGAAACTCTTTTTGAAGTTGTTCTGGTATCTGTGTAGAAACTCCTTCAATAATTTCACCTTCTAATCCATAACTTTCAGATCCAAAATCATATCCTTGAAAAAAGGCTCGCCAACTTGGCTCTATTGAATCAGGATTTTTTAGGTATTGGTCATATAGGTCAGCAAAGTATGCTGTATGTGCTGCGTTGAGAAAGGAATATTTATCCATTACTTGTTATGAGACGTTGTCGTTTCCACAAATTTTATTCAAAAATACAACTTTTGCTAAATATAGATGTGGTTTTATTATATTTATAACAATTAGAAAACGACTATTTTCAATATGACAAATTATAATTCAATTAGGATTAAAAAAATCATTTTAACTAGCTTTTTATTATGCTTTTTTATCACATTTTCATTTTCTCAAGATGCACCATCAAAGCCTATTGATTTTTGGAAAAATGTACAATTTGGTGGTGGTATTGGTTTAAACGTTGGAGATGGCTTTTTTAGTGGTGCATTGTCACCAAATGCTATTTATAGATTTAGCCCTTATGTAGCTGCCGGAGTTGGCTTAAACTTTCAGTATAGTTCTCAGCGTGATATTTTTAAATCTACCGTTTTGGGAGCTAGTTTACTTGGTCTTTTTAACCCTTATAGAGAATTTCAAATATCTACAGAATTTGAACAGCTTCATGTGAGTAGAAACTTTGATGAAAACTTTGTTAGTAATGCTAATGATGAGTATTGGTATCCTGCTTTATTTTTAGGTCTTGGTTATACTAGTAAAAATGTAACTTTTGGCGTCAGATACGATGTACTTTATGATGAAGATAAAAGTATTCAAAACCAAGCTTGGATGCCCTTTGTACGTTTTTGGTTTTAACTCATAAAAGCAAAACAGATTTCTCAATTTTTATAGGTCCGCTAAAATACTAAAGATAGTATTATCTCAGTTTTGTCCAATTTGTTATTCTTCCTATTAAGCTAAATGATGAAGTGAAATGGGTTAGCGCAATTTCTATTCTATATTTTCCCTTCTCAACATGTATATAAGCCTCTATTTGATACTTTGATGAATGAAATATGATTCTTCTTAAATGCCCTTAAATAAGATTTTTCGCAATGCAGTTTACTGATTCGTTTATAGGTCCGGTAACATCCTTTATCATAATTTTTATTTCCTCTATACGAAGAACTTCTACACACAAAATAGTCTTCAATCCGTCCTCAGGAGAATTTGATAACATCAATCCATTTTATTTGAATAACAGTAAAAAAGACATTTTTGTCTTAAATATGATTTATATCATATTTTCTTAACAATGTCCCACATATATTTGTCTCAAACTATAATAACAATACACTTATTCATCTCTAATAAAATCGAAACAAATGAAATTATCACTCAAATTTTTAGCTCTTATTTTTACCTTAATTCTCTTCAGTTGCGGAGGAAGCGACAAAAAAGAAGAATCTTCTTATGGCAAAAAGACTCCTGAGAAAACAGTAAACAAAGTTCCTGCATCAGAGCGTGTTGAATTAAGCAATAAAGGCGTTGGCCCAGTTACTTCGTTAGAATTAGGCCTTGTTGTTAATGAAGAAATGGCCGCACATGGTAAAGAGGTGTATGAGAAAATGTGCACTGCTTGTCATAAGGCAGAGAAAAAGTTTATAGGTCCTTCACCAAAAGGGATATTAGAGCGTCGCTCACCAGAATGGGTAATGAACATGATTTTGAATCCATCAGAAATGGTGCAACAAGATCAACTAGCTAAGGACTTGTTAATGGAATTTAATGGATCTCCAATGGCCAATCAAAATTTAACCAAAGAAGAAGCTAGAGCTGTATTAGAATATTTTAGAACACTCTAATTTTTGTTAATAACACTAAAAACCAAAATCAATGAAAACACTTTTAAAATTATCATTTTCAGTTGTGCTTTTAATATGTTTTATCGCATGTAATAGTAAAACTTCAGAAAACACAACATCAAGTGAGACTACCAACGAAGCTGCCACAGAAAAAACTGGACAAGCTTTTATTAAAGATGAAGGAGGCACACCAAATGCCTTACAATTAGCAATTCAGTCAGAAGATCACACAACTTTAGTAGCTGCAGTGCAAGCCGCAGGAGTAGAAAATGCTCTAGTTAACGTTGGTCCTTTAACCGTTTTTGCACCAAATAATGCTGCCTTTGCAAAAATTGATGAAGCAACACTTAATGATTTATTAAAGCCAGAGAACAAAGACAAATTAGCTTTCATTTTAATCAATCATGTTGCACCAGCTAATTATCCAATTGAAACCCTAAAGAAAAATGCAATTAAAGACAGAAAGCTCTATATGGCTTCTGGCAAGTATTTAGACGTTATAGAAAAAGATGGCGACATCTATGTAGATGGTAACAAAATACTAGGTACCGTAAACGTAAGTAATGGCTGGGTGCATGTTTTAGATAATGTGATGTTACCAAAAGACTAATTTAAATCAACTAATTAAATCAAAATTTATATGAATACAATAGCTAAATATGTACTGAGTTTTATTGCACTAGCTTTTATAACTAGCTGTGGTAACAATTCAGGCTCAAATAATTCAGGGGCAATGGCTTCAAGCAAAGCCGAAAAAGTATATGTAGCACCTGGTGAACATGACGAATACTATGCTTTCTTTTCTGGAGGTTATAGTGGTAACCTTACTGTTTACGGATTGCCTAGTGGCAGAATGTTTAAGGAAATTCCAGTATTTTCTCAATTTCCAACTTCTGGTTATGGTTATTCTGAAGAGACTAAACCAATGCTAAACACTTCTTTTGGATTTGTACCTTGGGGTGATTCTCACCATCCAGATATTTCACAAAGTAATGGAGAATTAGATGGTCGATGGATTTTTATTAATGAAAATAATACACCTCGTATTGCACGTGTAAGTTTAACAACTTTTGAAACGGAAGAAATTATTGAGATTCCAAATAGTGCTGGTAATCACGCCTCTTCATTTGTTACTGAAAATACAGAGTATATTGTAGCAGGTACGCGTTTTGCAGTGCCAAATCCACAACGCGATATGCCAATTAATGAAATGAAAGGACAATTTAAAGGGCCTCTTTCTTTTATTAGTATAGCCGACAACGGACGAATGAATTTAGAATTTCAATTAAATATGCCTGGCTTTAACTATGATTTATCACACCCAGGACGTAACAAATCTCACGGTTGGTTCTTCTTTACGAGTTATAATACTGAAGAAGCGAACACCCTTATGGAGGTTAATGCATCTCAAAATGACAAAGATTATATTGCTGCAGTAAACTGGCAAAAAGTTGAAGCATATGTTAAAAATGGTGGTGGTGAAAAAGTCGGTGGAACTTATGCACATAATGTTTATGATGAAAAAACACATTCTGCTACTTCTACTATGAAAGAGGGTGTGATTTCAGTTAACCCTTTAGATGTACCAGGTGCTGTATTCTATATTCCGATTCCAAAATCACCTCATGGTTGCGATGTTGATCCTTCTGGTGAATACATTATTGGTAGTGGTAAACTATCTACAGATTTGAGTGTCTATTCATTTGAAAAAATGCTTACAGCTATAGAAAACAAAGATTTTGTTGATGACGCTTATGGTATTCCTGTATTGAGTTACGAAAATACTATTGCTGGCGTGGTGAAACAACCAGGTTTAGGACCTTTACATACTGAGTTTGATGGAAAAGGAAATGCTTACACGACGTTCTTTATTTCTTCTGAGGTAGTGAAATGGAAATTAGGAACTTGGGAAATACTAGATAGACAACCTACATTTTATTCTGTAGGACACTTAATGATTCCTGGAGGTAACTCAAGAAAACCATTTGGTAAATATATGGTAGCTATGAACAAAATCACCAAAGATCGTTACTTACCGACTGGTCCTGAATTAGAACATTCTGCACAGTTATATGATATTTCTGGAGATAAAATGGAGCTGCTTTTAGATTTTCCAACACATGGTGAACCACATTATGCTGCCGGAATTAGAGCTGATCTTATCAAGGAGCAAAGTAAAAAATATTATGAATTATCTGAAAATGAACACCCATATGTTGCTAAAAGCGAAAGTGAAGCTACAGTTACTCGAAACGGCAAGGAAGTTCATATTAGTATGACAATGATTCGTAGTCACTTCTCACCAGATAATATTGAAGGGGTTAAAGTTGGAGATAAGGTATATCTGCACATGACGAATTTAGAACAAGATTTTGATGTTCCTCATGGATTCTCAATAATAGGAGCAAATACTTCTGAAATTTTAGTAATGCCTGGACAAACCAAAACTATAATTTGGGAACCAAAACGTGAAGGTGTTTGGCCGTTCTATTGCACAGATTTCTGCTCAGCATTACACCAAGAGATGCAAGGTTACATTAGAGTGTCTGCAGCCAATTCAAGCACACCAATTAAATTCACATTAGATGATGAATAAAAATAAGAGAGTTAAATAGTTTTAGTGTTAATACTGTTATTTAACTCATATTGGGCGAGTCGTAATAACTCGCCCATTCTTTTTAAAATAAAGTCTCATGAAATCAGCAAGTATATTAATGATAATTGGCTCAGCTCTCCTATTAGGGTTATTTGTATTCCCGCTTTGGAGTATCGAGCTACAAGCCCCACAATATCCTAGTGGTATTGGAATGAATATTCATCTTAATGGATTAGAAGGTCGAGAAAAACACGACTTACAAAATATTGATGGTCTTAATCACTATATTGGTATGCGCAATTTACCCAAAGCAGATGAAATGTGGGAATTTAGCGCTTTCCCAAAAGTAATTGGTGGCATGGCAGTCCTAGGAATAATAATAGGATTGTTAGGCTTTTTTAAATCTATATCACCTAAATGGTTTTTAGGTTGGTTAATTCTTATGTCAGTTTTAGGTATATTAGGCATGTACGATTTTAATGCATGGATGGTAGATTACGGAACTAATTTAGATCCTAAAGCCATAATGAAAATGACTGATGCTGATGGTAATCCTTTAAGTTATAAACCTCCATTATTTGGAACCAAACATATCCTTAACTTCGTAGCAAAATCTTATCCAAGCACTGGTGCGTATATGATGGGATTTGGAATGTTTTTAACCTTTGTTGCATATTGGTTAGGTATTAAGAAAACTAAAACCTCTAACTCATGAAAAGAATTTGCTTTTTAGTTGTTATTGTATTAATGATAAGTTGCAGTAAAACACCTGAACCTATTAATTACGGAACAGATATGTGCCACTTTTGTCAAATGACTATAGTCACTAAAACGCATGCAACACAAATGGTAACAGACAAAGGCAAACAATTCAAGTTTGATGCTATAGAATGTATGATTTATTTTTTAGAAGACAAACAAGATTTAATCCCCACAAGTCAACTACTCATAACAGATTACAATTCTCCAGGAGCGATGATAGATGCTAAATCAGCTAGTTACTTAGTTAGTGCAGAAATCAAAAGTCCTATGGGAGCAAACCTTACAGGGTTTGACTCAATAGATGTTGCAAAAAAAATGATAACTGATAATTCTGCAAACTTTTTTGATTGGAATGGTATTTTCACAAAATTGAACTAAATTCAAACCATGAAAATCATTTTTAGTGTTCTTTTTTTTATAATAGCAACCTGCTTTGCATCCGGACAAACAAGTACTATTTGCAAATCAGGTTGCGATTATAAAATTATACAAACAGCAGTTGATAGTTCTAAAAGTGGTGATACACTTCTTATAAAAGCAGGGCTTTACAAAGAATCAAATATTATTATTTACAAAAAATCATTGCACATTATTGGCGAAGAAGGCACCATCATAGACACACATAATAATGGCTATGGTTTTTCTGTAGAAGCCACAGACATCACCATAAAAAATCTAACAATTAAAAACATAGAAGTTAGTTACACTAAAGAATATGCTGCAATTTTACTATTTAAGTCCTATGATTTTGTTATTGAAAATATTACTGTAGAGAATGCCTTTTTTGGTTTTTTAATTCAAAAATCTAAAGATGGTCTTGTGCATAATAATACGATTTCTGGAAAAGGTAAAGCAGAAGCAGATTCTGGTAACGCCATTCATTTATGGCATTGTGAAAATGTAAATATTACAAATAATGATGTAAGACGAATGCGCGATGGTATCTATTTAGAATTTGGTAGTAATGCATACATATCCAATAACTATTCTACAGAAAACATGCGTTACGGCCTACATTTTATGTTTTCAAATAACAACACTTATGAAAACAATATCTTCGAAGCTAATGGTGCAGGTGTTGCCGTAATGTTTTCTAAAAAAATTAAAATGTATAATAATGTCTTCAAGAAAAATTGGGGAACAGCATCTTATGGTATTCTTTTAAAAGAAATTAATGATGCCGAATTAAAGCATAATGTTTTTGAAGATAATACTATTGGCATCAATGCAGATGGAACTAACCGTATCACTTTTACCGAAAACACCTTCATAAACAATGGCTATGCCATTAAAGTTCATGGTGCTTGTTATGACAACATCTACACTCGAAATAATTTTTTATACAATTCCTTTGATTTATCTTATTCTGGAAATCTAAATTCTAATAAGTTTGAAAATAATTATTGGAGTAACTATACAGGTTATGACCTAGATAAAAATGGCATTGGAGATATACCATATAGACCAGTTAAACTTTTTTCTTATTTAGTAAACCGCACACCAGAAAGCATTATATTACTGCGAAGTCTATTCATTGATATTATAGATTTTTCAGAAAAAGTATCGCCAGTTTTTACTCCAAAAAACCTAATTGACGACAAACCCCTTATGACCCAAGTAACATGGTAGAAATAACTGATTTGCATAAAAGGTTTGGCAAGAACAAGGTCCTAAATGGCATTAATCTCAATATTAACGAAGGCGGAATTTTTGCCGTACTTGGTCCAAATGGTTCAGGTAAAACCACAATCATAAAATCGATTTTGGGTATGGTCATTCCTAATAGTGGAACTATAAAAGTATTTGACACTTCTATAAAAAACAATTCAGAATATCGCCATAAAATTGATTACTTACCGCAGATTGCTAATTTTCCTAGTAATCTAAAAGTTAATGAATTAATTAAAATGATTAAGGATTTAAGAGGTAGCACGGATGAAGATCAATATCTCATTGAAACTTTTAAACTTGGACCTTTTTTAAATAAAAAATTGGGCACTTTATCTGGCGGAACAAAACAAAAAGTAAACATCCTATTAACCTTTATGTTTAATAGTCCAATCATCATTTTAGATGAACCGACAACTGGCCTAGATCCAATCTCGCTAATTCGATTAAAAGAATTAATTCAAAAAGAAAAATCTAAAGGAAAAACCATACTTATTACATCTCATATTATGAGTTTTGTAGAAGAGGTGGCTGATGAAATTGTATTTATTCTAGAAGGTAAAATATACTTTAAAGGCAGTATCGCAGAACTTAAAGCTAAAACAGAACAAACCAATTTTGAACATGCCATTGCAACCATTTTAACTGACAACAATGCTTAAAATATTAAAATATAGTTTTTTCGATTTAATGCGCAGTAGTTGGAGTTATGTGTATTTTGCATTTTACTTGCTGTTAGGTATTATGCTGTTATTTCTTAACAATGATTTGTCAAAGGCAGTTATAACATTAATGAATGTTATTATTGTATTAGTCCCGCTTATTGGCACCATCTTTGGCGTTATGTACTACTATAATTCTAAAGAATTCACAGAGCTATTACTTGCTCAACCCTTAAAACGGTCTTCAATTTTTTTAGGTCAATATTTTGGTGTAGCCATTTCATTATCCATGAGTTTAATTTTAGGATTAGGATTACCATTCATAGCTTATGGCTTATTTAAATCTTCAGCAATTTGGGACTTTTCTCTATTGCTAATTACAGGTGTATTTTTAACCTTTATTTTTAGTGCATTGGCTTTTAATATTGCGCTTTCTAATGAGAATAAAATTAAAGGTTTTGGTTATGCCATTTTAATGTGGTTGTTCTTAGCTATTATTTATGACGGCCTCTTTTTAATGTCGTTGATTTTCTTTTCAGATTACCCATTAGATAAGCTATCACTATTTGGCACTATGCTAAACCCTATTGATTTATCGAGAACTCTTATTTTATTGAAACTAGATATCTCCGCCTTACTAGGGTATACAGGAGCTGTTTTTAAGCAATTCTTTGGTACTAACTTTGGATTAATTGTATCCCTATTAGCCTTGAGCCTATGGACATTAATACCAATATTGAGAATTGTATTTAAATCGAAGAAAAAAGATTTTTAATCATGAAAGCAAAATTTAGTCACATCTTTATAGTCCTTATTACAATACTATGTATTGGTTGTAATAATGATAAAAGCAACTCAACAGAATCCATTATCACTCTTGAAGGATTAGTTTTTAACAATGGAGAAAAATGGATTGCCAATTCCGAAACTCACATCGGAATGAAGCGCATCGATTCCATTTTAAAAAACAATACAACTTCAGATGGAAAAGTATTGGGTGAAGCGTTATCAAAAGAAACGAGTAACATCATAAAAAGTTGTGATATGAAAGGTGAAGCACACGATCAGCTGCATGTTGTCTTAGCACCTATTCTAGAGGAAATAACAGATATAAAGGATGTCACAGATTCGAGTGTATTAAATAATATAGTGAGGCATTTAAAAAGCTTAATTAACACCTATTTTAAATACTTCAAAACTTAGAATTCATTTAACATTAGGAATACTTAGCCTTATACCAAACCTTTTGCCATTCGCGCTGAAGAATTAAAAAGGTAACATCGTCAGCTAGTTTAACCGCATCATTGCCATCAAGACCTCGTACTTTTATTTCTGAAACATCTATGATATATAACAGATTGAGATAGTCAGAGAATTTATTTTGAATAAGGTTAAAAATTGTTTCATGAAGCACCATTTTTAGACTTGTTGGTAAGGTTTCTTCATCAAATTCTAAATCAATATTTGCATATAACAAATCCTTGTTGAGTTGCACAATGAGTTTAGTGTAAAGATCTAAAGCATTCGCTTCTGATACTAAATCTTCAAAATTAGCAGGTAAGGACATTATACGCGTCTATTCATTAATTGTTCACCAAACAATCTCAGCAATTGTTTTTTATCCTCAGAAATATTTAAGGTTTCTAGCACTGTAAACGCTCTATTTGTATATTCCTTTACTGCATTTTGAGTCGCTTCTGATGCACCAGAATTATTAAATAGTTCTTTCACTGAACTTACTTTCTCTTCATTAGCAATAGAATCATTTGATATGATTTCCAACAAACTAGATTGCTCTTTGGGTGATCCCAACTCTAAAGTTTTAAGAACTAAGTATGTCTTTTTATTCTCTAAGATATCACCACCTACTTGCTTTCCAAAAGTTTCAGGATTTCCAAAAGCATCTAAATAATCATCTTGTAATTGAAATGCGATACCTAAATAACGCCCAAAATCATAAATCGCATCTTGATCTTCATCTGACGCATTAGCCACAATAGCACCCATTTTCATCGCCGCACCCACCAAAACAGCTGTCTTGTACTCTATCATTTTAAGATATTCAGAAATTGTAACATCATTTCTGGTTTCAAAATCAATATCGTACTGCTGACCTTCGCAAACTTCTAAAGCAGTTTTACTAAAAAGCTTTGCAAGTGACTGGAAAGTTTTTGGCTCATAATTTTCAAATAACTGATAAGCTAAAATCAACATAGCATCGCCAGAAAGAATACCTGTGTTTAAATCCCATTTTTCGTGAACAGTTTCTTTACCTCGACGCAGAGGAGCATCATCCATAATATCATCATGAACCAACGAAAAATTATGAAAAACCTCAACGGACAGCGCGGCATCCATCGCCACTCTTACCTCACCACCAAAAACTTCAGTAGTCATCAACGTTAATACTGGTCTTAAACGTTTACCACCAAGTTTTAGAATATAATTAATTGGATCGTAAAGATTCTTTGGCTCTTTAGTTACTGCAAAATCTTCTAAAGATGTAATAAAAGATTTTTGATAGGCTTCAATGTTTTGCATAAAGCAAAAATAATGCTTTAAAAATATTTTCTGCTAATGTTAACTATGTTAAAAAATCATTAAAACTTTGGAAACTTTTTTTGTTTTTAAAGTTTCCTGTCGTAGATTCGCCCTCAATTATGAGAGATGAAATATTATACAAATCACAAGAACTCTTTTTAAACTTAGGTTTTAAGAGCGTTACAATGGATGATATAGCCTGTGAAATGGGTATTTCTAAGAAAACCATATATGTACACTTTCCGAATAAAACAAAGCTCGTTGAGGCAACAACCTTGCAGCTGTTCGAAACCATATCTAATGGAATAGATTGCATTTGTGAGCTACAAAAGAATCCTATCGAGGAAATCTTTGATATAAAGCAGTTTGTGATGGCTCATTTAAAAAACGAAAAATCATCCCCTCAATACCAATTACAAAAGTATTATCCTAAAATTTTCACCACTTTAAAATCGAAGCAATTTGAAGTTATGCAAGGTTGTGTGACAGAGAATTTAAAACGAGGAATAAAATTAGGTCTTTATAGACCAAATCTAAATGTCGATTTTATTTCAAGAATTTATTTTAACGGAATGGTAACCTTAAAAGATAAAGAGCTCTTTCCATTAAAAAAGTTTTCTATGAATACCTTAATGGAATACTATTTAGAATATCATCTGAAAGGTATTTGTACGCCAAAAGGCCTTGAAACATTAACAGAAATATTAATAAACAGCAAAATCAATACTAACAAATGAGAAAAGCACTCATATTAATAACAAGTTTAATTATTACTTCTATTGGGTTTTCGCAAGAAACGACAACTAGTTTCAGTTTACAGGAAGCTATTGATTATGCATTAGAAAACAACAGACAAGTTAAAAATGCAGCGAGAGATGTCGCTGCTGCTAAAGAACAAAAACGGGAAACTATAGCGACTGGACTTCCTCAAATAGATGGTAATATTAATTATCAAAATTTCTTAAAACAGCAAGTACAGGTTGTGCCTGGTGAAATTTTTGGTGGTACTCCAGGTGAATTCATCCCTGTTCTTTTCGGAACAGAACAAAGTGCAAGTGCATCAGTAACACTTAATCAGCTAATTTTCGACGGGTCGTACATCGTAGGTTTACAATCCACGAAAGTATTTTTAGAAATATCTAAAAATGCTAAAGAAAAAACCGAACTGCAAGTGCGCGAAAGCGTTATTAATGCTTACGGCAATGTTCTACTTGCCGAAGAGAGTGAGGCTATATTTAGTAAAAACAGAGATGTACTTTGGAAAAACCTTGAGGAAACAACCAAAATATTTGAAAATGGACTTGAAGAAGAAGAAAGTGTAGAGCAGCTTCAAATTACCTTATCTGGTATAGAGAGTTTGCTTAAAAATGCAACACGTCTTAAAAATATTGCGTATCAAATGTTTAATGTAACTATTGGCATTGATATTAATACGTCAACTGTTTTAACGGATACTTTAGAAAACTTAGCCTTATCTAGTATCTCATTAGATCTTTTAAACGCCGAAGAAACTATTGAAAATAATATGGATTATAAAATTGCAGAAAATGATAAAGTTTCTAAAGAATTACTCGTGAAACTTGAAAAAAGCAAGGCTTTACCTCAAGTTTCTGGATTTATCAATGCTGGTTATTTAGGATATGATAACGAATTTAACTTTTTAAAATCCAGTCAAGAATGGTACGGCTTTTCTTCATTTGGTGTTAATGTAAACATACCAATTTTTAGTTCTTTAGGCCGAACAGCAAAAACCCAACGTACCAAAATAGAACTAGAGATAACTGAAGAAAACCTTAGCGAATTAGAGCAACAACTTAAACTCGAAATTGCCCGTGCAAAAAGTAATTATCAATTTTCAATTGAAGATTATGAGGTTAAAAAACAAAACTTAAGACTTGCCGAACGCATAGAATCTAAAAATCAAACAAAGTTTTTTGAAGGTATTGCCTCTAGTTTCGATTTGCGTCAGGCTCAAACACAATTATATAATGCACAATCTGAATATTT
>Ga0316201_10002076_pt1 | contig 14075 bp, 12 predicted proteins | sample CS6wburrow_MG_FD_204516 | JGI IMG/M metagenome (GOLD analysis project Ga0316201, IMG submission 204516) | Coastal sediment microbial communities from Delaware Bay, Delaware, United States - CS-6 worm burrow | ecosystem: Environmental > Aquatic > Marine > Coastal > Sediment | place: USA... | reverse complement strand
GTTCTGGGCGCTGCATATATTGATGATAGAAAAAGCAGTGAAGTGGTATGACCCGCTGCGTTTATCGATTGTGCAATTTTATACTTGTGCATTTTTATGTTTGGTCGGGGCCTTTATTTTTGAGCCAGTGATCTTGGATGATGTTATAAAAGGCATCAGTGGTGGATGGTTAGAACTGGCATATGCCAGTATTGCATCGGTTGCGATTGCTTATACTTTGCAGGTTTTTGCGCAACGATCAGTGCCCTCACAAAATGCGGCTTTGATCTTATCTTTAGAAGCGGTTTTCGCTGTAATCGGTGGAATCTGGTTGCTGGATGAAGAAATGACTTTGAGAATGGTGACCGGCTTTTTGTTGATATTTAGTGGAATTTTACTTGCGCAGTATGATTTCAAAACAACGCAGCAGATTTCCTCCGACGAAGCGCTTTAAGGAATATAAATCAAAACGTGCTATTTCCATATCAACCACCATAATATTGTGTTCCTGATTGAATGTGTGCTGGCCTAAGGCGCCCTGGGTCGGTTTCATGGTTTCAACAAATTCTTCTTTATACCCATTCTCAATTTGCAGCACTTTATTTATGTTGGTTATATAACCATAACGCTTTCCACAATTTTGAGAAACGCGGAAAATTTCGCCATTTCGCTGGATAAAATTTCCAGCCATTCGGGCGTTCGTTACATCGCTGATAACTGGCTGTTCATAGAGTCTGGTGAAAGCCTGAGTGAACAGATCATTGGATTTATAGATGACCAACTCATCATCAAAGTCCGCTCCTTTGACTTTTTCATTTGTGAATAAATACCAGGCATCACTGGTTTTCAAAAGCGTGCTATCTACAGCCTGAATGTTGTCTATCAGTGTTTGTTTTTTCTGCCATTCATAAGGGAAAGAAGTGCACTCAAATAGATCAATCGAATTATTTTGATAACTTTCCGGGATCATATAAAACTGGTCATCTTCTTCGAATACCTGTGGATAGGAAAGGTGGTAATCCAGTTTCAAGATGGTTTTTGCATTCACAAGCTGACCATTGTCGATGTCGAGTTCTGCCACTTTCAGATAGCCACGGTCCACCTCAAACTGTAATTCTTCATAAAAAATGTAATATTTATTGTCTTTGTAGACAATAAAAGGATCAGCCTGAAATATGTCTGACTCAGGAATTATTTTATGCCATTGATCTTCATCGATCGCTTTGTAAGCAATTATCCATTGCGTTGGTATACACATTGTGTAAATCATTTTGAGTAAGATTAATGATTTATATCTGATTTTCTTCCATGCGGAGAGTGGTGTCTGCTGATAATCTAATTCCTCTTCGCTTATATTCAAACGTTTACAAATTAAACTGATCTTATCTTTTGTGTTTTGTAATGTTCGGTGAAACGATGCTCTATCAGGCGATAAACTGACTCTGTGAATTATTTTTTTATCCTTGAATAGAACCAATTCCAGCGCATTATCGAAAATGACTGCCTTGTGAATGCCTTCGTGTAAATTGGTTTTACCTGCAATTTGCAGGCTATATCTTTTCGATGAGACCACTGAATCCACGTCTGTTTCTATGTCGAGTACTGTTTTCATTGTTATTCAAATACTCATCAAAATACTTACTCAATTAGTTCGAAGCCTGCTTCATTGAAGTTTTACCCATGACGTTTTGGTCATATAAGCGGGTGTACAGGTCTTCATGTTGTTTGACTTGCTGCTCTAAAGTGAATTTATCGAGTGTACGCTGTCTCGCTTTTTTCCCGAGTTCGGCATACTCACCTTTGTCCATTTCAACCATTTTTTGCCATGCATCAGCCATTGACTGATCGTCACCAATCGGCGTGATAATACCTGTATCACCGATAATGAAGTCATTGTCGCCCACATCTGTAGCCACGCAGGGAACTCCTGAAACCATCGCTTCACCGAGTGTAAGAGGAAAGGCTTCACCAAACGAGGTCAGTGTTGCCAGATCAAAAGCATTAACCACATCCGGGATATCTTCACGATTACCAAGCATATGGACTTTATCCTGAATGCCTAATTCTTTAACCAGTGTGTTCAGCTCCTGGTTATTCTCATCAACATTTGTGCCGACTAACATATAATGTACATGAGGATGGTTTTTTGATAAAAGCGCCGCTGAGTGCAGAAAGCCGATGTGATTTTTCTGACGGTGAAAGCGTGCAATTTTGCCGATCACAAACGCATCTTTAGGTATCCCTAATGATTCACGAACCTTCATTCCTGCTGCTTTATTCGGTGAGCACTTACTGGTATCCACGCCGTTTGGAATAACTATCGCTTTGTCGTTGTTAAAACCCCAAGCGACATGTTGTTCCTTATTTAGGTTTGAAACATACATCATGCAGGCAGGTAATTTAGAAATCAGGCCCCATGTGCGCAGTTGCAGGCGTTTTCTAAGAGGCTCTTTGTCATAATGCTCAAGTGGCTCATGGACCGTCCAGATGACAGGCGGTTTTTTCGGTAAAAATTTATTGAAGAGGGTGCCTACGACTCCGCCTTCATACATAGTTCCATGAATCACGTCAGGGTTGAATGCTTTAAGAATCGAATAAGCTTTACGAACATTTAGCGGGTTCTTTTTCAGCTGTAATGAGTACACAGGTAAGCCCAGCTCACGAATCCGGTCAGCCAGATAGGTTTCTTTATGCAAGGAAATCACGATCATTTCAAACTTGTTTTTGTCGAGGTCAGTTAACAAGCGTAATAATTGTACTTCCGCACCGCCTGTTTCCAGGCCAGTAGTAATGTGCGCTACTTTGATCAATGGCTTTACCTTATTATTGTCGTTCATATTAGAATTGCAGTTTCTCATAGATCAATAATTAATCAATGTTGTAGGGACGAATGGGTTATTACGCAGAACTAATGTACCTTATATATCAAAAAAGTGCCAAAAAGTGGGGGGGTGTCTTTTAAACGCTAATTTACACTTGTAAATTAGAGAAAAAGCATCATGATATTCCTATGTCAAATGATACTCCTGATTTAAATGATCGCGCCAAACATCTGCTGAAAGTCCTTATCGAAGGCTATATTTTAGACGGTCAACCTATTGGCTCAAGCTTGTTGGCAAAACGTAGCGGTCTGGACTTGAGTCCCGCAACTATCAGGAACGTCATGGCCTCTCTGGAAGAAGCGGGTTATATCCATTCTCCGCACACTTCAGCTGGTCGTGTGCCAACTTCTCAGGGTTATCGTTTATTTGTTGATACTCTGCTCAATGTAACACCACTGGAAGCTCGCGAGTGTGAGTCACTAGAGATTGAATTAAAGAACGCATCATCTGTAAACCTGATTCATTCCGCATCCAATATGCTCTCCGGTTTAACTCAGCTAACGGGTATTGTTATGGCGCCAAAACTGGAGGCGCGCTCTATTCGTAAAATCGAATTTCTTAAACTTTCCGAGTCCCAGGTGCTGGTTGTTTTGGTAATGTCGAATAACGACATTGAAAACCGCATGATTCATATTGACCGGGAAATTTCAAGTTCTGAATTACAGCAAAGCAGCAATTACCTGAATGAGATTTTGGTCGGCAAAGACCTGCAACAGGCGCGCGTAAGCCTGCTGTCTGAAATGAAACAGGTACGTGCCGATATGAACGCGATGATGTTGTCGGCAATTGACTTGGGCGAGCAAGCCGTGTCGAGCATGTCAGATGAAAAGCATGAAGACTATGTTGTTGCAGGGCGCACAAATCTTATGGATTATGATGATTTGTCTGATGTAACAAAACTACGCCAGCTATTTAATGCATTCAATCAGAAACGTGATATTTTAGGTCTGCTGGATCGCTGTATGAATGCCGATGGTGTACAAATTTTTATAGGTCGTGAGTCGGGTAATGAGGTCTTTGGTGATTGCAGTGTGGTTACCGCTCCCTACCGTATTGATGAATCGCATATTGGTGTGTTAGGCGTTATTGGGCCGAAGCGCATGCATTATAACCGGGTGATTCCTGTCGTAGACATTACCGCAAAACTTCTTTCTGCCGCGCTAAATAAGTAGCGTCAATTAAATAAGGACGAATTAATTCAATAATTTTCTTGAAAAAGAATCCAAAAACCCCACTTTTATCGCAACTAATAACACACTATTAATCATTAACTAAATTCAGGTAGATAAGCGCATGAGCAAATCTAAAGACAATATTGAAAACGATGAAGAACAACTGGAGGAGCTTCTAGAAGATCTCGATGACACTCAGTCTGAAAGTAATGAAGATCTCTGGAATGACTCTGAAGTTACTATTGAATCACTGCAGGCTAAATTAGCAGCAACTCAGGCAAAAGCCGATGAGAACTGGGAAACAGCGGTGCGAATAAAAGCAGATATGGATAATCTTCGAAAACGCTCTGAAAAACAGGTTGAAGATGCACATAAATATGCGGTTCAAAAATTTGTTGAAGAACTATTACCTGTTGCTGATAGCCTTGAAATGGGAATGGCGGTTGAAGGTGAAGTTGAACAGATCCGGGAAGGCATTGGTTTAACAATGAATGTACTTAAAGCAGCTATGGAAAAATTCTCTGTCGTCGCAATCGACCCACTGGGTGAAAAGTTTAATCCAGACCTGCATCAGGCTATGGCAATGCAGCCGAGCAGCGAATATGAGGATGATCATGTGAGTGCCGTAATGCAAAAAGGTTATACCTTAAATGGCCGTTTGGTACGTCCTGCAATGGTGATGGTGGTAAAGAACTAAAAAATGTAGGGTTATTATTGGTTTTACACTTGATAAAGATTCAAACATCCACACATTTATTACAACAGATTTATTTATAAACTTATTCAGAAATTTTGAGAGAGAATTAACATGGGAAAAATTATTGGAATTGACCTGGGAACAACAAACTCCTGTGTCGCAGTCATGGAAGGTGGCAAGCCTAGAGTAATTGAGAACGCTGAAGGCGATCGCACTACGCCATCCATCGTTGCTTTTGCTAACGATGAGGTATTAGTAGGTCAACCGGCTAAGCGTCAGTCTGTCACTAATCCAAAAAATACCTTGAACGCTATCAAGCGTTTAATCGGTCGTACTTTTGATGAAGATGTCGTGCAAAAAGACATCAAACTTGTACCATACACAATCATCAAAGCTGATAACGGCGATGCGTGGGTTGAAGTAAACGGCAAGAAAATGTCACCGCCAGAGATTTCAGCACGTATTTTGCAGAAGCTTAAGAAAGATGCTGAAAACTACTTGGGCGAATCAGTAACAGAAGCGGTTATTACCGTTCCTGCTTACTTCAATGATTCACAGCGCCAGGCGACTAAAGATGCTGGTAAAATTGCCGGCCTTGATGTTAAGCGTATCATTAACGAGCCAACAGCTGCGGCACTGGCTTATGGTATGGATAAATCTAAGGGCGACAGCACCATTGCTGTATACGACCTTGGTGGTGGTACGTTTGACGTATCAATCATAGAAATCGCAGAAATCGATGGCGAGTACCAGTTTGAAGTATTAGCAACCAACGGTGATACATTCCTTGGTGGTGAAGACTTTGATATGCGTCTTATCGACTATCTGGCAGACGAGTTCAAAAAAGATAACAGTGTCGATTTGCATAATGACCCACTCGCTCTACAACGTCTTAAAGAAGCTGCAGAAAAGGCCAAAATTGAGCTTTCTTCCGCGACACAGACTGATGTGAACTTGCCTTATGTAACGGCAGATGCTTCTGGTCCTAAGCACTTGAATGTGAAAGTCACTCGCGCCAAACTCGAGTCTCTGGTTGAAGATCTGGTTAAACGTACAATCGAGCCTTGTAAAGTAGCGCTGAAAGACGCTGGTTTGAAAGCATCAGAAATAAACGATGTTATTCTGGTTGGTGGTCAAACACGTATGCCAATGGTACAAAAAGCAGTTACAGACTTCTTCGGCAAAGAGCCGCGTAAAGACGTAAACCCTGATGAAGCAGTAGCAGTTGGTGCAGCGATTCAAGGTGGTGTTTTAGGTGGTACGGTTACAGATGTATTGTTGCTGGATGTAACTCCATTGTCTCTGGGTATCGAGACCATGGGTGGAGTCATGACCAAATTGATCGATAAAAACACGACGATTCCTACCAAGGCACAGCAGGTTTTCTCAACTGCTGATGACAACCAGAATGCGGTAACGGTTCATGTGCTTCAGGGTGAACGCGAAATGGCTTCGGGCAATAAATCATTAGGTCGCTTTGACTTAACCGATATTCCGCCTGCGCCACGTGGTCAACCGCAGATCGAAGTAACTCTGGATATTGATGCAAATGGTATCTTGAATGTATCGGCCAAAGACAAAGCGACTGGTAAAGAACAATCGATCCAGATCAAAGCCTCTTCAGGCTTAAGCGATGAAGAAGTCGATGCGATGGTAAAAGATGCCGAAGCACATGCTGAAGAAGATAAAAAAGCACGCGCTCTGGTAGATGCACGTAACCAGGCTGATGGCTTGATACACGCTACTGAAAAGTCACTGGCTGAATACGGCGATAAAGTTGACGAAGCAGAAAAAACCAAGGTTACTGCATTGGTTGATGAGCTTAAAGAAGCAATCAAAGGCGATGACAAAGACTTGATTGAGAAAAAATCTCAGGAGTTAATGGAAGCTTCAGGTACACTTGCGCAAGCAGCCGCAGGTGAGCCAGCAGGCGAAGCGCCTCAAGGTGAACAGGCTTCAGCTGAAGACGACGATGTGGTTGATGCTGAGTTTGAAGAAGTCGATGAAGACAAGAAAGCATAAATTGCTTCCTTAAATAATCTGGCCTTGCATTATCTATATGTGAGGTCAGTTTAGAAATACACTTAAGGTGCATGGGCTTATAAACTCATGCACCTTATTTTGTTTTAGATAATCAGTAATTGAAACGAGTATAGACATGTCCAAACAGTGTTATTACGAAACTCTCGAAATACAAAAAAACAGCAGTGAAGGTGAGTTAAAAAAAGCCTATAGACGTATGGCTATGAAATACCATCCCGACCGCAATCCTGATAGTGCAGAAGCCGAACACAAGTTTAAAGAAATCAAAGAAGCCTATGAAGTGCTTTCAGATTCTCAAAAACGCGCCGCTTATGATCAATTTGGACATGCAGGTGTAGATGGCTCACAAGGCGGCTTTGGAGGCGGTGGTTCTGGTTTTGGCGGCTTTGGCGATATCTTTGAAGATATTTTCGGTGGCTCTCGCGGACAAAGAGGCGGAGCCAGTGCGGCGTATCGCGGTAGTGATTTACAGTACAATCTTGAATTAAGCCTGGAAGAAGCTGTTTTTGGTACCACTGTTGATATACGCGTACCGAGTAAGCAAACCTGCGATACCTGCCATGGTACAGGCGCGAAAGAAGGTAGCCAGCCAGAAACCTGTCGTACCTGTCACGGTCAGGGTCAGGTTCGTATTCAGCAAGGCTTTTTCTCAGTACAGCAAACCTGTCCGCATTGTCACGGTGCTGGTACAACAATTTCCGATCCCTGTGATGACTGTCATGGTGAAGGACGTGTTGAAAAGAAAAAGACGCTCGAAGTCAAAATCCCGGAAGGGGTGGATACGGGTGATCGGATTCGCCTCAGCGGCGAAGGCGAAGCGGGCATCAACGGTGGTCCAGCAGGTGACTTATATGTGCAAATGCACCTTAAGCCACACGAGATATTTACCCGTGATGGCAATGACCTGCATTGCGTGATGCCGATACCATTCACCCAGGCTGCCTTAGGTGGCACACTAAATGTGCCTACGTTGAGAGGCGAAGTAAAATTAAAGATACCTGCCGAAACACAAACGGCAAAGGTATTCCGTTTACGTGGCAAAGGGGTTAAATCTGTGCGCAGCAGTATGACAGGTGATTTACTCTGTCGTATAGATGTAGAAACGCCCGTCAACCTGACCTCCAAGCAGAAGAAATTGTTAGAGCAATTCCAGTCTGCGATTGAAAAAGGCGGAGAGAAACACAGCCCGCAGCAACACGGCTGGGGAACAAAGGCAAAGTCATTCTTTGATGAAGTGAAAGGATGGTTTGAAGCCGAGAAGTAAAAAACCTCATAAAAGTAGGGGGGTGTCTTTTTAAAGTCTATTATTCGGCTAAATGAGATGTAAAGCAGTTTTAAAGGAAAATCTATGATCAATATCGCAATCGTTGGTGCGGCAGGCCGAATGGGTAAGATACTTATTGAGGCGTGCGCAGAATCTTTTGATGCAAAGTTAAGTGTTGCTACCGAGCATCCTGATAGTTCATTAATTGGAGCGGATGCAGGTGAAGTTGCAGGCATCGGAAAAAATGGTGTGATTATTGCTCCAAGTCTGGATGACGCAGAAAATGATTTTGATGTCCTGATAGATTTTACCCGTCCAGTACCAACCCTCAATCATCTGGATTGGTGCGTCAAGAATGAGAAATCAATGATTATCGGCACCACCGGTTTTTCTGAAGATGAAAAAGCAGAAATTGACGCGGCAGGCAAACAGATTTCAATCGTATTTGCAGCAAACTTCAGTGTCGGTGTGACTTTAACGCTGAAATTGCTAGAAATGGCGTCAAAAGTGTTGGGTGACAGCGTTGATATAGAAATTATTGAAGCTCATCACCGCCACAAGGTGGATGCTCCATCAGGCACAGCCTTGAAAATGGGCGAAGTCATTGCAGGTGCTTTGAACCGGGATTTGACTGAGGATGCTGTCTATTGCCGCGAAGGCAATACGGGCGAACGTAAGCGCCAAGATATTGGATTCCAGACGATTCGTGCTGGCGATATCGTTGGCGAACACACAGTCATGTTTGCTGACATCGGTGAGCGTATCGAAATTACCCACAAGGCATCCAGCAGGATGACTTTTGCCAAAGGTGCTGTGCGCTCCGCAGTCTGGGTTACAAGTCAGCTTCCAAATGTTTATGATATGCAGGATGTGTTAGAGTTATAAGCTCTTTCGTGTTTAAGGAGTTATAAATAGCGTTGCATCATATTCCTAATATAATCAGTGTCTTAAGAATTTTCCTGGTTCTTCCTATCGCTATTCAGCTTTATAATGAAGCGTGGATGAGCGCATTCATATTGTTTTTAATCGCAGGCATTTCCGACGGTATCGACGGTTTTCTAGCGCGAGCTTTTAACTGGAAGAGCAAGCTGGGTGCAATGCTCGACCCGATTGCCGATAAGCTTCTGTTAACCGTAATCTTTATCACCCTGGCTTATAAAGGTGTTATTCCTGTGTGGCTGGCGGCACTGGTTGTAGTGCGTGATATCGTGATCATTCTGGGTGCGATGACGTACCACTGGCTGACGCATGAATTAACCATGACTCCGCTTTTTAGCAGCAAGATAAACACCGCCTTGCAGATTAGCTATGTTCTTGTTCTAATTTATCATTTAGCTATCGCCCCAGTTTCAGAAAAGCTTATTTATGCATTGCAGGTCGGTGTTGCGATCACCATACTGATTAGCGGAATTTTGTATGTAATCGTCTGGTCTCGTCATACAATTAATTTTTACAAAAATAAAAATGGTTAACACTAGCCAGGCTAGGGGGGAATAACAATGACACAAAGCACACGATGGTTCTGGTTGACCATAGCCGTTATTAGCGTTGCTTTAATCTATCTACTCGCACCCATTTTGCTGCCATTTGTTGCGGGTGCTTTACTTGCCTATCTGGGTGATCCTCTGGTTGATAGACTGGAGGCCTGGAAAATTTCCCGAACTCTTTCGGTGGTCATCGTTTTTTTCGTGATTTTATTGATCATGCTGCCGATTTTCTTTTATCTGATTCCGCTGCTTGAATCACAAATCAAACTGTTAATCACTAAAACGCCGGGTTATATAGACTGGATAATGGTGAATCTCGAACCCTCCCTACAAAAAACCTTTGGTTTTAATATACCGGCGCTGGAAATTGAGCAATTAAAAAGTACCTTTACTGATCAATTCTCAAATGCAGGAAGCTTCGCCAAGAGTTTGCTCCGAACAGTAACGCATTCTGGAGTTGTGGTAGCTGGCTGGGCAGCCAATCTATTTCTTATTCCTGTCATCACCTTTTATCTACTGCGGGACTGGGATCGCCTTGTAGCCTATATCCACGATTTATTGCCACGTGATATCGAGCCAACCGTGTCTTTACTAACTAAGCAGTCGGATGAAGTATTAGGTGCATTCTTGCGTGGCCAAATGCTGGTGATGCTGGCGCTAGGAACCATCTACGCGATTGGCCTGAAAATTGTCGGTCTGGAGTTTTCGCTTTTGATTGGCATGCTAGCCGGACTACTCAGCTTTATTCCCTATATGGGCCTGATCGTGGGAATTGTTGTTGCCGGTATAGCGGTAATGCTGCAAACCCAGGATCCGACGAACCTTCTCTGGGTCGGGCTGGTTTTCGTTGCGGCGCAGATGCTTGAAGGTACCGTTCTAACCCCGCTTTTGGTGGGTGACAGGATCGGACTGCATCCTGTAGCAGTTATTTTTTCAGTACTGGCAGGCGGACAATTATTTGGTTTCTTTGGGATTCTGTTGGCCTTGCCGGTATTTGCGGTACTTGCTGTACTGATGCGTTATTTCCATACCTATTACAAAGGTAGCCATATGTATGGAACCGCCAATGAAGCAATTGTTGAGGCAGGTTCAGATTCAGACTCAGACGAAACATCAGATGAATCCCATGCTTAAACCCACTGACAAGCCAGAACAAAACCGGCTCTAGCATTCGATGCCATCACAGCAACTCACATTAAATGTAGCCCTGAAGGACGGCTTTCGCTTTGATTCGTATTATGCCGCTGCGGACAGCGAAAATGATCAGACAGTGAAAATGCTACAATCATTTCTCACTACGTCAGAGCAGCAGCAAAATATTCTCTGGGGTGAAAGCCATTCTGGAAAAACACATTTACTCCAGGCCTGTTGCGCCAAAGCTGCTGAAAATAAACAGCTTGTCAGTTATCTGCCGTTAAAAACTCTATTAGTTTATGGGCCAGAGGTGGTTGAGAGCTTATCGCAATCACAACTTGTGGTAGTGGACGACATTGATACCGTATTAGGTGATAAAGGCTGGGAAACCGCGCTATTTAACCTGATAAACCGCTGCCGGGATGCTAAGCGAAAGTTGCTACTCAGTTCACAACAAAATCCCAGGTTACTAGAATGCTTACTTCCCGACCTAGCTTCAAGATTGATATGGGGTGGGAGTTATCAACTGCATGCACTCAGCGACGAAGAAAAGCCAAAAGCCCTGCAAGCCAGAGCAAATCAGCGAGGTTTTGAGCTAAGTGACCGTGTCATTGAATACCTATTTCGGCGTTATCCAAGGGATATCGAATCCTTAATGGAAATATTAAACAAGCTTGATGAAGAAAGCCTGAGGCAAAAAACCGTTATTACAGTGCCCTTTTTGAAGCAAATTCTGGAATAATGTCCGCATCATTTGTTTTTATAAGAAACTATTGTGAACTTTTTCACTAAAGTTTTGACTAACTATGTGTGTCGTATATAATGCTACACAGCTTGAAAGTAAGTTTACTATTTATGCAACACCATCTCGAAGTTCCATCTGTTTTGTATTTCGTCCTGATATTCATAAAGTTATAGCAACACCACTTCAGCACAACCCGTCTTTAAATCTTCCATATTGGAAAATTAAGACACATTAATAAACTTTGAATAATAGGAAAAATATTATGGCAACAACTACAGGAACTGTTAAGTGGTTCAACGAATCTAAAGGTTTTGGTTTTATCGAGCAAGAGTCTGGTCCAGACGTATTCGCACATTTCAGTGCAATCACTGGTGACGGCTTCAAGACTTTACAAGAAGGTCAAAAAGTTGAGTTTACTGTTACACAAGGCCAGAAAGGCCCACAAGCAGAAAACATCGTTGCATTATAATTGTTAGTAAATTACTAGCTAATTAAATTGCAATTCTTGCCTCATAGGAGGTAGGAATAGAAAAAAAGCGAGTCCGAAAGGCCTCGCTTTTTTTATGCCCGGAATTTCTAATAGTCACTAAAAAGCGCTTAAAAGTGGGGGGGTGTCTTTCTAAGTCTTTAATGGTTACAAAACTTGAAAAACTCCACTTTTGCCCCTATAAACTAATAAGATATCAAATCTTATATCCTAATATGGAGTTGTAATATGGACACCAAATCATTTCTAGATGAATTACTCAAAACGGGTAAAGACCTAGCCAACAAAGGCCAGGCAATCGCCGAAGAAAAATTACACATGCCCAAAGAGGGCGAAAGTAGGGACGCCACTTTGGATGGGATGAAAAAAGGCGCAATAGCCACAGGTGTTTTGGCGTTATTGCTAGGGACAGGAGCAGGTCGCAGAGTCACCGGTTCGGCACTCAAAATAGGCAGTCTCGCAGCCATTGGCGGAATTGGCTGGAAAGCCTATCAGAACTGGATGGCGCAGAAACAAGTGACCAATCAGGAAATCAAAGACATAGCAGAGGACGCCAGAGTAATCCCCGTCAACGAACTCAGCGAAGATCAGGCAAATAAACGCAGCGAGATATTGCTAAAAGCCATGATCGCCGCCGCCAAGGCCGACGGCCATGTAAACGCTAAAGAAATGGCAGGCATCAACGAGCAAATCACTAAACTTAAATTAGACGGTGAAGTGGCTGATTTAATCCAGGCCGAAATCGCCAAACCACTGGATATAAAAGAAATCGCCGACATGGCCGAGAATCAGGAAATGGCCGCCGAGATCTATCTGGTGTCCGCTGTAGTCACGGATAAAGAAAATAATATGGAGCGCGAGTATCTTGAAACTCTGGCGCGGACCATGCAGCTTCCGGATGCGCTAGTGGCGCAATTGCGAGCTGTGAAAGAGGAAGAATTGGCGTAAGCCAATCTTCCTTTAAAAATGCCCGAAAAACTGGGGGTGTCGTTTTATATGACACCCTCCAGCTTTTAAGCTCTTTTTCAAAAGCTTTAAAAAGTCACCATCCTTCACATCTCGATCATAACAGCGATCAAACCCTCATGAGCAACAGCCAACTACCCACATTTCTCAAATGTATCTAGGCATCAAAAAATAAATCGTCAGTTTATTTAGAGTTGACAGCTATTAGTTGATGTATGTCATTATATTGCCAATACAGTTCTTACATAATCACAAAAGTGTCCTATATTAAATAGGGAGAGTGTTGGTGAATATAAGCTGTTTTTGGATGGGGGCGTGAGTTTTAATATCTAGCAAAAGTCAGGGTTATAGTTTGATTAAATAACTTGTGACCAATTAGCCTTGTTCGATTTAGTAACAGAATTTCGTCTGTTTAAATCTCCTGTTTATAAATAACCAGTAAATCCATCTTTGGGAGAATGATTCATGGATCTTAATAGTATTCATAAGATTGAAGAAGCAACAAAATTTAGTCGTACAGAGACTCTACGTCTGGGACTGGTGATGGTGTTTATAGTGGGTGTGATGCTATATTCACACTTCAATGTCCCGGATGTGCCAAATCGACTGTTGCTGGTTATTGCAGCCGTAATTGGCGGATATATGGCATTAAATATTGGTGCGAATGATGTCGCTAATAATGTTGGTCCTGCCGTTGGTTCTGACGCTTTAACGCTATTTGGCGCAATTGTTATTGCCGGAATTTTTGAGGCTGCTGGGGCATTGATAGCCGGTGGCGATGTCGTTAGTACCATTAAAAAAGGTATTATTGATCCGGCAATGATCAAGGATAATGCGGTGTTTATCTGGGTCATGATGGCAGCTTTACTCGCCGGTGCTCTCTGGTTGAATCTTGCAACCGCAGTAGGTGCGCCAGTATCAACGACACATTCAATTGTTGGCGGAGTTATGGGTGCTGGCATAGCTGCAGGTGGCTGGGGTATTGTCAACTGGGACCAAATGGGCGCCATCGCATCCAGCTGGGTCATTTCGCCGGTGCTTGGCGGTATTATTGCAGCAGGTTTTTTATACCTGATAAAACATACGGTTACCTATCAGGATGATAAGGTTTCTGCTGCAAAACGTATTGTTCCTCTGTTGCTATTGTTGATGGCATGGTCTTTCTCTACCTACCTGATAATGAAAGGTTTGAAGAAAATCTGGAAAGTAGACTTTTTGC
>Ga0316201_10002075_pt1 | contig 14075 bp, 14 predicted proteins | sample CS6wburrow_MG_FD_204516 | JGI IMG/M metagenome (GOLD analysis project Ga0316201, IMG submission 204516) | Coastal sediment microbial communities from Delaware Bay, Delaware, United States - CS-6 worm burrow | ecosystem: Environmental > Aquatic > Marine > Coastal > Sediment | place: USA... | reverse complement strand
GCCCAGCAAACGGTCGAATTACTGACAAATACCGAAGACGAAGACTCACTCAAACCATTTGATCCGGATGCCTGAAACCGCCGCCATCATCAAGGCATGGCAGGCGAGATTCGAGGACATTCTTCCCGGTTTCCTGCCCGAGCTTTCCCGGACCCCGCCGCTGCTGTTACAGGCGATGCATTATTCCGCCACGGCGGGTGGTAAGCGAATTCGTCCTTTATTTGTATACGCGGCGGGCCGTGCACTGAAATTGAACGAAAACCGGCTCGACAGCATTGCCGTTGCAATTGAACTCATCCATACCTATTCATTGATCCACGACGACTTACCCAGCATGGACGATGATGATCTAAGACGCGGACAACTGAGCTGTCATCGCAAGTTCGATGAGGCAACTGCAATCCTGGCGGGTGATGCGTTACAGGCGCTCGCATTTGAGATTCTGGCGGCCGATAAAGCCCTGGATGGTCATCCGGAGAAACAACTCGAAATCATTCTTGGTCTCGCACGTGCCTGCGGGGCCAACGGCATGGCCGGTGGACAGGTGCTTGATTTGGCCAGCCTGGGCAAACAGATCTCCCAGGCCGAACTGGAGAAAATCCATGCATTCAAAACGGGCGCTTTAATCCAGATTTGCACCATGGCGCCGGCTTTAGTGGCGTCCGCATCAGACGTCCAGATTGATGCACTCTCCCGTTTCGGCCGATTGACAGGTCTTGCATTCCAGGTTTTTGACGATCTGCTTGACGTAACAGGTTGTAGCAAAATCACAGGTAAACCGAGCCACGCGGATGCCGCCAGGTCAAAACCTGCTTTTCCCGCCATTATTGGTGTGGAAAAATCCATCCAGAGGGCACACGAATTACGGGATCAGGCGCAGATGGAGTTGAGGCATCTGCCAGGTGATACTGACACTCTCGAGTGGTTGGCGGCATACGCCGTCGATCGCGACCGGTAGAATATACCTATGAATGCTGAGAAATATCCATTACTTGACCATATTTTCACGCCGGCTGATCTGCGCAAGCTTGACCAGGAGCAGTTGCCCCAGGTGGCTGACGAACTGCGCGAGTATTTACTCCAGGCGATATCAAAAAGTGGAGGACACTTCAGTGCGGGCCTGGGTTGTGTCGAACTCACCGTTGCCCTGCACTTTTGCTACGAAACACCCCATGACCGGATCGTCTGGGATGTCGGTCACCAGGCCTACCCACACAAGATATTGACCGGCCGGCGTGAGCGGATAGGCACCATCAAGAAAACGGGCGGCCTGGCGCCTTTTCCAAAACGCGCCGAGAGTGAATTTGACACGTTTGGTGTCGGTCATTCTTCCACTTCGATCAGCGCGGGTCTCGGCATGGCATTGGCATCGACCCACAAGAAAGAGGAACGCAGGGTGGTATCCGTCATCGGAGATGGCGCTATGACCGCCGGCATGGCATTTGAAGCGCTCAACCATGGTGGGGCACTCGACCCGAATATCCTGGTCGTGTTGAATGAGAACCAGATGTCCATATCACCCAATGTCGGTGCGATGACAAAGGTACTCGCCCGCATGATGAGTGGCCCGACAGTGACAAACATCCGCGAACGCGGCAAACAGCTAATGCACAGGGACTCCAGGGTTTGGCGTTTCATGAGCCGCTGGGAAGAACATGTCAAAGGCATGATCGTCCCGAGCACATTGTTCGAAGAGTTCGGATTCAATTATCTCGGCCCGATTGACGGGCATGATCTGCCGGTGCTTTTGCGGACACTGCAAACCATTCAAACTGTTGAAGGGCCCAACCTTCTTCATATCATTACTGCAAAGGGTAAAGGTTATGAGCCGGCAGAAAAGGACCCGGTTAAATATCATGCCGTTGCTCCATTTGATCCTCTGAAGGGGGTCGTGCCAGCTACACCGGACGTTAAACCGTCACCGACCTATACCCAGGTCTTCGGTCAATGGCTGTGTGATATGGCGGGGCAGGACGATAGCCTGCTGGCCATTACCCCTGCGATGCGCGAAGGTTCGGGGCTGGTGGAATTTGAGCGGCGTTTTCCCGACCGCTTCTTTGACGTGAGTATCGCGGAACAACACGCCGTGACACTGGCCGCCGGTATGGCCTGCGAGGGCACTCATCCAGTTGTAGCAATCTACAGCACCTTCCTGCAACGGGCTTACGACCAGCTCATCCACGATGTTGCCTTGCAAAACCTGCCAGTGTTGTTCGCCATTGACCGCGCGGGCCTGGTCGGCTCAGACGGGCCGACTCATGCAGGCAGTTTTGATCTGAGCTTCCTGCGGTGTATTCCGAATATGCTGATCATGGCGCCGTCAAACGAAAACGAGTGCCGGCAAATGCTGTATACCGGTTTTAAACAGCGCCGGCCGGCGGCCGTCAGGTATCCGCGAGGTAGCGGCCCGGGTACGCAGGTTGAGACAAAGATGCAGGAACTTCCAATCGGCAAGGCCGAGGTGGTGAAACGTGGAAAGGACGTTGCCATATTGGTATTTGGCAGTATCCTTCAACCCTGCAGTGAAGTTGCATCGCGCCTCGGCGCAAGCCTCGTGAATATGCGGTTTGTCAAACCCCTTGATGCCAATGTGATAAAGGAAATGGCCCATAGCCATAAACTGCTTGTCACGGTTGAGGAAAATGCTGTCATTGGCGGAGCCGGCAGCGGTGTCAATGAACTACTTGCAGCAACCGGAGGGGGGTTCAATATCCTGAATATCGGAATCCCGGACGAATATATAGAACATGGCTCCAGGCAAGACTGCCTTGCCATGGCCGGGCTGGATACCAATGGAATACTCGAGCAGATAAACAGACGGCTTGAGACGATGACCGCCGGCCAATTTGCATCCGGAAGCGATATCCAGACTGAACGACGCAATTAAGCGAAGTTTGCCTTGCCCGTTTTCGAGCGAATCCGGTTAACTACGGTGTCGAAATTGCCCTGATCTGCTGGTCATGCCAACGCGACAGGGTGACCAATGCCAGGATCGCTCCACTCATCGCCCAAAACATGTCCGATTGCGTATCCCAGACATAGCCTTGTGTGCCAAGGAATGCATCCGCTGCCTCTGCGCTGAGTAACGCCGCCCACCACTCGATCAGTTCATAAAAAGCACTCAGAGCAAGCGCGAAACAAACCAGCAGGAAACCAAGCCATCCCCTGGCCGCAACGACATTGTTCCGAATCATGACTTCACGCGCGATCATTACAGGGATAAACCCCTGGGCCAGATGACCCAGCTTGTCATAGTTGTTGCGGTCTCCAGCGACCAGGTCACGTAACCAGTCACCAAGCGGTACCTCGGCATAGGTATAGTGACCGCCTACCATCAGGATGACCGCGTGGATCAATACCAGGACATAGACCAATCCGGTCAAGGGAAAGCGCTGACGGGTCATCAGCAGAATGGCAAATCCGAGCAGCGCCGGCATGACCTCCATCCACCAGGTCAGCCGGTCGGCTGGTTCTACAGCGGACCAGGCCAGTACCGATAAAAAAACAAACACCCAGATAAGTACCTTGATATTCAAAACCAGTCCCCGCTCGGCCAGCAGCCATGCTACCACGAACCAGGTTTCGCTAGGTTACTGAAAACGCATTAAATCACCGGGCAGTCTGACCCCCTATCCTCACGGAAAGCACGTCACAAACAGCGCCATGCAGGACCGAGTTCGCCGTCGAACCCAACAGTAATTGCAGCCCCCTTTGACCGTGTGTGCCGATGACAATCAACTGGCTTTCGTGTTCCTTGGCAAAGCGGTGAATTTCATGCGCTGGCGAACCATGCAGGATATGCTGGTGGTCGGAAGGTATTCCGAATTTATCACCCAGGGTGGTTAATTTCGTCTTCAATTCCTCACCCAGTTGTGCTTCGAGGTCTCCAAGGCCGCTGAAGGCCGCACTCTGCGGAACGATACCGACATACACGTTATCCATTGGCTCCTGTACATACACAATATGCAAATCAGCATTAGGCCCAGCGATAGTTTGAGCCTTTTTCAAAACCAGTTCCGATTCACTGCTCAGATCGACTGCGACAAGAATTTTCTGATAGGTAGCCATGTCATTCTCCAGCAACAACAACTCCATGATAATGAAATGTCACCAAACACGTGTTGATCGAAATCAAATAATTCCGGTTAGTCCTTGTTCTGCCCCAAACCCCTCGATGTCTGCAAATAGGTCGCAAAGCTCCCGAGCCAATGGCCGCCCTCATAGTGTTCGCCCGTAACCGCGGCCATGCCTGAATTTTTATGAACTGCAGCGCTGCCGAGCAAAGCCTGCTTTCGTGTATCTTCGGCGGGCAACCCGAAAGCAATGCCCTCCAGCATCCACGCCCGGCTGATATTCAAACCATCGAGATGGGCAAGTTTACCGTCTGTCGGGTCCGTAACCACGGCAATTGACAACCAGTCGTCGCTACCGTCTTCAGGTATGGATGGCATAAACCTTTTAAGCCAGGTAGCGAAGTTTTCAGCATCCATTATTCGCCTCATCAAATCCGCTTCAGCCAGGCATGGGGACAAAAAGTCCTGCCCGCCCGGTTCATAGGCAAGGGGGCATTGAATATCCTCGAGATAGAAATCACGGGACCTGCGCTCAACAAGTTCGAAAAAAGCAGTCTGGCCACTTGATTTGGCCCAATCAAGAAACAGGCTAAAAGCAAAGGCCGTCTGGGCATGCTCACCGATACGTATCGGGTAGGCCAGCTTTTTAAGCCAGGACTCCATGTTTGCGACCAACGCGGTCTCGAGTGGTTCAAGCACCGCCAGCCAGCGCTGCGCACGCGGGTCATCCCACTCTCGTAACTCTGCGGTTAATTGCAGGAACCATGCGACACCATATGGCCTCTCAAAAGACGCGCGCTGGGGATGTTTTACATACGCAACTTCAACTGCGACATTTTCGGCATTGAAACTCTTATTCAAGGCCGCCTCTGCCGGGCCGGCAAATTCTGCATCGGGATACAGACGAAGCAGACGTGTCAGCAACCAGTGCCCGTGCACCGATGAATGCCAGTCAAAGCAACCATAGAATACTGGTGTCAGTTCCCGGGGCGGGCCAACATCCTGATCACCTGTCATGACATGTGCGATCTTGTTGGGATACTCCTGGTGCACACATGCCAGTGCCAATCCGGCAAAACGGCTAACTGACGACTCAGACTGGACTTGCGCCACAGAGTTGAAACTCAATACGACGCCAAACAATAAATACATGGGGAACCTGCGCTTCATTTTACTCTCCGGTCGCCGGTGTTTCGTGGTACCCGAATTTTACCTGAGAATCTAAAAAAAGGGCGCCCACGGCGCCCGATAACAACAAGATTCATACTGATTATTTTACCGTTGCCATACACTCGATTTCCGTGCGGGCACCGAGCGCCAAACCACTGCTTCCCAAGGCGCTGCGGGCAGGCGGGTTGCTTGGGAAATACGTAATATACACTTCGTTCATAGCCGCCCATTCCTTGATATCGGCAAGGAAAACGGTGCACTTGACCACCTCGGCCATCGATGACCCATGTTTTTCAAGAACGGCTTTAATGTTCTCCAGCGTTTGCCTGGTTTCAGCTGCAATGCCGCCCTCAACGAGGCTGGCCGTTTTAGCATCGTAACCGAGCTGACCAGACAGATAGAGCATATGCCCCACTCGCACCGCTTCGGAAAATGGCAACTGCATATCCGGAGACACTGCGTAATATTCAACTTCAACGTCACCGGCAATTACCGCCTGGCTTAGCATTAACACAGCTGACGCGATTAGCTTCAATAACAACTTCATATCTTTCTCTCCATTTATATCTAAATTTCACCATTTCGGGCAAATCGGCTGATATGTTCAGCTGCCCGAAACGCCAGTGCCTGGATGGTCATGGTGGGCTGTCCACGGCCAGAACTGACAAAAGTTGAACCGTCGCAAATGAACAAATTGGGTACGTCATGTGCACGGTGATATCTATCCACCACCGAGGTCACCGGATCATCACCCATTCGGCAGGTTCCCAGCAAATGCGCCTGTACCGTACCACCCTCTACCGGCTCACGCCAAATCTCTGCGGCTCCCGCTGCCCCGAGTATTTCCACAGCCCTGTCCTGTAAAAAGGTCGCCATAGCGAGATCATCGGCATGATCCATGTAAGTCATGCGTATCGCCGGCCTGCCCTTGTCGTCTTTCAGTCTTGGATCGAGCGTTATGTTGTTACTGGCCAAAGGAACCGAAGTGGTACTCCCCAGGACCGACATTTTGCGGGTGAAATAGTGACGAAGCATTTTCTTGAACTCGGGCCCCCAGGTTGGTTTACCGGGTGGGAGACCGGTCATCGCATGCAGGATCGGCGTGGAATCCAGGAAAGGCCTGGCATCCATACCGCCTCCACCGTAGAAACCACGGGCCGGATCATTTTCGTAGAAATCGTGTACGATTCTAGTCACCTGCACACTCTTGAATTCATTCAGCGGGTGTTCGAACGCAGCCTGTGTAATCGAGTGTCCATTGCCCATCAGGTATTTACCGACAATACCGGAAGAATTGGCCAGACCCTCTGGTGACCGGCTGGATTCTGATAAAAACAGAAGCCTCGGTGTTTCCGCTCCGTTTGCCGATACTATGACGGCCTTGGCTTTCTGTGCCTGTTGCCGGCCCGCCGAGTCCAGGTAAACCACCTCTGTCACTCGTCCGGCGTCATTGGTCTCTATGCGAAAGACCGTTGACAGGGGGCGAATCTCACAACGGCCCGTCGCCTCGGCCAGAGGTATCATTGCTGCCAGCGTTGAAGACTTCGCATTGACCTCACAGCCAAACCCCATGCAAAAACCACAATGCACGCAAGCGGGGCGGCCATTGAGTGGTTTTGACAATATCGCCAAAGGTGCAGGCTGTGGATGCAAACCTATTGCCCGGGCACCTTTCTCAAATAAAACACCCGACGATTTTACGGGCATTGGCGGCACCGGATAAGGCCTCGAACGCGGCGCGTCAAATGGACCTGGCTGGCCGGATACACCACACTCCCACTCAACCCTGGCGTAATAGGGTTCCAACTCCTCGTAGCGGATAGGCCAATCTGCAAAGCCGGTGCCCTCCATCGGTCCCAACAGGCTGCGCTCCATGAAGTCGCTTTGGTGGAAACGCCAGTAATTAGCGGTGAAATGAACACTGCTACCACCGACACCGCGTGCGTAATAGGCAGGTGGAGGACCGCCTTGCGTCTGCTCAGCAGTCTCTGTTTCAGACCTGCGAAAAGTTTGTGGATCGTTCCACCGGGGGTGATTCAACAGGTCATTGTTGAAAACGACATCCAATTCATCATGCTTGAAATCCGCGGCAGTGCGGTATTGGCCCTGTTCGAGTACGACCACCGTAAAACCATTGGTGGACAATTCCCTGGCAAGCACGCCACCGGCAGCACCCGCGCCGATAATGACAAAATCCACCTCTTCACGGGTATTGTATTTGGGCTGGGCACTAGACGGGATCATGTTTCATCTTGCTCTGCGGTGGACTGCCCATGAACGGCCGCATCGTAAAATCCAAACGGTGGTTGCCAGGCATGCCGATGGTCAAAACCAACAAGATTCCAGCCCGAATCACCTCGGTTACCACCGTAGGCCGGCATACTGAACATCCCACAAAGGGTCAAAAAATGCAGCATGCCAAAGAAGGGGGTTTCCTCGACCGATTTCAGCATCGCTGTTTGCTGTTCGGGTGATAACTCAGAAAACCGCATGGAACCCGGATAGGCCGCCTTTGTCTGTTGGAGGAATTCATTGAGCCCCTTTCCGAACACAGAGGCCGCGTTACTCATAAAACCGCCAAGCGCGGCATCGATAAAGTAAACCACGCCCGTCTCGGCGGCACCCGGTGTTTCATCCGCTGGAATGATCTGGTTGACCAACGCATCGAGTTCGAGCGCTTGTTCGATGGAAAGGTTCTCGTATCCGGTACCGGTCTGCTGATTTTCAACAGCGGTCTCGCTGGCGGAAAGTATCAGCGGCATATTGATGGCAAGCCATGAGGCACCGAACAGCGAACCACTGGATTTAAGAAAGTTACGGCGCGTGTCGTCAGGCTTCGTCATTCTCGTCTTTTCCATGGCTCAAGGTGAACGGATCGGGTAAAAGCTCCGATATCGACCAGCTGCGAAATTCTGTCTCGCTATGACAGGTGACAACCATGGCATCAACTGCTAGCAACTCACTCATGACCTGGCGGCAGGCGCCACACGGCGCCAGTGAATCAAACCCGGTTGCGTAAATGAGCAGTGTATGGGCCGATCCCGGTTTCATACCCGCTGCAATTGCGGTGGCTAGCGCATTTCTCTCGGCGCATTGGGTCAGGCCATAAGATGAATTCTCAACATTGCAGCCGGAGTAAATATTACCGATTTCATCCATGACGCACGCCCCAACCCTGGCGCCGCTGTATGGTGAGTAAGCGTTTTCACTTGCTTCACGGGCAATGTTGTAGAGTTTTCTAACCGCTTTTTCTGGGTCACTCACTCGTCAGATCCTGTTCCAAGCACAGCTTCGAGTACCACTTCGATGACCGCGCCAAACGCATTCTGCCGCGTCTCGTGAGATGCCCGTTCGCCGGTAGGGATAACATCACTAACAGAAAGTATAGTCAACGCCCGCCTGCCGTGCTGATGCGCCAGCGCATAGAGGGCCGCAGACTCCATATCCAATGCAAGAATTCCCAGCTTCTGAACCTTTTCAATAAACGATTCATCCGGATGGTAGAACCAATCCGAAGAGAATACATTACCGGTTCTTATGTTAAGACCTTGCATACCCGCTTTTTCGTGGACCCTGTTCAACAGTTCATAATCAGCACTGGCTGACAAATCCCAACCACCGAAGCGTTGCCGGTTCATCGCAGAATCGGTGCTTGCCGCGCTTGCCAGCACAAGATCTCCAATCTGCATGTCAGCCAGCAGACCGCCACAGGTACCCACACGAATAATCTGCTGCACCCCGTAATAATCAAACAATTCATGGGCATAGATGCTGATGGAGGGCATGCCCATGCCCGATCCCATGATCGAAACCGGTCTGCCTTTGAACGTGCCGGTAAAGCCAAACATGTTGCGTACACTCGTCACGAGTTCGACATCTTCCAGGTGGTTCTCAGCCAGCGCCTGGGCCCGTAACGGATCACCCGGCATCAGCACTGTTTCCGCAATTTGACCCTTTGATGCTCCTATATGTGGCGTTCCGGTCATCGCTTTTTTTTCCTTTTGGGTTTCTGCCTCGACTGTTTTGGCTTGACGTATGGAAATTGTTCGTAGACGGCAGGCAGTGCGTCTTTCGGCCTGCCAATGGCGATGGCTTCAGAAAGTGTTACAGCCGCTTCCTGCCAGGCCGCTTCATCCGCCGCATGGATGATGACCAGTGGGTCACCCTTGTTTACAGCATCTCCCACCAGGCAAAACTCAGACAGGCCAACGCGGTGATCGAGGGTGTCTTCGACCCGTCTGCGGCCACCACCCAGGGTGACAATACTCAGGCCGATTGCCCTGGTATCCATGTCCTCAATACAACCGTCCTCCGACGCTTCCAGTGCACGCACCACGGGCGCTGAGGCAAGGTATTTTTCCGGATGTTCTAAAAGGTCGGACGGACCGCCCTGTATGCTGACCATGCATCCAAAGCATTCTGCGGCCATTCCGGTTTCGATCACGCCGTTTAACATGAAACGGGCTGCTTTCCTGTTTTTGGCCAAACCACCCAGTAACAACATCTCGCTGCCAAGCGATAAAATGACCTCATCCAAACGCGCATGACGGTATCCGCCCTTCAGGAAATCGATGGCCTCGAGAATTTCCAGCGCATTGCCCGCACTGTGAGCCAGTGGCTGGTTCATGTCGGTGATCAACGCGCGACAGGGTAAGCCGGCTAATTCGGATACTTCAATGAGGTTCGCGGCGAGGTCCCTGGCACGGTTACGTTCCCGCATGAATGCCCCATTACCGGTTTTTATGTCCAATACCAGGCCATCCAGCCCCTCGGCCAGCTTCTTTGAGAGAATCGATGCAACTATCAGTGGAATTGAATCAACGGTAGCAGTGACATCACGTATGGCATACAAACGGCCATCCGCGGGAGCCAGGTTGGCGCCCTGCCCGGTCATGCCCAGACCCGCTTTCCTGACAGTTTCAATAAAGGCTTGCTCCGAGGGGTGGGTGTCAAAGCCGGGGATGCTTTCCAATTTGTCCAGCGTGCCTCCGGTATGTCCAAGACCACGACCGGTTATCATGGGGATATAGGCACCACAAGCCGCCAGCATTGGCGCCATGATGAGGCTTACGAGATCACCGACACCGCCGGTAGAGTGTTTGTCGAGAACCGGACCATCCATATCCGGCCATAACAGACTATGCCCGGAATCACGCATCGCCAGCGTTAGCGCCGTCTGTTCAGCCATGCTCATATTCTGAAAATAAACAGCCATGGCAAAAGCCGCGACCTGGGCATCACTCACCCGCCCGTCGGCAACTCCATCAATAAATCCTTTTATCGCGTCTGCGTTTAATTCCTGACCGTCACGCTTGGCTTTTATGAGTTCTTCAGTCAGCAACATACATTCATGATAACAGTGAATGCCTTTGAATAGTTGTAAGAAGCCGGTTGTGCGCGGGCTGGCGGCAAACTAGAAGCCTGCCCCAACCCTCACCCGCACCTGGTCCTCACCCGCACTTGGAATAACCGCACGACAGGCAGGTCGCACAACTGTCCATGATTACTACGGCCTTGGTGTGACACTTGTTGCACAGGGTGGCCGATGCGGGGTAACCCGTTTCCTCTCCGGATGTATCAACTTCTGTTTTTGCCTGTGCAACTTCGGCTTCAGCACGTTTCTGATCGAGTATCAACTTTTGTTGCTCAGACAGTTCCTCTTTTTGCATCAAGCCTATTTTTTGCATGTGGTGCGCGATCACGTCACCAATCTCGGCGATGATGGAGGGCATGAATTTACCGCCAGGTTTAAAGTAACCACCCTTCGGGTCAAAAACAGCCTGCAGTTCTTCAGCCAGGAAAGTGACATCCCCGCCTTTTCGAAAAACAGCAGACATCAACCTCGTCAAGGCTACGATCCACTGGAAGTGATCCATGTTCTTGGAATTGATGAAAATCTCAAAAGGTCTGCGCTGTTCGTGCACGGTTCCCTGGTTGAGCACGATATCGTTTATGGTCACATACATCGCATGATCATCAAGTGGCGTCTTGATCTTATAGGTTGAACCTTCCAGCGACTCCATGCCCTCGGGACGCATTATTTTTTCAGTCATTCGAATGACTTTAGCCGAGCTGCGTGCCTCTTTCTCCTCGGCGGCGCGTAGCTGGGCCGCTATCTCTTCCTCCGGCTTGACTACCTCATAACCGGTGATATGTTTATTAATTTTGATCGTCATTTGCTAAATATTCCGCTTAAAATTTTCCGTAATAACCCTCTTTCAGGGCATCAAACAGATTGGCTGCGGTGTGCACCTCACCATCGTACTCAATCTCTTCATTCCCCTTGACTTCTACCACCTCACCGTCTTCAAGTACAAAACGGTAGGTCGTATTTGCAAGGTCATCCTCTTTTACCAACACACCCTGGAATGCTTCCGGATTGAACCTGAATGTCGTGCAGCCTTTCAGGCCTTTGCTGTGGGCGTAGGTGTAAATGTTTTTAAACTTCTCGTAGGGGTAATCCGTAGGCACGTTGGCAGTCTTTGAAATCGAAGAATCAATCCACTTCTGTGCTGCTGCCTGGATTTCAACATGCTCAACGGGCGTGATATCGTCTGATGTAATGAATTGTTCAGGCAACATTGTTTTTTCGTCAACCGAACCCGGCATCGCCACCGGGTTCACAAACTCCCGGTAAGCCAGCAACTCGTAACTGAACACCTCGACCTTTTCTTTGCTCTTTTTGCCTTCGCGGATCACGTTTCGGCTGTAGTGGTGTGCAAAACTGGGTTCTATTCCATTGGAGGCATTGTTGGCCAGCGACAGTGAAATCGTGCCGGTCGGCGCAATCGAGGTATGATGCGTGAACCGACCTCCTTCTTCGGCCAGGTTGTTTACCAGTTCAGGTTCGACTTCAGCAATGCGTTGCATGTATCGACTGTATTTCGCATGAAGCACCCGCCCGCTTACCGAATCTCCGACATGGTAACCATCGGCAACCATTTCCGGTCGTTTTCGCAGCATCGCTGCGGTCACCCTGAAGGTCTCTTCCATGACCGGTGCAGGACCTTTCTCACGCGCCAGCTCCAGCGACTCCTGCCATCCAGCTATGGCCATTTCTCGTGCGACTTTATTGGTAAATTCTACTGATTCCGGCGAACCGTATTTCATACCCATGAGCACCAGTGTCGAACCCAGGCCCAGGAACCCCATACCGTGGCGGCGTTTGCGCTCGATCTCATCACGTTGTTTGCCCAGTGGCAAGCCGTTGATTTCGACCACATTATCCAGCATTCGGGTAAATACCTTCACGACCTTACGGTATTCCTGCCAGTTAAAATGCGCTTCTGGCGTAAATGGCTGTTCGACAAAACGGGTCAGATTAATCGACCCGAGAAGACATGCACCGTAAGGCGGCAATGGCTGCTCACCGCAGGGATTGGTCGCACGGATGTTTTCGCAAAACCAGTTATTGTTCATTTCATTGATACGGTCGATCATGATAAAGCCGGGTTCAGCGAAATCATATGTGGATGACATGATCATGTCCCACATCCGTCGGGCCGGTATGGTTTTATACACCTTGCAGGCGACGAGGCCATCTTCGCGTGTCACATAGTCGCTGAGCAGTGGCCATTCACGCCACAGCACCTGTTCCGGGTCGTCGATATCGAGTTCACCAGCCTCCTGTGGTGTGATCGGAAATGCCAGGGCCCAGGTCGCGTCTGCTTCAACGGCTTGCATGAACTCATCGGTGATCAGCAGGGAGCAGTTGAACTGACGCAGACGTCCGTCCTCACGCTTGGCCCTGATAAACTCCATCGCATCGGGATGGCCGATGTCGAACGTTGCCATCTGGGCACCTCTTCTACCGCCGGCAGATGACACGGTAAAACACATCTTGTCATAGATATCCATGAAACTCAGTGGTCCGGAGGTATATGCGCCCGCACCGGAAACATAAGCGCCCTTTGGCCGCAGTGTAGAGAATTCGTAACCGATGCCGCAGCCCGCCTTCAGAGTCAGCCCAGCCTCATGTACCTTATCAAGTATGCCATTCATTGAATCCTTGATAGTGCCCGAAACCGTACAGTTGATCGTGGAGGTTGCCGGTTTGTGCTCGCGTGCTCCTGCGTTTGATGTGATCCTGCCGGCAGGAATGGCCCCGCGCCTCAATGCCCACAAAAAAGATTCGTAACACTGCTCGCGTAATTCCCTGGTTTCCTCGACTTCGGAAAGTGCAAGTGCAACCCTTTTATAGGTGTCATCGATGTCGGCATCGATGCTTTCGCCAATTTTAGATTTCAAACGGTATTTCTTATCCCATATATCCAGAGATGCCTCCTGGAAAGGAACTGCTTGAATATCAGTGTCTATGGCCTCAACTCGAACGCTGCTCATGAATTATCCCGTTTAAACATTTGGTTTTATTTAATTATAGACACAAGCTATTGTGCCGCTCCCCCTCGAAAAACACAAGATATTGTGTCTGAGGATGAGAACAATACCGACGATAAGCGATACTGTCAAATCCGCTTTTGTAGATGAACCCATCAACAATTAGCAACATTTTTCTTCATTAATTCATGCCGTTACAAAGCTAAAAGCTCTTTTTCAGCAAATTGCATCGCGCAAGAGTGTCACGAAAACCTTGTCAATAAAGGCTTTCGTTTCGTCGCAAAATGTAAAAAACAGGGAAATTCGACGGCCAATCACTTTTTCAGGCAGGATTTATCGTCTGTTTCTTCCTAACTTTTGCACATGGGTTTCAGGAGGCTGAAAAGGGAGAATCGGACAGGGGTGCTGATTCATCGCCATGATGAAAAACGGGGAGTCGACGAAAGACTCCCCAATACGGGTCCTTAGGATATAATCTGAACCCCGCGTGTTCTT
>Ga0316201_10002074_pt1 | contig 14076 bp, 15 predicted proteins | sample CS6wburrow_MG_FD_204516 | JGI IMG/M metagenome (GOLD analysis project Ga0316201, IMG submission 204516) | Coastal sediment microbial communities from Delaware Bay, Delaware, United States - CS-6 worm burrow | ecosystem: Environmental > Aquatic > Marine > Coastal > Sediment | place: USA... | reverse complement strand
GCCCTCGGGATTCCGAGGGCCTCAATCGCGTCTACTACAAGACCGTTTAGTCCTCGAGGAGGAAGGTGAGCTTCATGTCTACACGGAAGTGCTTGATGGTGCCGTCGTCGGCGAGCACGACCTTTTGCTCCGAAATCCAGGCCCCTCGAATACCGTCGATGGTGCGCTGCGCCCTGGCGATGCCTTTGCGGATGGCATCTTCAAAGGACCCGGGGGAGGTAGACGTGATCTCGATCACCTTCGCAACAGACACTGCAGGCTCCTCTCGTCGGAAGTTTCGGCATCAGAGTACCGCGTCCGTCGTGACGCAACTAGTCGAGGGTTCTACCAGCGATGCGCCATTTGGGCCCCGAGGTAGCCGCCGCCGGCCCCTCCGACCAGCAGCCAAACGAAGGGTGCCCAACCGATCGCCAGGCCGAGGAGCAGTCCCAACACGCCCCCGGCGATGATGCCCACCCGCATCCCATTGATCCAGTCGTAGTTGGTATGACCCGGCTTGTGCTTGTTGTCTTCCATGGGGCCTCTTCCTCTCGGCTCCATCGTATCTCTAGACATGACTTAGTTCGACACCCAATCCTGGCGATGCGGGCTAGCCGTTGGCGAGTACGCGAGTCCCGGTCGGGTTCTTGCATTTGGCACAGGCTTCCTATCGTGACGGGAACCGGGGGAGTGGCGGATGGCGTCCAACCCGGTACTACGACAGGGGAGACCCGAACTATGACTTTCAAGCTGAAACAGAACGGGAAAACTGCCGTCGCGCTAGTGCTGGTGTTGCTGTTGGCACTTGGCGCCTGCGCCGGTGACTCGATGGATGAGAGTTTTGAGGAAAGCGCCGGCGACTTCGATGCGCCGATTACCGCCGCTCCATCCGACGATGGTGGCGAAGATCTTGGGGACGCCGGCGCCGGCAGCGATGCTGAAGCACCGAGCGAGGCGCTGGGTGACGGCGGTATCGAGGGGGCGCTGCTGCAGACTCGTTCGCTTGGTCGCGACATCATCTTCACCGCGGACATGACTGTTGCCGTGACCGATGTGGCCGCGGCTGGGGCGGAAGCCACGAGAATCATCGAGGAGTTGGGCGGCTTCCTCTTTGGCCAGGAGACAACGGGCGCTCCCGAGCCGCGGAGCGTGCTCACATTCAAGGTTCTGCCTGGGGACTTCCAGCAAGCTTTGTCCCGGCTGGGTGGGATTGGCGAGATTCGCACCCAGAACGTGACTGCCGATGATGTCACCGAACGGGTCGTGGATCTCGAATCCCGGATCAGTACTGCGGAAGCTAGCGTCGAACGGCTCAAAGGCTTTCTCGAAGAGGCCAACGACATCGTGACCATCGCCGAGCTGGAGAGCCAGTTGCTGCAGCGGGAAACGGACCTCGAGACCATGCGGGGCTCGCTGCGTACACTCCAGGACCGGGTCGATCTGGCAACCATCTATGTGACTCTCACCGAAGCGCTGAGCGCCCCCGATCTGCATCTCGAGGTCACCGGGTTCTCCGGGCATGACGACGGGGTCTCCTGCCCCGCCGACGGCCGCATCCGCGTCGAGGAGGGCGAACTTGCCACCGTGTGCTTTGAGATCTTCAACAACGGCGACACCCCTCTGGCCGGTTTCGAGCTCCGAGATGCGGTTCTCGATGTCGTATTGGTAGATCTGATCGTGGTCTGGGGGGATCCTTCAGGGATCCTCGAGCCCGGTCAATCGATGGTGCTCGCTCACGAGATGGTTGTGGAGCGCAACCAGCGCACCCAAACCCGGGTCAGCGCGGTTCCGGTCGATCAGGACGGCAACCGGGTCGAAGGGCGTGAGGTCGCCAGCACCGTCTCGATGGGTATCGATGCCGTTGACCCGGGCGGACTGCCCGGCTTCAGCGACGGTCTCGAGGCGAGCGTTGCTGCGCTGCTGGCGATCGTTGGCCTGATCGTCCTGGGGGCGGGAGCCATCCTGCCGTTCATCTGGGTACTTCCGCTGCTGTGGCTGGGATGGCGTTGGCGGCAACGCCGGATCGCCAGGTATGAGAGCGAGGGCAAGACGACTGCTGCGCCTCCTTGGGTCGATGCTGCGGCTCCCGCTGCGGTCGAAGAGCCCGGGGAGACGGCGACCGAGGACGAGCAGACCGAGTAGCTCTATTTGCTCCGCAAGAACGGTCCCTGGCCCGCTTTTCGCGAGGTGAGATCTTTCTCTTGCCTATCGAACATATGTTCGATAGGGTTGGTTCCCCAAATGAGGTGGAGCGGTGGCGGGCGCAGTACAGCTGGAACAGTTGAGATCGGCATCCGATCTTGGCGCGCCGGATGTGCTGAGCCTGCAACCGGGGCGGGTTACCGGGTTGATCGGTCATCCCGGGTTTGGGTTGACCCGGCTGGGGCTGGTGATGCTGGCTTCCCGGGAACAGCTGGGGCCGGTGGCATATCTCGATGTGCGGGGGTGGCTTAGTCCTCCTGCCGCCTGGGAAAGCGGATTATCGCCAGAACGTCTGGTCGTGGTTCGTTGTAGCGACCCGGTGCGATGGGCCCGGGTTGCTTCCCACCTGCTCGAAGGAGTCGGCGCGGTTTACGCCGAGGTGCCGGCCCGGGCCAAACCGGCCCAGCTGCACAAGCTGGTGGCGCTGGCCCGGAATCGGAAGACCCCGCTGGTGCTTCGCCCGGTTCAAGGCGATCTGCCTTCCGGTTTAGCCCACTTGCGGCTGGAGGCACGACAAGTTCTTTGGGAGGGAACCGATCGGGGCCACGGTCGGCTCACCAATCGCAAGCTGGTATTCGAGGCATCCGGCAAAGCCATGCGAGGTATGACCCGGCTCATCGAGGTGGAGGATGATGGAACGAACGCTTTGCGTTTGGTTTCCGGACTGGCCGCTGCGCCGGCCGGACGTGCCACCGGCTGATCCCTGCCAGGCAATCGATGACCAGAACCTGGTGGTTGCGGTCAACCGGCCGGCAACCGAGGCGGGGATTCGAGTGGGGATGCGTCGCCGCGAGGCGGAGGCGGTGTGCCCGACGGTCGCCACCATCGAGCATGATCCCGGGGCCGAGATGGCACGCTTCGAACGGGTTGCCGTTGCCGTAGAAACGCTGATCCCGCGTATCGAGGTGGTTATCCCCGGATTGATCCTGGCCCCGGTCACCGGGGCGGTTCGCTACTTCGGGGGAGAGGAACCGCTGATCGACCGGGTGGCCAAAGAGATCGATGCCGTAGCCGGTCAGGGGTTTCGCCTAGGAGTGGCGGCGGGGCCGTTTGCCGCCAGGAGAGCAGCCGAGATCGCCACAGAAGCCGATCCGCTCTATGTCGTCTCCGATGATGATGCCTTCCGTGCCATGCTCGACGTGGAGGCGCTCGGCAGCGATGACATGGCTGCGGTGTTCCGCTGGTTGGGGATCAGCACCCTTGGCGAGTTGGCGGCGTTGCCCCGAGAAGCCGTTGTCTCTCGATTCGGTCCCGATGGGCTGCGTGCGCACCGGCTGGCTACTGGTGAGGACCGAGCAACGCAGGATCGAGTTATCGCCGCCGACCTCAGCATCGAAGAGAAGTTTGACCCTCCTTTGGAGAACTTGGAGCAGGCGGCATTCATTGCCCGGTCGTTGGCTCACCAGCTGCTTGAAGCTCCCGTGATGCAAGGTGCGACCCCGCACCGCATCGAGGTCGAGGCGGAGGCTGCAGATGGTGCGGTACGTAGGCGAACATGGCGAAGCGCCGACCCTTTCAACGAGCCCATGTTGGCGGAACGGGTCCGTTGGCAGCTACAGGCATGGCTGGATACTGCCCAGCTGCGCAGCGGCCCGGGGATCAGAGGGGGACTGGTCCGACTGCGGATCGCACCTGCTGATCTTTCCGATGACGGGCGACAGCTGGCGCTAGATGAAGACGCGCTCTCTGCGGCTGAAGCCCAGCGCGCCTTTGCCCAGACCCAGGCGATCGTGGGTAACGACGAGGTGTTGCAGGCCATTCCGCAGGGAGGCCGGGACCCGGGAGAACGGGCACTGTGGTACCGCTGGGGGGAAAACCCTCCCGCTCCGGAGCGGGATCCACAGGCTCCCTGGCCGGGACAGATTCCTGCCCCGCTACCCGCGCTGGTTCCACCGGACCCATATCCGCTGGAGGTGGAGTGGGATGCGGGTATACCCACCAGGGTGCGGCTGGGTACTCGCTGGGTCGAAGTCATTTCGTGGGCAGGTCCGTGGCGCAAGGTAGGAAGGTGGTGGGATGGGGAGTACCCGGCAGACCGCTATCAGTTGGTCACTTCGGCGGGAGCATTCCTATGTGCGGTCGTTCAAGGAAAGACTTACATGGCCGGGGTCTACGACTAATGCAGGATTCGGAACTGTTGATCGACGACCTCGTAGACGCGGGTGCGTAGCGCGTCGATGTCCTTGGGGGTCATCCCTACGGTGGGGATGGGTTCGTGGATGACGACATTCGCATGACCCTTGTAGAACAACTTGGATCCGGGGGGCCACACCTCCCAGGTTCCGTTGACCGTTACCGGGATGACCGGCAGTTGAGTAGAAATGGCCATGCGGAAAGCACCCTTCTTGAAGGGATGCAGGTCACCGTCGCGGCTCCGAGTCCCCTCAGGGAAGACGATCAGTGAATAGCCGTTCCGCTTGGCATTGGCGACGCCCTCGTTGATCGCGGCGTAGGAGGAGGCGCCCGCGCCGCGGTCGATCTTGACAATGCCGGCGACCTTGAGCGCTTGGGCAAACACCGGGATCTTGTACAGCTCCTTCTTTGCCAGGTATCGAATCGGCGTCGGAATCGCCCGAAACAGCAGCGGCACGTCGAAATTGGAGAGATGGTTGGACAAGAAGAAGTACTGCGTTCCCGGCTCGATGTGCTCGGTGCCGGTGAGGGTATACGTCATTGGTGGGACCAGCAGGAACACCCGGCTCCATAGCTGAATTACCGATTCTCCGGCACGCCGCAACCGCAACGTCATCATGAGAATGAAGGTCGCCGAGATCAAGATCGTGAACACCATGAACAGCGGAACTGCGATCGCCGACTTGATGCCCAGGAGGATCTTGTGTGTCATCGCGGTAGCGTAGTCCACCGCGATTGGGCGGAGAGGAAGTGACATGCGGAAGCTGAGTAACGATCAGGCGCGTCGGATTGCGCTTGCAGCACAAGGTTTTGCCGATGTTCGCCCGGCCGGACGCATCGATCGTCGCCACTTCCGCAAGGTCATCAACCAGATCGGTTTGCTGCAGCTGGACTCAGTCAACGTGTTGGAGCGCTCTCACTACCTGCCAATGTGGTCCCGGCTCGGAAACTACTCCAGGTCGGCCCTGGACGAATTCACTGCTCGTAGCGGCGAGATGTTCGAATACTGGGGTCACGAGGCGTCATTGCTCCCGGTGGCAAGCCACCGTTTGTTCCGGTGGCGGATGGAAGAGATGGAGCCGTGGCGCCGGGTGCGAGGAATCATCGGCGGCAACCCAGGATATGTGGAGTCGGTTCGAGCGGAGATCGCGGCTCACGGTCCTCTGACCGTATCCGATCTTGCGGATCCCGGTGACCGAACCGGCCCCTGGTGGGGCCACGGCAAAGGGAAGACCGCGCTTGATTGGCTCTTTGCCAAGGGGCAGATCACGGCGTATCGCAACGGCAACTTTGGACGGCTCTATGACCTTCCCGAGCGAGTCATACCCCGGAAACACCTCGAAGCGTCTGCACCATCGAAACGGGAGGCATTCCGTGAGCTGCTCCTCCTAGCGGCCCGTCACCATGGATTGGGCACAGCCACCGACCTGGCCGACTACTACCGGCTACATCGGCCGACAGCCCGGACCGTGCTTGCCGAGATGGCGGCAGCAGGCGACGTCGAACCGGTCGAGGTCGTGGGGTGGAAGCATCCAGCATTCATGTACCCGGGGGCGAAGCTGCCCAGGAAGATCACGGGAGCGGCGTTGCTCAGCCCATTCGACCCGGTTGTGTGGGAACGAGACCGTACCCAGCGTCTCTTCGGGTTTCACTATCGGATCGAGATTTACGTACCCAAGCCAAAGCGGGTCTATGGCTATTACGTCCTGCCATTCCTGGTCGACGGCGAGCTGGTCGGCCGGGTGGATCTGAAGTCAGACCGCAGGAACGGGGCATTGCTGGTGCAGGGGAGCTATGTCGAACCGGATCGGGATGTAGTTGCGGTGGCAAGTCGGCTGGCTGAGGAACTCGAGGAGATGAGCCGGTGGCTGGGTTTGGCCAAGATCCAGCCGGCGCCTCGGGGGAATCTGGCTGCCGCACTGCGGAAGCTGGTCTAGGGCAGGAACACAGCGGCGACGGTTCCGCCATCGATCGGGACGCGATGCTCGGCTCCGCTGCTCCAGTCCTTGAATACGAGATCTTGCGATTCTGCCTCCTGCAGGATGATGTAGCGGTTGTCGGTGCTGAGGTTGACGATTCTGGCCGGCTCGTTTATCGAGGTCAGCCGGGTCGATCGAGAGCGGACTGTTCGAGCCAGGATCGAGGTGTGCCCGTCGGCCTGCTGGGTGACCGCAATCACCCAGGCGCCATCGCTGGTCATCCTGAAGTCGGCTGCACCGATGTCCAGGCCGACCAGTGCAGTTTCGGTTCGGTCCGGCTCGACCAGATAGGGCATGTAACCGGAATCGCCGAGCCGAGCCATCAGCAACGCTCCATCAGCTGTTGCACCGAAGAAATCACCTTCGAGCTCGAGCGGGTTGAGACCGTCGGAGTCGAGGGCGGTGACTACCGGACCGGATTCTCCCGACCAGTCCGCGGTGACAAATCCCCAATCGCCCCAGGCAAGTATCAGGTGAGGCCCGTCGGCTAGGGGCAATTCGACCAGCGGCTCTACGGTTGTTCCGGTGTATCCGGACAAGTCGGCCGCCATGAGTACTGAGGCCGATCCATCCTCCGACTCGAGCTGCTTGGTCCACGCATACAGGCTCGGGTCGGTAGGGTGCCAGCTACCGGCCCAGATGTCGCCTTGCAGGTAGATTGGGTTGTAGCCGGCACCGTCGGTGATGGTTATCGACCCGTTTCTGACCCGGCTGAGCACCGCAAGATACGAGCCGTCGACGTTGTAGGCCGCCGAGTCCGCCTGACCGATGTTGGCCCAGAATCCGGGCGCCGCAGCATCAACCCCCCAAGTGCCGATCGCTGCTGATCCTTCGATCTGGACTAGCTGCAGCCCTTCATCTGCGAATGGCAGAATTCGGGACAGCGGTGGCGGCGGAGGGGGAGCCTCGGTGGTTGTGATGGGTTCAGGCTCTTCGGACAACGCAGCTGCTGTGGTCGCGGTGGCCCCGACCTCGGCCGGTTGCGAAGGGGCTAGCCCGCGAGCAACGACCCCAAAAGCTATCGCTCCCACGACGATCACTGCCAGCGGCAACCAACGCCGCGGCGGTTCGATGGGACGATGCTGTGGCGCGTCACCATCGATCTCGTCTATCGGGAGGGGTCGTATCTTCGACCCAGAATCCCTTGCCTCCATTGGCCTGCAGCGTACCTCGCCCCGGGGGGCCTTGTCGACAAATGTCGGATGGCCGCTCGGGGCGACAGACTGTATCGTTCGCAGTGAGGCAACCAATCGAGAGGGATTTGTGATGGTCGACTTCCAGGATCGAGTCGCGATCGTTACCGGCGCCGGCGGTGGCCTGGGTAGGGAGCATGCGTTGCTGCTGGCATCGCGCGGTGCGGCAGTGGTCGTCAACGATCTTGGCGGCTCAGTGGCGGGTGAAGGTGCCAGTGATTCGGCTGCCGATGCGGTTGTGGCTGAGATCGAGAGCGCGGGTGGTGTCGCTGTATCCGAGCACTCGTCGGTGGCCGATCCCGCCGGGGGAGCGGCGATTGTGCAGAAGGCGCTCGACACCTACGGCCGGATCGACATCGTCGTGAATAACGCCGGGATTCTGCGGGACAAGAGCTTCTCCAACATGGGAACTGACTTGCTGCACCCGGTGCTGGACGTCCACCTGCGCGGTGCTTTCTACGTGACCAGGCCTGCGTTTGTTCACATGAAGGAGCAGGGCTACGGACGCATCTTGTTCACCACCAGCGGCTCCGGGCTAATGGGCAACTTTGGCCAGGCCAACTACGGCGCCGCCAAGATGGGCTTGGTTGGTCTGATGAACGTGCTGAAAGTAGAGGGCTCCAAGTACAACATCAAGACCAACGCAGTTGCTCCTATAGCGCACACCCGGATGACCGCGGGGCTGTTCGACGGCATCGTGGAGCTCTTCTCGCCCGCTCAGGTCTCTCCGGCCGTGGCCTACCTGGTATCGGAGGAATGCGAGCTGAACGGCGAGATCTGGTCGGTCGGCGGCGGATCGGTCAGCCGTTTCTTCATCGGTCTAACCGAGGGCTATTTCAAGCATCCCAACGACGGAGACCTGACTATCGAAGACATCGCGGGACACCTCCACGATATCCGCAGCGAGATTGACTATATGGTGCCGTTCTCGTCGCGAGATGAGTTCGGCAAGCTCGGGCCGCGGCTCAGCCAGTGAGCCGACCAGAGCCGGGCCCGGCATCGTCCAAGGAACAGTGGCGGATGTGGGCAAAGGAAGCTCGCTCCGACGTTGATTGGGAGTCGATTGCCGCTGCCACGGTGGCCGGGCTGCGCGCTTGGGTGATGCCGGATCCCTATCTGACGGTGCTTGTCTTTCTACCCATGGCTGAAGAGATCAATCTGATGCCGATGGTGGACAACGACCTGGTGAGCAGGTTTGTAGCGACCCGGACTCCCGATCGGGACGGAGAGCTGACCGTGCACGAGCTGGGTGGGCCGCTCGAGGTCCACCGCTTCGGGTTTCTGCAACCGCACGCCACCGCTCGCATGGTGAACCCTGACGAGATCGACATCGCACTGCTTCCCGGTCTGGCGTTCGATCTACATGGCAATCGGCTCGGTCGGGGAGCCGGCTTTTTCGATAGGTTGCTGCTGGCAACAAGGCCCGACGCCAGACGGGTTGGAGTGGTGCCTGCGGATCTGGTAGTCGACCGGTTGCCGGCCGATCCTCACGATGTCCCGATGGACTACCTCGCCACCGAGGAGGGCGTCATCGCGACCGCCTGATCGCTACGAGGTGATGGGGAGGAGCTGTTCCGCGATCAGGTCGAAGCGGATCGCCTGCTTGTGATCGAAGCGGGTCGGGCTGGCTGCCTCGAGAATGGTGCTCCCCACTGCAATCTCGAGCCCGTAGCTGCCGGCGCGATAGGTCGAGCTGAGCACCCGGCCCTCGATGTACCCATCGGGAGCGACGATGACCGCGTGGGGCGGGATCGCCAGCCGGTGTTCGCCCGGTTCGAGATCGCTGGCCACTTCGGCCCAACCAAGATCAGCTCGGCCCCGGTGCACCGTGGCCGGAACTATCGCATCAAACCCGAGCATCTTGGCAACGAACTCATCTCGGGGGTCGGTCCACAGCTCTTCGGGGCTGCCTTTGCGGACGAAGCGACCGTTGCGCATCACTGCAACGGTGTCCGCGATCGCAAACGCCTCATCCCGGTCGTGAGTCACGTACAAAGCGGTAACCCTGAGTTCGGCGAATACCGACCTCATCTCAGTGATCAGGTGCTCGCGCAGGTTGCGGTCCAGAGCTCCGATGGGTTCGTCGAGGAGCACGAGTCGTGGCGACGGAGCCAGGGTCCTGGCGAGGGCAACCCGCTGTTGCTCGCCTCCCGACAACTCGTGAATGGGTCTATCCGCATAGCCCGCAAGTCCAACCGTCTCGAGAATGGATTGGGCTCGCGTGATCCGGTCGGCGGCGCTGATGCCTCGCATCCGCAACCCAAACTCGACGTTCCTTGCGACGTTCAAGTGGGGGAAGAGGGCGTAGTCCTGAAACATCATCCCAAAGCCGCGAGCGTGCGGGGGTGTGTCGCGCAGGTTCAGCTCATCCCAGGAGATGGTGCCTTCGTTGAGCCCTTGCAGGCCGGCAATAGCCCGCAGCAGTGTGGTCTTGCCGCAACCCGACGGTCCCATCACAGCAACGACCTCACCATCGTGAACGGTCAGGTTCACCGAATCGAGAGCCGGGCTCTCGTCGAAGTAGACCGAAAGGCGAAGACATTGCAGCACTAGAAGTCCCCCAAGGTGTCGGTGCGCAGCCGTTCAATCAGTAGCACCGCAATGGCTGTGCCCACCATGAGGATGGTACTGAGGGCCATCGCCACCGCAAAGCCTTCGCTACCGGGGCGACCAAGGAGTCGAAAGATGGCCGTGGGCAGGGTGGGGTTGGTGGGAAGAGCCAGGAATGAGGTGGCACCGAATTCGCCCAGAGATACGGCAAACGCAAAGCCGGCTCCGATCAAGGCTGCTTTCCCTGCCAACGGCAGATCGACCTCGCGCCAGACCTGTTCGGGAGTGGCCCCGAGGGTGGCGGCTGCTTCCCGCAGTTGATGCTTGACGGAGCGCAGCACCGGAACCGCCGTTCTAACAACAAACGGGATCGCCACCAGGGCATGGGCGATGGGAACAATCCAGACAGATGTGCGGAGGTCAACCGGAACATCCATCGCCAGCAAGAACCCAAAACCCAGCGTCACCGCCGACGTGCCCAGCGGCAGCATGAGGAGGGCATCGAAGCTACGGGAGAGCCAACCACGCCGATAGGCAATGACGGTGGCTGCGGCGAGGCCGATCCCGACCGCCAGGATCATGGCGACAAAGGCAAAGCGTGCTGAGTTCCACATTGCGGTGGTCGGAGCTGCTCCGAGACCCCCGCTGCGTTCCCCGAGACCTCGATAGGCGTCGAGACCGTATCCGTCTGCAGTGCGGAGGGACCGTTCGACCAGCATGAACAGCGGCGCGGCGAGTAGGAGTGTCATTACCGCAAGGTTGACCAGTACATGCCAGCGTTGTGCGGTCGTGACCACCCGTGGGGCCGCCAGCGGCGGCCGTTGCCGGAACTGCACAGATCGCCGCTCTTGGTAGCGCGAGTAGACAAACAGGATCACTGATATCCCGACGATCTGGAGAAGAGCGAGTGCCGCTGCGACCTCGAAGTTGATCAACCCGGTCGCTTGTCGCCAGATCTCCACTTCGATTGTGGCGTGACGGATACCGCCAAGTATGAGAATGATTCCGAATGAAGTGAACGTGAAGAGGAACACCAGCGAGGCAGCTGATGCAATTGCCGGGCGCAGCAGAGGAAGTGTGACCCGGCAAAAGACCCGGATGCGGCCGGCCCCGAGCATCTGGGCCGCTTCCTGCAGTTGCGGGTCGATGCGTTCCCAGTAGGCAGAAACGGTGCGCACCACGATGGCATAGTTGAAAAAGACATGTGCGATCAGGATTGCCCAGATCGATTGCCGCAAGTCAACGCCGAGCGGGCCTCCCGGTCCCAACAGGGCGAGGAAAGCGCTTCCAACCACAACAGTGGGCAGTACAAAAGGAATCACGATCGCGGCGCGCAGCAACCGCTTGCCTGGGAACTCGTAGCGGGCCATGATGTTGGCCATCGGCAGCGCGATCAGCAGGGTCAACGCAGTCGAGGCCAGCGCCTGCCACAAAGTGAACCAGGCAACATTCAGCAGGCCGCTTCGCCCGAAGACGGTTCGCAGCGGGCCGAGGTCGAAGTTGCCCTCCGAGGTGAAGCCCGTTACCAGCACGGTCACCAGCGGATAGATGAAGAAGTAGGCGAGGAACGCAAGCGGAATCCCCACCAGGGCGAAGCCCCAGAGCCGGTTTCTGTCTAGCGCAGTATGTCGGTCCACTCGATGATCCAGGTCTCGCGATTCTGTTCGATGGCCGCAAAGGCAACGTTGGCGGGAGCAACCGGTACCGGCGAAAAGTCGGTGAAGACCTGGGGGAGCGCCACATCGGATCGGGCGGGATAGACGAACATGTTGAGCGGGATGTCCTCTTGCACGATGGGCTGGAGCAGGAAGTCGATGAGCTCGCCTGCCTTTTCGGGATGCTTGGACCCGGCCAGCACGCCGGCGTACTCGACCTGACGGAAGCAACCGTCTAGCAGAGCCGCAGTCGGGGCCTCCGTCGGGGGCGGATCGCTGAAGTAGACACCGACTGCCGGCGAGGAAGCATAGGAAACCACGATCGGGCGATCGCCGTCTCCGCCGCCCGCGGTGAATGAGTCCTGGTACGCCTCGCTCCATCCTGCGGTGACCAGAACCCCGTTTTCCTTGAGGTCTTCCCAGTAGTCCTGCCAGGTGTAGTCGCCACTTTGCCCAAAGGTCCCGATTGTTGCGAGGAGAAAGGCAAGGCCCGGCGAAGAGCTGGCCGGATCTTGCACAACCAGCATGTCGCGATACTCGGGCAACGTCAGGTCTTGAAGTGATGTCGGCGGCGGAGTATCGGTGAATGCGGACTTGTCGTAGTTGATGCACACGTAGCCAAAGTCGATCGGGGTGACCCGGGAATCGATGCGCAGGTCGGCCGGAATGGTGGCGGCGTACTCCGATTCGTATTCGAGGAAGATCTCCTCGCCCAGTGCTCGGGACAGGAACGTGTTGTCGACGCCGAAGGCTACGTCGGCGATGGGGTTGTCTTTGGTGAGGATTGCCTGGCTGAGCATCGTCCCGGCATCCCCGGACTCGAGTAAGACCACCGGAATACCGGTTTCTTCGGTGAATGATTCCAGGACGCCTTCGGAGAGGGCAAACGAGTCGTGGGTCATCAATACCAACTCGTCAACGGCGTTGCCATCGTCCGAGCAGGCCGCGCCGGAAATTGCAATCGATAGCGCAAGAGCAAGGTACTTGGCAAGGCGGTGGCTGGTTAGTTTTCTTTTTGGCACTGACTTCAATCCTTCTCGTGGACGGTGATGACCACGCCTTGGTGCACCGTCACTGTGGCGATCGGTTCGATGATCTCATTGCTGATGCCCCGGGTGGCCCCGACCTGAAGTGGCTTGCCGTCGAGAGCCCAGCGCAGACCGGTCGAAGCGCATACGGCAGGTCCGGAGACGGCGATGATCGAAAGGAGCGGTCCCTCACTGGCGGGGAAGTGGTGGCCGGCGCCGCTGGCGAGCGAGCGGATGGTGGCGGTGGAGGTCAGCCATTCGAGTTCGATATCGTTATCCCGGGTCAACAACAACGCATTTGCCAGGGTGTGGGCGAGCCGGCCCCCCGTGCCTCCGATGATTGTGGCGGAGTCGTATCCGTGTGCTCTGGCGGCGTCGACGGCAAGTTCCAGGTCCGAGGCGTCCTTGGCGGTTGGATGACGCTCGATGGCGATCCCGGCTGCCTCAGCTTGTGCCAAGGCGGCCGCGGAGACCGAGTCCATATCACCGACGATCAAATCGGGCCGGATGCCCAGACGATCGGCCTGATCGAGACCTGAGTCGGCTGCGACCACCCAGGCATGCTGTCGCAACCGCGCCACAACCGCATCTGTGATCGGATTGCCACCGGCGATGATCAACGCCGATTCGGCCCTCGTGTTTTCCACGCGCTTCCTCCGCTGGCATGACCCAGTTCAGGTTCCGCGGGTCGGTGGCTTAAGGAGCCTGGCTCCACCGGCCACCCTCTCAGTTCGGCGTACTCGAACTCCCCGGGGTGAATCGCTCCCAGGCTACCAGACCGCTCACCGACCTCGCACGAGGGCTGGAGAAGATCTCTTGACACGATGACATTAATATGACATCATAGTGACATTACTGCGGTGCCAAGCAGAGAGCGCCACCGGAAGAGGAGGAAGTCGAATGCTGTGGACGAACAACCCCGAGATGCTGCGGGCCCTGCACAACGAGCGAGTGCGGCAGGTGACCGACGGCCATGTGACCCGTCGGCCGCGCCTGAAGTTGGTGGCGATGGATGCCGAGGCCGAAGCCACTAGCGTCCGCTAGCACCCAGAGAATCGGAGGATCGATGAATACCGAAGCGATTGCGGCAAAGCTGGAAGATCACCTGGTTTCCCAGGCCCGTCTCGCCGGCGATGCGCCGGGCATAGAACAAGCTGTCGAGGTCATGGTCGATTCGCTGGGTCCGGCCATCCGGCAGGCGGTGCTCGAGCTCGCCGAGCAGGCAGCCGCAGAAGTCGCAGCCCAACTCACTTCCGGACGGATCGAAGTGGTATTGAGCGACGGTGAGCCGACGTTGGTCCTCCGCAGTGATGTTGCGGAAGCCTCGTTCAATTCCGACGAGCTCGAGGCAAGGATG